>ENA-OQKN01001411-OQKN01001411.1-human-gut-metagenome-genome-assembly--contig:-NODE-1411-length-11549-cov-3.963929_pt1 | contig 11549 bp, 9 predicted proteins | sample MGYA00242776_ERZ504794 | MGnify/ENA primary metagenome ERZ504794 (study PRJEB26092, sample SAMD00036434) | human gut metagenome | host: Homo sapiens | study: EMG produced TPA metagenomics assembly of... | reverse complement strand
CTTTGTTTCAGTAATATAAGTTCTCTTGCCATTCAACATATAGTAAAGATGAACGGAATAAGTACCGGCATCGCCCTTATGGCTGGCTGTGTCTACATGAACCTTGTAGCTTCCATCTGACTGTTTATCAGCATGATACCATGTAAGGTCGTCTTGGCCATTCTTATCTGACCAAATTGGGACACGCACTTCTTTAACTTCTTTGCCGCCACCTGAAACATTGGTTACGACAACATCAAAGCCATTAGAGCTTTGGTTGGTAATCGTCAATTTTCCTGTTACTTGAGTTTCAGGGACTTTGGCTGTAGTTTCGGTAATATAAGTTCGCTTACCATCCAACATATAGTAAAGATGCACAGAATAAGTACCCGTATCGCCCTTATGGCTGGCTGTGTCTACATGAACCTTGTAGCTACCGTCTGATTGTTTGTCAGCATGATACCATGTGAGGTCATCTTGACCATTCTTATCTGACCAGATTGGGACACGCACTTCTTTAACTTCTTTGCCACCACCTGAAACATTAGTAACAACAACATCAAAACCAGTAGAGGTTTGGTTGTTAATGGTAAGAGTACCAGAAACACGGTTTTCTTGTGGCTTAGACTCAGTAGTTTTCAAAGCCGCAATATCCACATAACGACGTGTACCACTGTAACTAATGTAAGAAATCCATTGGTGGTTATCCGCAGTCAATACCTTGTCATAGTTCACTTTGTAGCCTTTTTCCAAGGTGTAAAGTGTATCTGCAGAAGCCTTAGGTTCGTTTTTAACATTCAAGCTACGTGTCACATTATAAGTACCACTTGCTGGAAGCTTTTCAGCACCAGTAGTTTCTGGTTTTGCTTGATTAGTTTCTGTTGGTTTAACAGTTGGTGTTTCAGCTTTGGCTGGTGTCAAAGTCGCAATATCGGCATAATAGCGAACATAGTCATAACCAAGGTAAGAAATCCATTGGTGATTATCAGCTGTCAAAACTTTATCATAGATGACATGGTCACCCTTGCCGAAAACAAAAGTAGGTTTGAGATCTGCTTTTGGTTCCTTCTTAATATTTGTGTCACGTGTAAAGTAGTAAGTTCCTGTCGCTGGGATATTCAAAGCACCTGTTGTGGCTTGAGCGCCATTAGAAGGTTTGCCATCCCCATTACCACTATTACCGTTACCACTACCAGCTGCCACTGGTTTCACTGGAGCATAACGACGCACACCAGAGTATGATTTGTAGCTAATCCATTGGTAACCATCAGCTGTCACGACTTGATCGTAAAAGACGCTATCCCCTGGATTTACATAAAATTCAGCCTTGGCAGAAACCTTAGGTTGATTCTTAACCTCTGTACGTTCCTTGTAGACATAAGTTCCTTGGCTTGGGAGGTCGCTTGCTGTAGTTGTAGCCGGTTGGCTCACCAAACTAGTATTGACAGCTGCTCTCGTTAAGGCAGATACAGCAAGGTTAGTGGCTTTTTCAGATGAAGCATTTGTTCCACTTGTTGCTTCTGAGCTGGCAGCTGTTGATTCAGAAGTTTTATCTGTTGCTTGTGAGGTACTAGTACTCACTTCACTTGTAGCCTCGCTAGTAGCAGTTTCACTAGTTGTTGAGACTTGACTAGCTTTCTCACTTGATGTCACTCCATTAGTTGCTACGCCACTGAAAATATCAGCTGCGGTCACAGCATCACTATCTGAGGTAGCAAACACAGAAGCATTTGAAGGTGTTGAAACCTCATGATGCTCATCAGCCAAAGCTTGACCTGCAAAGACCAAACTAGCTCCTAAAAGAACTGATGCTGCCCCAAATGAATATTTACGAATGGAAAAACGTTGTTGTTCGTGTAAAAATTTTTCTCGTTTCATATTATTATTTCTCTCTATCGAATTGATGTTACTGGTTGATTGTAACACTCGGCGACAAATATTACAAGTATTTTACAGAATATTACTAAATATTTCTCACCTGTCCATTAGTATACCAAATTTATTTGATTTGTTCCCACTTAAATCATAAACTGTCCGATTTTCGTCATAATCGAAAGCCGAAGCAAGCCATACTTATTTATTCGTAATTTTGTTAGGAAAAGTAGAGGGAAACATAAAAAACATGATAACTTTATACGAGTTATCATGTTTGCTTTTTAAATCATTTATCAATGTCCTACATCTGAATATGAAATATAATAACGTTGGCCATTCTTAACAAAACTATACCAGTTTCCATCAGGTAAAATTTCATATTTATCCCAGTCAACATCTCCGGCAGGAAGTGTAGAAACTGCTCCGCTATCTTTATCTGGAGCAGCATAAACAGGTGTTTCCTCATCAAGTGTCAATGTTCCAGAAGTTGCTGTCCATGCACCTCGACCACCTTCAACTCCTCCAACTTGAGAAGCTGGTGTTGTAGATTCAACCACTTGTCCACCATCTGTAGTTCCTGCTTGGGCTTGTTTTTGAGAAGAAGCTTTAGGTGCTACTGCTGAAGCCTGATTGTCATTTTCTTCATTTGAAACTGCTGAAGATGATGATTTAGCTGTTTTCTTATCCTTCTTAACAGCTTTACTTGAGCTTGAAGATGATTTCTTGACCGTCTTGGCTGGGCTACTACTTGTGTTAACACGCGCCGACTCATGACTATTAAACATAGTCACTAAGAAGACAGCAAGGATAACTACAATTAGAGCTGATAGGATACCAATGAGTTTACTTGTATTTTTCATGAGTGATATTCCTTTTCTGATAATTTACTAGGTTATTATAATATATAGACAGTTAAATTTTTCATTGAAGTCATAAACGGTGTTTTTTCCGTCATAATCAGACCACATCTTCTATTTTTAGTGTCTGTTTAAAACGATAGTCTTTAGATTGTGTTGACAAAGAACAATTAGGATACTTCCCTAAAATCTCTCGAACAGTGGACAAACCTATACCACGTCCTTCTCCTTTACTTGAGCGACCAAGTTTAAAGATGCCGACTGTATTGATAGATTCTTGAGCAATGGTATTCTCTACTATTACTACCTTTGTATCGCTACTGATAAGAGCAATGGTTACTTCTTTAGTAATGCTATCCAAACTAGCCTCAATAGCATTATCCAAAAAAATGGATAGCACTGTTATGAAATCCAACAATTCCATCCTCGATACTTCAAAGACGTCGCTGACCTCAAGGTGAACGGTAATAGACTGGTCTTGTGCTTCCAAGATTTTACTAGCCAAGACACCTTTAACGGCTTCATCTTTAATATTAATCAAGTTGGCAATTTCGTACTGTTTCCCCTCAATCCGAGTCTTTGTTTTTTCAAGGATGTTATCGTAGATATCGGAAATGATAGCTATATCTTTGGAGTCAATGCCATATTTGATACTAGACAAGATATTTAAGTAATCATGCCTAAATCGACGAAGATCAGTATAGAGTTGCTCGATTTGTTGACTATAATGAGCCAAATCACTCATTTGCCTATCTTTTTGGAGTAGGACTTCTTCTTTTAGTCTTTCGCTGAAAGTCGCATTAATGTAAACAAGGGTCGCAAGAAAGAGTAAAGCATAGGTCACCACGAGATAAACATGCCAATCTCTTCCTCCAGGGATCTGTTGCACAAAAAAGGTAATATATTGGAGAAGGAGGGCATAAGATAACATTGATATATCTATAAGCAATAAAAAGTACTTTGAAAATGACTTTCTAAAACCATAGTTCAGCGCTTTGAAATCTACTTTTAAGGTCTTAATGATTAACCAAAACACAGGAAAGACTAGCAACTCAGTGACAAGGTTTAAATGAAAATGATTCAGCACAATCAGATAATGTCGATTGATGACTAAGGCAATCCCATAAATAATAAGATTGTGAACAAGACTTTCTATGACGATTGGAAACAAGCTATAGAAAATATCTAATAACCTATTACCATAACGATTTCTGTAGAGGGAATAAACAACCAAGAAGGCATGCCCTAAAACATAGGATAGGACTGGAGAAAGCACAAACAAAAATCGGATAATCAAGGGGATGATGATATACCATCTTAGCTTTATCTTCTCGGAGGTAATGTATTGATAAATGAGAATAAAGAGGATAATCTCCGCTAAAAAGTCTAGATTATCCAACACAAAATTAATCGCTGTCATAGGCTAATTCTCTCAAGTAATTTCTTTAGTTTCAACTTTGAAACATAGCAAACGCCACCATTTTCAAAATAGACCGTCCCCGTACTTTTATCTAATTTGATGATATTTTCTGGATTAACTAGGAAGGACTTATGACATTTAAACAGTCTAGGGTCACTCTTTTCAATTTGAGAGAGACTGCCATAAAACTCAATCTGCTCCTCTTTAGTATAAAGGATAACCTTGTGGACGATATCCGAGGTCTCAAAGTACAAGATATCATGAAAGGGAACCTGAATAACGGTCTTAACATTCTCAATCCGAAAAGCGTCTTCTGGATTCTGACTCTGTATCTTTTTGCAGGTTAATAAGATAATACTTTCCAGACGCTTTTGAAAGTCCTCACCCTCCAAAGACTTATCAATAAAGTCTAGAGCTGCCAATTGGTATTGAAAAGTTAAGGGAAGATACTCTGAATGAGTCGTGAAGAAAACAATATTGGCATAGGGGTCACTCTTGCGAATCTGCTTTGCAACTTCCAAGCCTTTTTTAGTATCGTCTTTAATCTGAATGTCTAGGAAAAAGAGCTGATGAGACCCTCGCTCGGTAATAAAGTCTAACAGTTGATTGGGTTTGTCAAAAACCTCAAAGTCGCCCACTTTAATGTTATTTTTCTTAAGAATCGTATGAATAACCTCTTCAATACGATTTTGTTGGATAAAATGATCCTCTAAAACATAGATGTTAAGCATGGCATAACTTCCTTTGGCATAATCTTAAGAGAAATTCTAAGTTAGAGCATTTCTTTAATAAATGAACCTCTCTTATTTATTCAAAATGAGATTTATTGTTCTCTTTACTTATTTTACATTTTTGTTACAAAAAAGACAATAGTTTGTAACATTTTTCACTTCAATCAATTAAAAAACACCCCACAAAGTTAGATTTTATCTGTCTAACTTTTGGGGTGCAGTTCATAAATAGCAATCTTTTTTCGTACTAGTTACGATAATAAGGGAAACCTTCAGCAGTTTGGTCTTGACCAATAACAAGGTAATCAGAGCCGTTACTACCTCCAGAAATCGCTCTCAATGCAGCTGAGCTTGTATCTGAGAATACTCCTGCATAAAAAATATTATCTGAAACTCTTTGAGGCTTCAATTGAGCAGTATAACCTGTTGAGTTTTTAATAATTGTACCATCAGCGTTAATTGTAACTGATTCACCATTCGCATTAGTCCAAGTTCCCACAAGAGAGCTAATATCACCATTATCAAGGGCACCAAAGTCAAGCGATGATTGACTATTATTTGTATTCTTTTCAGATTTAACCTTGTCTGATCCAGCTGCTGCTTCAGCCACTTGTCCGCCATCTGCAGTTCCTGCTTGAGCTTGTTCTTGAGAAGAAGCTTTAGGTGCTACTGCTGAAGCCTGATTGTCATTTTCTTCATTTGAAACTGCTGAAGTTGATGATTGAGCTGATTTCTTATCCTTCTTAACAGCTTTGCTTGAGCTTGAAGATGATTTCTTAACCGTTTTAGCTGGGCTACTACTTGTGCTAACACGCGCTGACTCATGACTATTAAACTTAGTCACCAAGAAGACAGCAAGGATAACTACAATTAGAGCTGATAGGATACCAATAAGTTTACTTGTATTTTTCATGAGTGAGATTCCTTTTCTGATAATTTACGAGATTATTATAATATATAGAAAGCTAAATTTTTCATTGAAGTCATAAACAGTCGTTTTTTCGTCATAATCAGAAAATAACATTTAAAATAAAAATACTATATACATCAAACTGCCATGGATTTTGGAACAAGCATCTTAGCAACAATCTCTTTTTGTTTAGCTTTTGAAACCAAGCATGACTCTCCGTTTTCAAAATAAATAACACCTAATTCTTTGTCCAATCTCACAATGTTTTCGGGATTTACAACAAATGATTTATGACATTTATATAGTCTGCAATCTTGTTTCACAATTTTTGACAATTGACCATAGAACTCAATTTGCTCTTCTGTTGTATGAAGAATCACCTTATGAACTGTTGGAGATGTTTCAAAATAGAGTATCTTATGAAAAGGAACTTGTATAGTTGCATTCTTTGTATCTATAGTAAAAGCACACTCTATTTGGCTCAGACCATTTTTAGAAAGTGCTAATCCAATATCAGAAATAATCCTATCTTCATATTCAATATCAGGCAAATTCTTGTCAATAAAATCAAGTGCAGCTAAGCGATACTGAAAGGTTGAAGGTAGGAGTTCGGGATGTGCTGTGATGAAAACAATACTTGCATACGGATCTCGCTCACGAATCTGTTGAGCAACCAATATTCCCCCTTCGACATCACTGTCAGATCCAATATCTAGAAAAAACAGTAAATGCGAGCCCCTTTCCGTAATACGCTCTAATAATTGATTGGGTTTATCGTATAAATCAACCTTCCCAATTCTTAAAATATATATTTGTTTAGACTTGTGGATAGCATCCTCAAGACGAGCTTGTTGAAAATAATCTTCTTCTAAAACAAAAATATCTAACATAATTGAACACCTCTAATTACAACATCCTTATTCTATAACTTAAGATGCTAGTTACTCATAGAACGAATCCTATACTTTCACCTTGATTTTATAACTTTCGCTAATTTACAGCAAATGTTTCTAAAGCATATTGAACAATATATTGATTCAACTCTTGAAACTAAAAAAACACCACCCTCAAAAGAGAGTGATGTTACAACTCTTAAGAAATATCCACATAGCGTCTTGCACCACTAAAGGTTACATAAGACAACCAGGTGTAGCCATCAGCTGTAAGGACTTTGTCATAGCGAACGGACATGCCTTTATCATAGTAGGCTAACTCTGGACTAGCAACACTTGGTTGAGCCTTGATAGAGCTAGGTTTGGTAAAGGTATAAGTACCAGTTGCAGCTAGGCTTGGACTTGCTGGTTGAGCAACTGCTGTTGCCTTACCATCAATAGCAATGTAACGACGGTTGCCTCCATGGCTAACATAAGAGAGCCATGTGTGACCATCTGCAGTCACCAATCTGTCATAGTTAACGGACATACCAGTATCATAGTAAGCCAACTCTGGACTCGCTACACTTGGTTCTGCTTTAATGCTAGAGCGTTCTTTGAAAGTATAGGTACCAGATGATGGTGTACTTGGTTGAACAGGTTGTTCTACAGGTTTAGTCACACTCGTTGGTGCGATAGCCACATAGAAACGATGTCCTGAATAGCTGAGATAAGAAAGCCATGTATAGCCATCATTATTGACAACCTTGTCATAGTTGACTGACATACCAGCATCGTAGTAGCTAACATCTGGGTTGGCTACCAAAGGTTGAGTCTTGATGCCAGTACGAGCGGTAAAGGTATATGAACCTGAAGCTGGAAGGTTGTGTCGGGTTGCATTTTGAACTGGAACAGTTGTGCTAGTGCCTCCGATACCTACCATTTTACCATCTTGAACATAGTAGAGATGGACAATGTATTCGCCTGCTTCGGCCTTATGGTCGTTAACATTGATGCGAACCTTGTAGCTACCATCACTTTGTCTGTCAGCTTTGTGCCATACAAGATCATCTTGGCCGTCTTTAGCTGTCCAAACTGGAACACTCACACCTTGGACAGCCTTGTCACCACCAGAAACATTAGTGATATGAACATCAAAACCAAGGTTAGAGAGATTTTCAATATTGATAGTACCGCTTGGTTTGCTTTCTTGTTGAGCAAGTTTAGCCACGGCTACATAACGGCGGTTGCCATTGTAGCTGAGGTAAGAAAGCCATTGGTAACCATCACCACTGACAATCTTGTCGTAGTTGACTGACATACCAGCATCGTAGTAGGCTAACTCTGGACTTGCCACACGAGGTTCTGCCTTAATGCTAGAGCGTTCTTTGAAGGTGTAAGTTCCTGCATCAGGAAGGCTATAGCTAGTAGTTGTATGAGTTTCTTCAACCTTAGCAGGAACTGTGTAAGTTGTGCCGCCCACACCAACTAATTTACCATTAGTTTCAACATAGTAAAGATGAACATTGTAGAGACCACGTTCATTCTTGTGGTCAGTTAGACTGACGTTAACCTTGTAGTTACCATTGTTAAGACGAGTCGCATTGTACCAGATGATATCATCTTGACCGTTCTTTTCAGACCAGATTGGTACAGATACCCCAAGGATACCGTTTTGGTCTGAAACATTACTGATAACTACACTAAAGTCACCATTGTCATGACTTTCAATAGCGATATCGCCTCTTGGTTTAGCTACAGCCTCTGCTGCAGCACCTAGATCGACGTAACGACGAGTACCATTGTATGACACATAAGAAATCCAACGGTGGTTGTCAGCAAGCAAAGATCTATCGTAGTTGACTGACATACCTGGATCAAAATTGAACTCAGTCTTAGCAGTCAAGCTAGGTTGGTTCTTCACATCTGCAGGTTTAGTGAAGTAATAAGTACCACGTTCAGGGATGGTTTCATCTCTAGTCGCTTCAGTAGTGCTACTAGTGTTTTCGGCCTTCAAAGCTGCGATATCAGCGTAGTAGCGTTCATAATCGTAACCAATGTAAGAAATCCATTGGTGATTATCTTTCTTCAAGACCTTATCATAGATAACATGGTCGCCTGCACTAAAGACGAAAGTAGGTTTGATATCCATGATTGGAGCTGTACGAATTTCAGTTGTGCGACGGAAATAATAGGTACCGTTCGATGGGATGTCAAGAGAGCCATCAGCAGTCACAGGACCATCTACACCTGGCTGACTAGCATTAGTTAAGACAGTACGAAGACTAGTATCGACAGCTTCACGGTCAGTACCTCTAACTTCTGCTACTTCTGAAGTTGCTGAACGGTTAATCTCACTAACTACTTCAGAGCTAGCTACTGATGACACTTCAGAACGTGGAGTAGCCACTTCTGATCTAGAAACAGAAGCGACAGCAGATGCAGAATGAGCAACCTCTGCTGGTACTTCCAAAGAAGCAACCTCGCTGGACACTACACTACTAGCTTCAGAAGAAGCAACTTCACTGCTAGCAAGCTTAGGTCTTGGTGCTTCTGATCTTGACGCAGGTTCATTGAGGACATCGGTAACAGCTTCTGAAGTTGCCTGGTCAATTTGGGGTGCTTCAGAATTATTTACAGTAACTTCATAGTCTGTGATAGAACCTGTGCTATTGGCTTGTTCCTGAGCCAAAGCATGCCCACCAAGCATCAAGCTCGCACCAATTAAGACTGATGCAGCTCCAAAAGAATATTTACGTATTGAGTAACGTTGACGTTCCTTAAAAACATATGCCTTTCTCATTTTGATCACTCTCACTTTCTAGGCTGTTTGATAAAGATTGGAACCGTTTTCATACTTCTATTATACCTCTTTGAAATATTTTTTACAATTATTTCAATATTATTACTAAACTTTATTTTGTAGAAAATTGATAGCTAATTCTTTCAGATAACTATGATTAAGAAAAGCCCAAAGGGGCTACCTGAGGGCTTTTGCTACATCTAATTCCTTGACACATTAAGCAAATCTGAATAGATTAATTAATTCATTCTGGGTTGATTTGACTATAGGTATCAATCTAGTCTAACTATGATTCATCATAGATGTATTCTTCTAAATGTTCAGTCACTGTAATCTCATCGCAGGAGCTAACATTTTGAAAGTCCTTAATGTAAACAATTTTATACTGATTTGGTAGAAGTAATGGAAAGGCAATTGGCTTACCATTCTTACACACGCGAAACATCTGAAGGCTATCTGTTACGTTACTAATAAAGACAAACGGAAACAAATGAGGACTGGGAGAATCCAAATAGTGATAGGTCCCCTTTAAGGTACCACTAGTACTTCTCACTTCTCCATGTTCTTTTTGAGACATTTTTAAAGCGCACTCCTTCTACTACTTGTAATTTCCTTTTCTTAAGTACCGAGGGACAATACCATTAATCTAATTTATTGTAAACATGCATCCGACCATATATCGCATCAGAACCGAAACGAATCTGTCCATTACTATCAAAGAAAATTGGGTCACTGGTTGGTCCATCATTATGAGCAAAACCTGCCACATAACCGCCATCTTGAGACAAACCATTAAAGAGCTGACTACTTGTATCACTCTAACCACTTTCAGCGCCAACACGAGTTACACTACCGGATGGGGATACTGTAATTGTATCTCCTAAGTCATTTTGATAGGTACCAGCAACACTAGAGAAATCACCATTAGCCATTGCTGTAACATCCACTGCTGTGGTAGCTGGTGTTTGTTCCGCTGAAGCGGCTGGTTGTTCTGTCGTCGTTCCTTGATTTACTCCGGCTGTTTCTTCACTAGGATTTGTTGGGGCAACTTCTTGTTGAGTAGATCCAGCAACATTTCCGGCTGATGGTTGTGAATTCTTTTCTCCAGAGGTTTCTTTTGAGACTTCTTCTGAACTAGAAGATTTTGTCTTTTTCTCAGACTTCTTCGATTTTTCTTTTGAAGATGGTTTTGTCGATTTCACTTTCTGACTAACCTTACTAGAGCTCGATGTTAATGTGGCTTCCTTCTTGTTATTACCACATGCACCAAGTAATAGAACGGAAGTTAAAGCGAGTGCGGTTAAAGTTGTGAAACGTTTTGTAGCAGGTTTCATAATAATTCTCCTTAATACTCTATTTTAGACTGTGTCATTTTCAAAAATCTTGATGAATAAGTTATATTCTTTAGTTCTTCTTATGAATCTAATATACTGCATATTTTTAAAAAAAAGGACACGTATGTCCTGCTCTATTCTTTCATAGCATCTCTCATTTTCTCTGACATGATGTCAGCTAAAGAGGTATCTCCTAATAATCTAGCCAGCTTTTCGTCTAGTTTCATTAGGTTATTTGGCTTATCTAAACTAGTCGCATGCATCAATTGGTATTTGAGATTGAGGTATTCTACCGGTAGCTTTAAGACTACAGTCCTCTCTCCAAGCAATTCCGATAAAGATATATTCAGATGTCTTGCCAAGTGCTCTAAGGTTTCTAGTTTAGGTTGAGACTTCCCTGTTTCTATACGTGTCAATTGCCGTACTAATAAAACCTCATCCCCTTCACAAAATTTTTCTTTAGTGAGTCCTTGTGCTAATCTCAACTCTCTTAACCGATGACCAAAGTCTTGTCCAAACATCGCTAGCTCCCTATTACTTGAAACTATTATAATTTTTATGATTTGTAATAGTATACCACCCAATATTCACTATTTCAATTGTGAAATGAAAAATAATTATTACTTTCAATACCACTTACAAGTCAAAACCACCCGTGAGAACGGGTGGCTTGCTCTTCGGCTGAAAGCCTCTGCTACCGGCCGAGGCCTAAAGGCCTACCGAATGGTTTCCCTTCAGCACCACCTTTGCTAGCTGACCCGTCTAGCG
>ENA-OQKN01001400-OQKN01001400.1-human-gut-metagenome-genome-assembly--contig:-NODE-1400-length-11687-cov-4.219464_pt1 | contig 11687 bp, 10 predicted proteins | sample MGYA00242776_ERZ504794 | MGnify/ENA primary metagenome ERZ504794 (study PRJEB26092, sample SAMD00036434) | human gut metagenome | host: Homo sapiens | study: EMG produced TPA metagenomics assembly of... | reverse complement strand
TTCCTGAAGGGTCACACCTGCTTCTGAATCACCATTAATAATGGCATAGTGGATAGGTGCTCCACCACGGTATTTTGGCAGGAGTGAAGCGTGGACATTCACTGCAAAATCCATGCTATCAAGTAACTTGCTTGGCAAGAATTGTCCATAAGCCGCAGTAACAATTCCATCAGCACCAAGCGCCATAAGCTGTGCCATTTCCTCAGAACCTGACAACTTTTCAGGTTGATAAATTGGCAAGTCATGCGCCAAAGCTACTTCCTTGACTGGTGTCATGCGGATTTCTTTTTTACGGCCGACAGCACGGTCTGGTTGCGTCACCACAGCGACAATATCATAACGCTCATCGGTCAAAAGTCCTTCCAGCACTGTCGCTGAAAAGGCAGGCGTTCCCATAAATACTAATTTTGTCATATTCTTCCTTTTCTAGATTAGGTAAAATTCTGAGGTTCGTGATCAATAATCAAACGCAGGTCCTTGTTCTCAGGCTCCTGAGTCATGTCAAGGACCCTATTAAGCGTTTCTTCCAAGTTATCCTCAAAACGGTATTTGATAATAATCTGATAGTGATAAAGGTTATGTGTTCGGGCAATTGGCTTAGGTGTAGGCCCTAGGAAGGTCACCTTGTCTGACAGGTGCTCTCTTAAATAAGCCATAACCTCATAGCTCTTCCGAACCACAAACTCTTCATCCTTGTGAGAAAGCGTAATCCCTACCGTATAGAAATAAGGGGGATAGGCCAACTGACGTCGAATCCCCATTTCATAGGCGTAGAAACCTTCATAATCCTGTTGCTGTGCAAACCGAATGGCATAATGACTAGGATTATAGGTTTGAATAATAACTTCCCCTTCCTTGTCAGCACGACCAGCACGACCAGCCACCTGAGTCAAGAGTTGGAAGGTACGCTCAGCTGAACGAAAATCTGGTAAATTTAGCGACGTATCTGCATTCAAGACCCCTACTAAGGTAACATTGGGAAAATCCAAGCCCTTGGCAATCATCTGAGTCCCAAGCAAAATGTCAGCCTTACCATTTCCAAAAGTCTCTAAGAGTTTCTCGTGAGCACCTTTCTTACGTGTCGTATCAACATCCATACGAATCACTCTGGCTTCTGGCAAAAGTTCCGTTAACTGGTCATAAGCCTTCTGTGTCCCAGTCCCATAATAACGAATCTGACGACTCTGACAGTTAGGGCAGACATGTGGTATTGCTTTTTGAAAATCACAATAGTGGCAATTCATGGTCTTAGTATCCATGTGTAAGGTTAGTGAAATATCACAGTTGGGACAATCATCCACATAGCCACAGTCACGACACATGACAAAAGAGGAATAGCCACGACGGTTCAACATTAGCACGACTTGTTCCTTACGTGCCAAGCGTTCTCGGATTTTCTCTAAGAGAGGTGGCGTAAAATCACTCGCCTCTTGACGGCCCACAAAGTCCTTAAAGTCCACCACTTCCACCTGAGGAATTTTGGCATTAGGATTTGCCCTCTGAGTCAACTCAAGAAAATGGTAAACCCCTTTCTGAGCTCTCGCCCGAGTCTCAATAGATGGTGTTGCTGACCCAAGGACAAGCACGGCTCCATGACTCTTAGCCCTAAGCAAGGCCACATCTCTAGCATGGTAGCGAGGATTAGACTCCTGCTTATAAGTAGCCTCATGTTCCTCATCGATAATGATCGCGCCGATATTGTCCAAGGGAGCAAAAACAGCCGAACGCGCTCCTACGACAACCTTGGCCTGGCCTGACCTAACCTTTCGCCACTCGTCAAATTTCTCACCGTCTGACAAGCCTGAATGCATAATGGCCACCAAGTCCCCAAAACGTGAAATGAAACGATTGGTCATTTGGGGCGTCAGGGAAATCTCTGGCACCAAGACAATAGCTGTTTTCCCCATAGCCAAGGTCCTCTCGATAAGATGTAGATAGACCTCTGTCTTACCTGATCCCGTTACCCCTTCCAATAAGAATGGTTTGCCGCCTTGTACAATTTGGCGCGTCATTTCTTCAACCGCATGCGCCTGTTGAACATTAAGCTCAAGAAAATCCGTCTTTTCTACCTTTTCAAAGTAGCTGTCGGCACGATTGACCTCAACTTCAGTGATGACCAAAGCACCAGCTTCGATGAAAAACTTAACCACATCTCGTGAAAAAAGCTTGTGAAGGTCTGCCAACTTCCCTGGCTCACTCTTCTCGAGCAAGAAGTCCCGCAACTCCAATCGTTTCTTGGCCCGTTGCGAAATAGCCAAAGTCTCGAGAATGCCCTTTTGAACACTATAGTGCTTCTCAGTCTTGATATTCTGCTTATCCTTAGCAAGGTAATCAACCGTTACACGCCCAGACTGGACCAGACGAGGAATGGCTTGACGCTGCTCCTCTGACAACTGCGAGAAAAGAACATGATCCTGCCCCTGAAGAAAAGTCTGTTTATCCTCTTCACCTAGTTTATCAGTCGCCATGATAACCTTATCGTACTGGGAATTAAGGAGACCGGGTAGCATTGACTTCAAGATGGAAATCTTATAGGAAAAGACCGTATGTCGCATCTGATCAGCCAAGTCCAGCTGATCCTGATTAAGGACTGGCTCATAATCTAAAAGCTCAGCGATAGGTTTTAATTCAGGAAAGTCTCTTAAGTTCTCCTGCTCTTCTAAACCAATAACAAAACCTTGCAATAGACGATTTCCTTTACCGAAAGGTACATGCACTCGCATACCAATGGCAATTTTATCTTGCATAGCTTCAGGGATAAGGTAACTATAAGGTCTGTCCGTCTGCATCAGAGGAACGTCTACAATAATTTGTGCTACTAAAACCATAAATTTCCTCCTGTCACTTCCTTAAGACCAGTATCTTTCAAGCTCAAGAAAAGCTGAGCACTTGATTATCATCATAAAGAAGGAAGCTGAGACACTATGCCTCAGCTCCCCTCTCCTCATAAACCAAAGCATGACTTTGATTTTAGATTTTATCGCCTTCTTCTTTTTCTTTAGCGATTTGTTCTTTGATTTTACGTTCTTCTTCCTCAGCAGCAAGACGTGCTTGAATCACTTTCAAACGTGCCAATTCACGTTTAGATTCTGGATCTGGGTGAATAGTCACATTTCCAGTTTCAATTTCTTCAAGGGCTTGAAGAGTTGGTTTTACTGACGTAAACTCTTGAGTTGGTTCAGCACCAGCGGCCAATTCATGGGCACGTTTGGCTTGCAAAATAACCAATGAATATTTTGAAGGCACTTTATCCAAAAGTTTGTCAATAGAGGGTTTCAACATCATAATTCTATACCTATTTCTAATTTATTTATCTGATAATTTCTTTTCTGAAATCATATTACGATAGCGGCCAATCACACGGTCAACACGGAAGTGTTCTGCTTCAATAACACGTTTGACACGCTCAGCAGCTAATGGCACTTCGTCATTAACAATGGCATAATCGTATTCGCTCATGAGAGCAATTTCTTCACGCGCACGCTCGATACGTTGAGCAATAACTTCCTCAGAATCTGTCCCACGACCAACCAAACGCTCTTGAAGCTCGTTCAAATCCGGTGGTGTCAAAAAGATGAAGACAGCATCTGGGACCTTTTTCTTAACCTGAAGGGCACCTTGAACCTCGATTTCAAGGAAAACATCAATACCTTTATCCAAGGTTTCATTAACATAAGTCAAAGGTGTTCCGTAGTAGTTACCCACATATTCAGCATATTCCAACATTTGACCATTACGAATAAGCTCTTCAAATTCCTCACGCGAACGGAAGAAATAATCCTTTCCATCAACTTCACCAGGACGTTGAGCACGCGTGGTCATTGATACTGAGTATTCAAATTTGTGGTCAGGTGTTGAAAAAATCTCCTGACGAACAGTTCCTTTTCCGACACCAGAAGGCCCTGAAAAAACAATCAAAAGTCCACGTTCAGACATGTCTTCTCCTTAAACTAAGATTAAAAATCTTCTTATGACTCACCTTAAAAAAGAGAAAGCAATCATCTCTTTTTATGGCTTAGGGGTTGTTCAGTGATTAAGTTACAGCTCACTTTTCAGAGCATGCGTTTTTCCTTACTATTTTACCAATAAAAGTGACTTTTTTCAAGGTGAGGACACCATTAAAAAGAGTGAATCCTTTTTCCCAGTACTCACTCTTTTTAAACACTCTTTTAAACCAAACCAGTCAAGAGACCTTGCATGAATTCTTCTGAATGGAACTCACCGATATCATCAATTTTCTCACCAAAACCAATTAATTTAACTGGAATATCCAACTCTTGACGAATGGCTAGAACCACACCACCCTTGGCACTACCATCCAACTTAGTCAAGACAAGGCCTGTAAGAGGTGTGATTTTTGAAAATTCCTTGGCCTGACTAAGCGCATTTTGACCTGTTGAGGCATCCAAGGCCAAGAGGGTTTCATGAGGTGCTTCTGGAACCACACGTTTGATAATACGACCAATCTTTTCAAGCTCTGCCATAAGATTGTCTTTATTTTGCAAACGACCCGCAGTATCAATCATAAGGACATCAACTCCTTCAGCAAGGGCCTTTTCCATACCGTCAAAGACCACTGAAGCTGGGTCAGCCTTCTCAGCACCAGTCACTACTGGCACATCAACACGACGCCCCCACTCAACCAACTGAGCGACAGCTCCCGCACGGAAGGTATCAGCAGCTACCAACATAACTTTTTTGCCTTCTTGTTTGTATTTATGCGCCAACTTACCGATAGACGTTGTCTTACCAACCCCGTTGACACCAACGAAAAGCATGACTGTCAAACCATCTTGGAAATCAATCTGCTCCTTGTAGACATCATCCTTCTCGTAGATATCCACAAGTTTTTCGATAATCAAGCGTTGCAAATCTTCAGTCTTTTTGACATTTTCAAGGCGGGCTTCATAGCGCAAGTCTTCCGTTAATTGCGTTGCAACATTAACACCGACATCGGAAAGAATCAGCATTTCTTCCAATTCTTCGAAGAACTCCTCATCAACACGACGGAAATTCGCAAAGAATTCATTCAAGCGAGCAGCAAAACCTGTACGCGTCTTCTTAAGGGTACGATTGTATTTTTCTTGTTCTGTTTCAGTTTTTGAACCCTGAACTTCTTCAGGTTTTTCCTCAACTTTACGGGTTTGGACGGCCTCGAAAGTGACCGTTTCACCTTTTTCTGCAGCAGCAGCTACCTGAGCCTTTTTAGCATAGTAATCAGCCATGACATCCGCGAAGTGGTTATCCACAGCGACTTGGCTTTCTTCTGACTCTGATACGCCCTCTGCTTCACTTGAGGCCTGATTATCAACAGAAAGGTCTTCATCAGACCCTGCTTCACTTTCTTCTGTCACTGTAGATTCGCTTTCTTCAACAGATTCTGTAGACGAAATCTCTTCTACTTGAGTCTCTGACTCACTGAGCTGTTCTGTTTGACTTTGGCTTGTCCCTTCACTTGTTGACAAGTCTTGATTATCAAGGGCCTCAGTTTCTGAAATTTCCTGATTTGCTACAGTCTCCTGTGACTGGTTTTCCTCTTGTCCAAATAATCGATCAAATAGACCCATTTGGTTCTCCTTATTTCTCTAGAATATACTTGTGGATGGCCTCAGCCACTCCAGATTCCTCATTAGTTTTTGCCGTTACTGCCTTGGCAACAGCCTTAACCTTAGGAACAGCATTTGCCATAGCCACACCAAGACCAGCCCACTCCAACATGGTCAAGTCATTTTCCTCATCTCCCATAGCCATAACCTGACTTTTATCAAGGGCAAGATAATCAGACAAAAGTTTCAAGCCTACAGCCTTATGAACCCCTTTCGGCATGACTTCAAGGATAATTTCACGAGACTTAAAAACTTCAAAATTCTGGTATAGCTGTTTAGGTAGTTTTTGAATTTGAGCATCCAAAAACGCTTCCTCACAGACCGTAACTACCTTATTATAGACGATATTTTCAGGAATGTCATCAATACTCTCCACATCAACGAAGGTCAAGGTAGGATTAGCCTGACGATAGAGAGAATGATTGCCTTTACTTGGCACACCATAGACAATGCCATCACTGATGACATCCATAGGGAGCCCTAGAGGTTCGAAGACAGCATAAATCTGCTTTAAATCTTCTCGACTCATCTCTTTCTTTATGAGAATATCCCCATTATTACGCTGAACCAAGCCACCATTGAAGGTCACACTATAGTGCTTATCATCCAACAAGCCCAAATCTTCCAAGATATGAGTAATAGCTGGCAGAGGACGACCAGTCGTAATGACCACATGAACTCCCTTAGCTTCTGCCGCCTTCAGAGCAGCTCTATTTTCAGCTGTTACTTGCTTATCCTTAGTAAAGAGGGTTCCATCTAGGTCCAAGGCTAGTAATTTAATCTCAGACATCTGAGCCCACCAATCCTTCCATGTAGTCAAAGACTGCACCATCTTTATGGTGACCAATCACCTCATCTGCTACTGCCTTAATCTCATCACGCGCATTTTCCGTAGCAACCGCACGACCCGCGAAGGTCAGCATCTCCATATCATTGAGATTATCACCAAAGGCTACAACATCTGAAGCCTGTCTCCCCAACTCTTGACAAAGATGGTAGAGACCAAAGCCCTTGTCCACACCTTTAAGGATGATATCCATGGAATCAAAGCCAGTTGTCACAGCTGTCATATCCTCAAAAATCGTGTTGAGGTAGTCACCACGTTCCATGATGGTATCTCCTTGGAACTTAGCAGTTACCTTGAAAATATCATCTGTGACCGCTTCAAGGTCCGTTGCCATGACATTTTCATAGTAACGTTCCATGGCCTTAAGATAGGCTGGATCTGCATCGTTTGGTGCATAGGCACCTCGACGTCCCGACAAAAGAATTCCCTCACAAGTTGGCAAAGCTAGGGTTGTATCTGCAATTTCCAAATAATCCTTAGGGTCTAGCTTGGACTCAAACAAGACTTCACCCTTGTACTGAACCAAGGCACCATTTTCCGCAATAATCGCAATGCGGTCCACAAACCCATCAAAAAGCTCCTCCAAGGCCAAGAGGGCTCGGCCAGAAGCTACGGTAAAAACGTAATCTTTAGCTTCACAAGCATCCAAAAGGTTATCCAAACGTGCTTTGTCATAGGCACCAAGATGGTCTAGAAAGGTACCATCCATATCTGTTGCTAAAATTTTCAAAATAATCTCCCTTCAGGTCGAATATACTTGCCCCTATTGTACCAAAAATAGGAATATAAGTTTGGGAAAAGCCAAAGAAATTAGAGAAAATATGGCATTTTACTTGCAAATTCAGTGTTTTAGTTGTATCATTACGGTAGTACAAAAATAATACTATTATACTTTTAGAAAGGAGTCTCTTATGGCTTGGACATTTGATGAAAAATCGCCAATCTATCTCCAAATCGCCTATCGCGTCAAGCTGAAGATAGCTTCCAAGGAATTGAGTATGGGACAACAACTCCTACCTGTAAGGGAATTTGCTCAGGAAGCCGGGGTAAATCCCAACACCGTACAAAGAGCCTTCCAAGAACTTGAAAAAGAGGGGCTGGTCTATTCTGCCCGTACCTCTGGTCGCTTTGTTACTGAAGATGAAAAACTTATTGATCAAAAACGACATGAGATTGCCCAAAGTCTCATGAAAAACTTTGTCACTGAGATGGCAGCCATTGGTTTTAGCTCACCTGAAATCAAAGCCATCATTACTGACTACATCGAACAAACAGGAAAGGACTTATAGACCGATGACTGATATTGTAACTCTAACAAATCTCACCAAGACCTATAATGGTATTCCAGCCCTTAGAGATGTAACCATGGCCATCCCGTCTGGTAAAATCATTGGTCTCTTAGGACCAAACGGTAGTGGTAAAACAACTCTCATCAAGATTTTGAATGGCCTCCTTCAACCAACTTCTGGTTTAGTAACTATTAATGGATTTCAGCCATCACCTATCACCAAAGCTCAAGTGGCTTATTTGCCTGACACAACTTATTTAGATGAAAGTAAGACTATCCAATACTACTTGGACTTCTTCCAAGATTTCTATGCTGACTTCCGCTATCCTCTTGCCTTACAACTCTTGCAAGATTTAAAGCTCCAGCCTGATTTGCGCCTTAAAGACCTTTCAAAAGGTAACAAAGAAAAAGTTCAGTTGATTTTGGTTATGAGTCGTGAAGCTAAACTCTATCTCCTCGATGAACCTATCGGTGGGGTCGATCCCGCGTCACGTGACTACATCCTTAAAACCATCATCAACCAATACTCTGAAGATGCTTCTGTGATCATTTCAACTCATTTGATTGCAGACATTGAATCTGTTCTAGATGAAGTTGTCTTCCTAAAATACGGTCAGATTGAACTTCAGGGTGATGCTGATAATATCCGTCAAGCCCATGGCAAATCTATCGACAAACTCTTTAGAGAGATGTTCCACAACTAGGAGGTATGAGCATGTTTTGGAAATTAGTTAAATATGAATTACAATCTGTCCGTAAATGGTATCTCGGCATCTATGGTATTGCCATCTTACTCTCTATCCCCTTAGGTTTAATGCTTCAAAAATTTATTTTTGTAACTGAACAGAGCCACCAAGAACCTAGTCTACTCTTTTTTGCTTTCTTCACACTGATGGTTTTTGCTACCATTATTGTATGGGGAGCCATTTACATAGCAACAATAGTCCTCATTGTCAGACGCTTTGCAAAAACTGTCTTTGGGAGAGAAGGCTATCTAACCAATACACTCCCAGTTTCTGCTCACCAATTAATCTTATCGAAACTCTTGGTAGCCTTTATTTTAGATATCATTTCATCACTCGTTATACTCCTTTCGATTGGAATTATAGCTGCTTTCTGCCTTGATATGAAAGATATCCTCCTAGCTACCAGCTACTTTGGCCAGATCCTAAAAGAGATAGGCGCTTTCTACCTCTTCATCCCTTCTACAATCTTGTCAATGATTGCTGGTATTCTTTTCTATTACCTCTGTATTAGTATCGGAAACCTCTTCAACACTAACAAAGTTCTTATGGGATTTGTCGCCTTTTTCGCCATTCAGGCTATCCTATTCTTTATTGGTTTCTTCTTTGGACTCGGTGCAGCCTTGACCGGAGATGCAACATATACTGCAATCAATAACTCGTCATATATCATTAGTCTAGTTCAGTCTCTCATTCTCATCGCAGCAAGTTACTTTGGTACCTACTATATCATGACCAAACGCTTAAATTTAGACTAAAGAAAAACCGTGTTCCTTGTGGAACACGGTTTTTTGCATTGAAAAGACTTATTTACTTTGTTCTTTACGATAAGTCTCGATCTCGGCCTTGTTACCCCAAACGAAGTGTCCTGGACGTACTTCAACCATCTCTGGTTTATCAACAGAATAGTCATGTTGGTTTGGATCATAAACCTTCAAGACTTTCTTACGTTCCAAGATCGGGTCTGGAATAGGAACAGCAGACAAGAGTGACTTGGTGTAAGGGTGGATAGGATTGTTGTAGAGTTCTTCTGTCTCAGCAACTTCCACGATTGTCCCCTTGTAAATAACAGCGATACGGTCAGAAATGAAACGGACCACTGACAAGTCGTGAGCGATAAAGAGGTAGGTCAATCCCAACTCTTTTTGGAATTTCTTAAGCAAGTTCAAAACTTGGGCACGGACTGACACGTCAAGGGCTGAGATTGGTTCGTCAGCGATGACCAAGTCAGGTTGCATAACCAAGGAACGCGCAATACCGATACGTTGACGTTGTCCCCCAGAAAATTCGTGAGGGTAACGTGTCAAGTGTTCCTCAAGAAGTCCCACTTCTTTGATGATTTCCTTGATTTTGGCTTTACGATCTTCCTCATCCTTATAGAGATGGAAGTTATACAAGCCCTCAGACAAGATATAATCAACTGTTGCACGTTCATTCAAACTAGCCGCAGGGTCTTGGAAAATCATCTGAATACGACGGATAAGGTCGTTTTTCTCAGAGTGAGATAAGTGCCCATTGATTTTCTTACCGTCAAAAATAATCTCACCATTACTTGTATCATTCAGACCAATAATGGCACGACCGATAGTAGTTTTACCACTACCAGACTCACCAACGAGGGAAAAGGTTTCACCCTTGTTGATGAAAAAATTAGCATTGTGGACAGCAACGAATTTCTTGCTTCCTTCACCGAAGGAAATCTCCACATCTTTTACTTCAACTAACTTCTCAGGCATTGCCTTCCTCCTCATCTCCTAAATGTGCAAATCCCATATTAGTACGGATTTTTTCATGTAGATTTTGGATAACCTCAGGTTTTTCAACTTTTGGTGCATCCTCATGTAAGAGCCAGGTCTTAGCCCAGTGAGTATCTGAAACTTGGAATTGTGGTGCTTTTTCCTCGAAGTCAATCTGCATAGCATAGTCTGAACGCAAGGCAAAGGCATCTCCAACAACTGGTGTATAAAGTGATGGTGGTGTCCCTGGAATTGAGAAAAGCTCACCCTTATCATCAGCCAACTGTGGCAAGCTTGAAAGCAAGCTCCACGTGTATGGATGACAAGGCTCATAGAAAATCTCCTCAACAGTTGCATACTCAATGATTTCACCAGCATACATAACAGCAACCTTGTCTGCGATACTTGCTACCACACCAAGGTCATGGGTAATGAAAATCACTGAGAAACCATACTCCTCTTTGAGTGATTTCAAGAGGTCAATGATTTGAGCTTGAATGGTTACGTCAAGGGCAGTTGTTGGCTCGTCACAGATAAGGACATCAGGACGACAAGCCAAGGCAATGGCAATGACGATACGTTGACGCATCCCACCAGAGTATTGGAAAGGATATTCGTTGAAACGTTTTTCAGCATCAGGAATACCAACCTTGTCCATGTAATCAATGGCCATTTTTTTAGCTTCTTTAGCTGATTTTCCTTGGTGTTTGACAATGACTTCAACAATTTGGCTACCGATAGTCTTAATTGGGTCAAGACTGGTCATAGGATCTTGGAAGATAGTCGCGATCTTAGCTCCACGAATAGGTGCCCAATCTTGGTGACTCTTAAGTTTGGTCAAATCTTGGCCACGATAATCAATAGAACCACTAGCGACACGACCATTTTCTTCAAGCATCCCTGTGAAGGTCTTAGTCAAAACTGATTTACCTGAACCAGACTCACCAACCAAGGCTAAAACTTCACCTTCAACCAAATCAAGGGAAACCCCTCGAATAGCTGTCAAAACACGGTCACGAACGTCAAATTCCACGACGATATCGCGAGCCGATAATATTACATTTTTATTTTCTGTCATATTGGACTCCTATCTATGCGTACGTGGGTCACTGGCATCCGCCAAGTTTTGACCGACAATAAAGAGAGAGAGGGAAACGAGGATCAAGGTAGTCAATGGAATCCAGAAGAGATAAGCATTAACTGTAACGTTCTGTGCATAGTCTGAAATCAAACGACCAAGACTAGGCGTCGTAACTGGAAGCCCCAAACCAAAGTATGAAAGGAAGGCTTCGTAAGAGATAAATCCTGGCAAGAGTTGACTAGCCATAGTTACGATAACTGACACAAGTTGCGGCATGATGTTTTTAACCACAATCTTAGCAGTTGGCGTTCCCAGTGTACGAGAAGCCAAGTTGTACTCCAAATCACGGTAACGCATGATTTGAATACGAATGGTATAGGCAATAC
>ENA-OQKN01001376-OQKN01001376.1-human-gut-metagenome-genome-assembly--contig:-NODE-1376-length-11901-cov-3.990403_pt1 | contig 11901 bp, 10 predicted proteins | sample MGYA00242776_ERZ504794 | MGnify/ENA primary metagenome ERZ504794 (study PRJEB26092, sample SAMD00036434) | human gut metagenome | host: Homo sapiens | study: EMG produced TPA metagenomics assembly of... | reverse complement strand
ATCGGAGCCTGTAGTTTTGAGGCTGTATACAATCCGAACAGCAGTGTAAATGAACTTCTTGACCGAAAGATGGCAGAATATGTACAGGCAGTCTGTCACGGACACCCACATTTCCATGTAGCGCTTGTTCAGGATATCAGCCCGAACTGTGACTGTCACGGTGAGAATGATGCACCGATCCTTCCGGATATCGGAATGTTCGCAAGCTTTGATCCGGTCGCACTGGATCAGGCATGTGCAGATGCCTGCCTCAAAGCAACACCGATCGAGAACAGCCAGCTCGGAGAACATCTGGCAGAACCTGGATGGCATTGTCATCACGATCATTTCAAAGATTCCAATCCAAACATCGAATGGAAGGCAACTCTGGATCAGGCAGAAAAGGTCGGACTTGGAACCAGAGAATATGAATTAAAGAGAGTTAAATAAAGAAAACTTACGGATTTTTACAAAAATCGGGATGCAGAAGCATAAAAATAGCTTCTGCATCCCTTTTTACGATATATCATTTGCTTATGATGCAAAAGCGTGATATTATCAGAAGAGTGTAGATTAAGAAAATTGGGAGAGGAAAAATTATGGACAAGCATAAGCATGAGAGAAGTACATTCTCGGGCAAGATCGGGTTTGTACTGTCTGCGGCCGGTGCTTCGGTAGGTCTTGGAAATATATGGAGATTTCCATACCTTGCAGCGAAGTATGGCGGCGGCATTTTTTTACTGGTTTACATCATCCTGGCACTGACGTTTGGTTACACGATGATCGTAGCGGAGACAGCACTCGGACGTATGACAAAGAAAAGCCCTGTAGGAGCTTTTGAAAAATTTGGTAAAGCCAAATGGCTGTCATTTGGTGGATGGATCAATGCGATCATTCCGGTTCTGATCGTACCGTATTATTCTGTGATCGGTGGATGGGTGATCAAATATCTGGTGGAGTATATCAAAGGAAACAGTCAGGGACTTGCTACAGACGATTACTTTTCTACATTTATATCTGATGGAGTTTCCACAGAAGTCTGTTTTCTGTTTTTTACCCTGCTTACCCTGATGATCATTTATGCAGGCGTGCAGAACGGTGTGGAACGAGTTTCCAAGTTTATGATGCCGATCCTGGTCTTTTTGTCAGTCATTATCGTAATTTATTCTGTGACAAGACCAGGCGCACTGGAAGGCGTGAAGTACTTCCTTGTACCGAACATTAAGAACTTTTCCTGGATGACAGTTGTTGCAGCGATGGGACAGATGTTCTATTCTCTGTCAATTGCAATGGGTATCCTGGTAACATTCGGTTCTTATATGAAGAAAGACGTGTCTATCGAAGGCTCTACAACAAATGTAGAAATCTTTGACACGGCGATTGCAATGATGGCAGGTCTGATGATCATTCCGGCAGTTTTTGCTTTCTCCGGCGGCGATCCGGACACACTGCAGGCTGGTCCGGCGCTGATGTTCATCACGATTCCGAAAGTATTTGCAAGCATGGGATTCGGAACACTGGTAGGAATCCTGTTCTTTGTCCTGGTACTCTGTGCAGCACTGACAAGCTCTATTGCTCTGACAGAGAGTGCAGTTTCTACTTTCCAGGATGAGCTGAAATGGAGCCGCAGGAAATCAACCGTTCTTGTCGGAGTCATCATGATAATTCTCGGAAGCCTTTCTTCTCTGGGATATGGACCACTGGGATTTGTAAAGATTATTGGAATGCAGTTCCTTGATTTCTTTGATTTCCTGACCAACTCCGTAATGATGCCGATCGCAGCAATTGCTACCTGCCTTCTGGTATCCAGGGTTATTGGTGTAAAACGAATCGAGAAAGAAGTTCTTCTTGAAGAAAGTACTTTCCGAAGAAAAAATATTTTCAATTTTATGATTCAGTATCTCTGTCCGATCTTTGCGGCGATCATTCTGATCAGTTCCGTAGCGAATGCATTTGGATGGATTTCAATGTAAAAAACGGGGGCGAGACCATTGGTCTCGCCCCAACTTTTATACTTTTGGCTGATAACGCATATTAGACACATTATATACCGTGATAAATGCAAGTGGATCTTCTTTGTTGATGAAGTTCATCAGCTTCTGATACTCCGTCTTATCTACGATGGTGATGATCTCATTTCGTTTCTGCATATTGTAAGCACCGTATGCCTCATAAACAGTAGCTCCACTATGTAATTCATGGATAATGAAGTTTCGGAGCTCTTCTTCCTTCTTCGTGATGATGCACACACGTCGTTTAATGTTATGGTCAAAGATAAAATGATCCAGAACGATTCCGTTGAAATAAGTTCCAAGGATACTCAAAACGACAGTCTTCTTGTCATAAACAAGTGCGGCAGAAAGTGCAACGCACATGCCTGAAAGTGACATGGCCTTGCCAAGTTCCATATGCAGATATTTGTTCATGATCTTTGCAACGATGTCCAGACCGCCGGAGGATGCATTTCTGTTAAAAAGAATGCTCAGTCCTACGCTGACGACCAGGATATAGCAGAGAACATCCAGCTCCTGACTGTTGGTCATGGAACCGAAATCAGGAAAAATCTTTTCGAACAGACCAAGAAACAGAGGAAGCATGATGCTGGTATAAACAGTCTTTACACCAAACTCTTTACCGCAGGTAAAAAAACCGATGATCAGCAGTACCACATTCAGGATCATCGTGATCGCAGAAAGCGGAAGCGGCACAAAGTTGGACAAAACGATTCCAAGACCGGAAATGCTGCTGACAGAAGTATGGCTTGGAACCAGGAAAAAATATACCGCTGCGGCGATGATCGCCACGGCAATAGTCAGAATCACTGTTTCCAGTAACAGTTTTGAATAATTCAATTGTTTTTTCATGATAAGATCTCCAGGTAATAGTTTTTGAAAGATTAAGCCTGTTCTTCCGGAAGAGGAAGCTTCACCGTGATCGGAGGGTGATCGAGAGCAGGGATGATCTTGTCTGTGAAATCCTTTGTTGAGAATTTCAGGCTGGATGTGTTGATACATGGGTGACATCCGAAATATGGATCTTTGAGTACATCTTCGTCGATCAGAAGCTGGACTTTTTTCTCATGGTCGTTCATAAGACCAAGGACACTGACAGACCCGGGTGTGATGTCTAGATATTTTTCCATATATTCCGGTTTGGCGAAGGATAATCTGGCAGAACCGATCTGTGCGGAGAGATTCTTGGTCTTAAAAGGTTTGTCACCCGGCATCAGGAGCAGATAGAAGTCTGTTTCCTGGCGGTTGCACAGAAAAAGGTTTTTGCAGATCGCTGTGTCATCACCAAGGACACGGTCGATTGCCTCGCAGGCCTCCATTGTCATGGCTGCCTCGTGATCTACTCTCTGATACTCTACTCCAAGTTTATCTAAAAAATCATATACGCGGATCTCTTTGTCGAGTCTGCCATCTGTATTTTCTGGTCTTCCGTTTTGTAACTGCATTTGTTATAACTCCTTGTAAATTAACTTTTATTAGAATACATTCTTTTATATTATGGCTTGACACTCCCCACAGCTAAAGCCTTAACTTGACCCATTTTTATATTTCTTGATGGGATATGCTCTCTGGGATTCCGGCTCATCCGGACAACCATGCTTCTTGCCACTGGGGAACTACGTAATTCATGAAAGATCTTTTTCCCATCATCTACCGTACGATTTTGTACGATCCGGATCAGAAAATTTGCTTTCAGATCCGCTGCTTCTGAGAAAAATTCATAGAAATCACCTTCCCGGTCACATACTGTTAATATTGGGATATCCGCTGGCATTCTCAGCAGTGTCTCACGCATGCTGTCCAGCCATCGGAAATTTTCTTTTTCCTCTATTGGTCTGGAACGTTTTTGCTCTTTTGTCTGGGAATCGTCCTTCGGCTTTTCCCGTGTATTTGTCTCCTGGTAGATAATACCCAAAGGGATCCCCTGGTCTGTCACGGCGATGCAAGAATGGACCAGCATTCCCCTTTGCTCCGTACTGCAATAGTATCCCATTCCCTGGATCGCTTTCCGGTCTCCAAATCCAACAGCGGTAGTATCCTGAACAGCTAAGATCCACTCTGCATCTGCACATTTTATTTTTTCTACAGTTGCTCTGGATATGCTGTCAAGTAATTCATCTTTGGATATCTCGCTATTACTAAAGAAACGGTATGCCGCTTTGGCAGAACTTCTGGAGCCGGTAGCTGCCCAAGTAGATTTTCCGGGCGATGCTGCAAAAGCGTCTATGATCTTGAAGAAACGTGACTTCAAACGCTGGTCAGTAAAATTTATGTCCACAAACTCTTCTTGCCAGTTCTTGTATTCCGCCGTCATTTGGATCTCCCCTTTTTCTTTAGTATAACATGGGAACATATAAATATCTATGATTACTTATGGGTCAAGTTAAGAGCTAAAGCAAGGGGTTTTACGACGCATTGGATAATATGAAATCGAAAAAATTACCATATTTGTCTTGGACAGATGTGGTAATTTTTTTGTGCATTTTTTGAAAATCTTTTATAATAGTATTAAAGATTTATATACAGAAATGAGGTGAAGCGAGCGTGAGTTTTAAAGAATGTCTGAACGAGTATATAAAACAAATTCAATGCACAGGTAAAGAACTGGCTGTCAGTAGTGGGATTTCAGAGACTGTTATCAGCAGATATCGTAAAGGAGAGAGGATGCCTTCTGCTGACAGCGAGTATCTCAAAAAACTATCTGATGGAATCATAAAGATAGCAGAGACCAAAATGATTCAGGATTTTAATGCAGAACAGGTATTTGAGAAATTACGTAAAAGTCTGATGACGGGCCAAAAGGAGTTGCATTTTGACAATCAAAAAGTAAATTTGCTGCTGACTGAGCTGGACATTAATATCTCAAAAATAGCTGCTTTTATGCATTATGATCCATCTTATCTGTCCAAGATACGAAATGGAAAAAGAAGTCTGGCACATTATTATCTGACCAGTCGTAAAGAGGAAGTAGCAGTCAGCAAAAAAAATATGGAATTCCTTCTGAAAAAAGCCAGTTCACTGATGGATATTTACAGAAAGGAACGAAGAAATAAGCTAAATGTTTTTCTGGATGAAGATATGCATAAGGAAGGGCATCGGCGGAGAGTACTGGCAGCTCCATCATTGGGAACGATGTCGGAACAACTTTTGGAGAAGATCCTGAAGCGCAATGCAATTTGTGGAAATGAGCGGAAGATAGTTCTGGAATGTTATACAAAGCAAAAAGAAAGTCTGGAAATGATCCTGAGTCATAGTACCGTGGAAGATGAGATTTCAGAAATCATTTCGGAAGAATATGAGAAATATCCATTGGTGCTTTCTCTTGCAGAGTGTTTCCTGGAAAAAGATATCCAGCTTTCATATGACGAATATCTTTCCGGAATAAGAGAAGCAGAGGCATATGCAGAAAATCACAAAAACTATACAGTCCATGTGACGCAGATGAAAGGTTTTCGCAATATTCAAATTACCTGCTTTGAAGGAAAATGGTGCATGGTATCCAAAAACAGAGCACCGGCTATCCATTTTGTTATACATCATCCGAAACTCAGATATGCACTGGAAAATATGACTTTGCCGATTCAGGACGGGAAGATGTAGAGAAAAAGGAGAGGAATATGAAACGGAAAAAAAGAGAAGCGTTTATAATGGCAGCTGTTGCAGGAAGTTTTGCGGTTAGTATGACTGGTCCGCAAGATATATGGGCACTGGGAAATAATGGAGGACGCTCATATAAAGTGCAGACTATACAGGACAGTTCAACGGGGAAAACCGCAGCCAGAGGTTATGTACCGATAGATTATACAGTAAGTGGGGATGTGACATGGTGTGGAAAGTGGCAGAGCGCTTCTGCTCCGGCACAGGTTTATCTGACTGCAATGAGTGCGGATCAGAACACGATATTTGGCTTTTATTCACCAGTGTCTTATGAGCATATGCTGGATTATTCAATGGGAGGTGTATCTTATAACCAGCACCAGGATGGTTGGTTTGATGCACAGACAATGGTGCCAATGTTACATTTTATGAAGGCAGAAGAATACTGTGATTATATGACAGAAAATATTCTGGATGGGAATCAGGCAGAATTACTCAGTCAGGCAGAGATTACACCGAGTCAGCAGAAAATGTTGGATGAATCGGCTAATTTAAACTATCAGCAAAATCAGCAACTGGTACAGGGAAGTGGATTTCAGGTAGATGGAAGTTATAGTGGAATGGCGGAGAGGACTTATGAACTTACCTTGGATCAGATACCGTTTCGGTTTACGATATTGACGACAACAAATGGAGTACAGCTTTCTTCGACAGCAGATATGATCTATACAACTGCACATACTGCTTTTGTCGCATGGGAATCGCCATTTACATTTTTTATGTTGACGCCGGAAAATGAATATGAAAACAGTTACGCGGATTTTGAGCAGTTTGTTTTGAATACAGCAATGACAGATCAGTTTGTGCAGGCCTTTATAGATGCAAGAACGCAGATCATGCAGTACAGTGGCAGTTCCAGTATGTCACAGATCGGAGATTACTGTCAGGACAGTGTCAGTGCATCGATAGGGAACGATTCTACTTACGATGCAGAACGTTTTACGGATTATATCTATTCACAGAACGATTATACATTGCCGGATGGAGAGCATGTAAAAATACCGACTTCTTATGATTATGTGTACGCAGATGATCTTGGAAATGTTTATGTATCTAATGGTACGGACCAACCGGCCGGAACCACACAGCTTTATCCAAATTGAAAGGAGGAACAGGAGCATGAAAAAAACAGCGCGCATAGGCAAAAAAGTAGTTACGTTTTTTGTAACAGCAGGTCTGGTGGCAGGAAGTGCCCTTCCAGTATATGCTGCAATGGTGGGAAGTATGGCAGTTGAAGAAAATACGGTTGTACAGTCAGAGTCAGAACAGATGCCTCAGGGAGATGTTATAGCATTGGATGATATAGGGATTTCTGTCCAGGTTTCTGATTATACTGCGATTCGCCAGGATGATGGATTTGTTTATATTTACGCGATGGCAGATGAGTCTATTCCTTATGTGATCATTGGAAAATATGATGCAGCGTCTGTTAACTTTGTGAATGAATTTACAAAGTATATGGCGGAAAACTACAGTGATCTGCAAGTATCAGAAGACATGGATACAGTAGAACTGGAAGGACGTATATTTACAAAAATTGGTTACACGTATACTACGAGCGGATATGTAGTACGTGACAGAAGACTTTTTTTCAGTGAAAATGATAGAACCTATATGTTTGGAACAAAAGAGATAGAGCCGCTGGGATATTACACAGGAGATATGCTGGAACAGGTGGCTGGAAGTATGGCTTATCTTGCCGGAGGTGACAGTGATTACGCAAATCATGTGGACAGTGAGCGTTCCGTGACAGGAGGCGCAGAAAAAACGCTGGAGGATATTCAACAGGCAGCCGATGATGCTGTACAGCAGGAACCTTCTTTAGCAAATAGTATCATTTCCGGTGGAACGGTTGGAAGTATTGTTGGAATTGCGGGAGACACTACAGAAGAGCATGCAGATGGAAGTGATATTGTTTTTGATGAGACAAAAGCATCGTATAGTGGAACGTGGGTTCCGTTTCAGGATGGATTTCAGCTGTATCTTCCAAGTGATTGGAGTACGTATGAATTGACACAGGAAGACACAGATCAAGGCGTACTTTATATTGCCGGAGATACTTCCGGGATAGAAAATTCACCGGCAGTTTCCGTTGTCTGGGCGTACAGTGATGGTGCAGAAACATTGGAAGATATTGCAGCTGTAATTCAGAATAGCGATTTTCAGCTGGATGGTATTGTTACGATCAATGGAATTGGATGTGTAAGGTACAGAGGTGAAGCAGATAATTGCAGTGCGATCATGTTTTTTCATCCGACAAATAAACAGTATGTATTCTGTGTAACAGGCAGCGGTTATGAACAAAATATAGATACGATCAATACAATACTGACTTCATTAAGCCTTTAAAACCACTGGGGACAAAAACTACCGGGGACGGAGGTTGATGGTATTCAACTCCGTCTTCAGTGGCTTTAATATCGTCCCCGGTGGCTCTGCTCTTATAGAGGCAGCATGAGTGCGATCGTGCTGCCTTTCTCATTGCTTTCGAGCACTTTTACCTGTCCGCCATGCTGTCTGGCAATTTCGGTTACGAGGGCGAGTCCAAGGCCGGCACCACCCATGGCACGGCTTCGGGATTTGTCTACGCGGAAAAACGGGGCGAAGATTTTTTCCTGATATTCAGGAGAAATTCCAATGCCGGTGTCAGAGATTTCAATGAAAGCACAGTCTGCCGGATGAGGCTGTGAAGAGGCATCCAGAATGACTTTTCCTGGATGGAGAGTTACAGTTACTTTTCCTGAAGGATGGTTATATTTGATAGCATTTTCCACGAGATTATACACAGCACGGTAGAGAAGAAGATAACTTCCGGTAACAGTACAGTCGCCATCTCTTTGGATCAATTCAATTTGCTTCTGCTCAGCCACTGAAGCCAGATCACAGAAAACTTCCTCTGTAAGCTCTGCCAGCGAAATTGTCTCAGAGCGTTCAACCGTCTGAATACCGGTCATATCGAGAAGAATCTCTGCCAGATGAGAAAGACGCCCGGTCTGTTCCTGAATCAAGGAGAAAATCTCCTGGTATTCTTCTGTGGAAGGTGTCTTTTTGCGGGCAAAAACTTCCAGATTTGTCTGCATGACGGCAAGCGGAGTCCGAAGCTCATGTGCGGCACTGGCAGAAAACTGCTTCTGTGCAGTGAATGCATCATCCAGACGAGAGAGCATTTTATTAAAAGAAGCAGTCAACTGGGAAATTTCGTCATTACTGTCTGGTATTTCCAGAGAGTCTGAAAGATTCTGCGCCTGTATTTTACCAATTTTTGTACTGAGGTCATGCAAAGGAGTCAGTGCACGGCGGCTGATGAAATAAGTTCCAATACTGCTTAGAAGAATAATAATGCCGGTAGCGATCATGCTTCTGATGCGAAATAAGTCTTTGGTCGCCTGCACCTGATTGGAAAGATCCGGAAACAATATGGATGGATCTACATTGAAAGTGATTGGTGTGGAGTCAGTTTTATTAATCTGTACGATGTAGCTTTCAAGATTTTCCATTCCGGTGACAGCGGAATTACTGATGAAAAAATACATCAGAATGCAGGTGACGGTTACAAGCAGAGTGATGAGCAAAGTCAGCCGCCACTGCAGGGAGCGTTTCTTCAGTGGATTTTTTATTGTATGATTTTCTTTCATTTCAGATCCTCCGTCAGAATATAGCCCTGTCCGATCCTATTCTGGATCGGATCATTGCCAAGAGCCGTGCGCAGCTTTTTGCGAAGGGCAGAAATATGGACACGTATGGAGTTGCTGAAGCTGTTGACGCTTCCGTCCCAGATATGTTCGATCAGTTCTTCCGGGCCGATGATACGATTCTGGTGAAGCATAAAATATTCCAGCAGTGCGGTTTCCTTCCGGGTGAGAGAAAGTTCTTCGTTGTTGATGCTGGCTTTTCTTGTACGGGTATCAAAGGTGATACGTCCGCATTTCAGGCAGATATTTTCCTGAATAAATTTTCGCCGTGTCAGGCTGCGGATCCGGGCTTCCAGTTCCTCGAAGTGAAAAGGCTTTGTCAGATAGTCATTTGCTCCAAGATCAAGTCCTTCTACTTTGTCCTGGATCTGTCCTCTGGCGGAAAGGATCAGAACAGGTGTGAAGGAGTTTATTTCCCGGAACTGCCGCAGGATTTCCAGACCATCTATGCCGGGAAGATTCAGATCCAGAAGAATCAGATCATAATTTTCGGTCAGGCACAATTCCAGTCCCTCATCTCCATCAAAACAGGTATCTGTTTCGTATCCATTCAGGCGAAGTCCCTCTGCAATCGAGCAGCAGAGCTGTTCTTCGTCTTCTATCACTAATATGTGCATGTGTAATCTCCTTTGTCTGATATGATGTACAGGTCAAAAATGCTTATATTGGAACTCTGGTATTATCATATCATGTTCCATATAAAATTCCCGTAAAAAATACAGGTATAAGAAGAAATTTTGATTTTTTTGATTTCTTAACAGAGATTTTATAGACAGGATGATATAATACGGTTACAGTAATCAAAGCGTGTATAATAAAAGCACAAAACAATTTATAAATTACAGGACAAATATGAAGGGAGATATATATCATGAAATTCAGAATGAAAAAAATAACAGCACTTATGACAGCAGCAGTATTGGGAGCATCCACCTTTGGCGGTGTGTCTGTAATGGCAGCAGAAAGTACAGAAGCAATGGCAGTTCCGGCAGATGAAGCGGGGATGGTGGTTGATGGAGATGCGGTTGCAGCAGATGGTGATGCAATCCCGTCTGATTTTATACAGGGTACTTTTAAACCATCTGAGACAACTGTGCAGGCACAGGATTCTTATGAGTATCCATTCCTTGGACTTAACATGAAACTTCCGGAGGAACTGCTTAAACAGATAAAAGCGCAGACCATTGCGATGATCACAAATGAAGTATGGAATGACAATGCAGATGCAATTAAATATGCATATATAAGCTGGAGCGAAATGACCGAGGAGCAGAAAGAGGCAGAGGTTGACAAGATGGGAACAGCATATGATGACTGGTACAATAGTCTTGCAAAAGTTGGAGCGATTGGAATCTATGACGAAGATTCTGAGAAAGAACTGGATAAGATCACAGGCTGCACAGAACACAAAGAAATCGGAAGCAGCAGTGATGGAAAGTATAAATATTATCTGAGCACTAATAAAGATGCAGATGAATCCCTGAAAAAAGAAGTGGAAGAAATTGATGTGACACTCACAGAGATGACACCATTCCAGAAGCTTTCCGCATTTGACCAGCCACAGGAGACAAGCAATGAAGGTGATTCTACAACTGTAGGCAAGTTTGAGACAAAAGGCGTTGATGGAAAAGATTATACAGAAAAAGTATTCAGCGATTATGATCTTACACTTGTGAATGTTTTTACTACCTGGTGTTCTCCATGTGTAAATGAGATTCCGGAGCTGGAAAAACTCTATGAAGAGATGAAGGAAAAGGGTGTTGGAGTTGTCGGTGTCGTTCTTGATACAGTGAGTGATGATGCCAAACAGAATGAGGATACAGTGAAAAAAGCCGGTGTCCTTCAGGAGAAGACAAAAGCATCCTATCCGTTCCTGGTCCCGGATTCAACAATGATGAATGGACGTTTAAATGGTATCTCTGCTTTCCCGGAAACATTCTTTGTTGACAAAGAAGGAAATATTGTAGGAGAAACCTATTCAGGAAGCCATACACTGGACGAATGGAAAGAAATCGTAGAAAAAGAACTCAAGAACATTTCTAAATAATAAAGCGATTTTGACAGAAAGATAAGAAAAATGATGAAAAAAATAACAGATTCAAAGTGGATAGGTCCTGCGCTGGCGATTCTGGGAATCCTCCTGATGATATTTGGAATTTACCGGGGCGAAGTGGATGTAGTCTTTACAAAGGCAATTAATATCTGTATGGAGTGTATTGGAATTGGATAATAAGAAGATAAAAATAAACGAGTGGCCGAGGCATGGAATTCAGGCATTGTGGGCGGCACTTACAAACAGTCATGTTTCCGGATTTGTGACTGGAAAGATTTATACCGGAAAATTGAAAAATGTATGTGTTCCGGGGCTGAACTGCTATTCCTGCCCCGGGGCCACAGGTGCCTGTCCTATTGGTTCCTTTCAGGCAGTGATCGGCAGCTGGAATTTCAAAATGGCATATTATATAGTTGGATTTCTGATTTTTATCGGAGCTCTGCTGGGAAGACTTGTCTGTGGATTCCTCTGTCCGTTTGGGCTGATCCAGGATCTTTTGAATAAGATT
>ENA-OQKN01001374-OQKN01001374.1-human-gut-metagenome-genome-assembly--contig:-NODE-1374-length-11917-cov-3.074724_pt1 | contig 11917 bp, 14 predicted proteins | sample MGYA00242776_ERZ504794 | MGnify/ENA primary metagenome ERZ504794 (study PRJEB26092, sample SAMD00036434) | human gut metagenome | host: Homo sapiens | study: EMG produced TPA metagenomics assembly of... | reverse complement strand
AATTGATGTCATGCAGAATCTCTTCATCGGCAAAAGAGACTGCTCCATGGCAGATCTGATATAACATGTTTTCTCCTTTTATTTAAATGCATCCGGCTGGGAAGCAAGATAGCTGACAAACTGCTCTGCCGTACGTCCGGAAATGCCTCCATGACTCAATTCCCACTTGTTGGCCTCTGCACGGAGTTCCTCATCCGGTAAGGTAACCCCTGCACGTCTTGCCAGATGCAAAACAATATCAAAGTATTCTTTCTGTGTCGGCTTCGAGTAATTAATGGTCACACCAAAGCGGTTCACCAGGGAAAGTTTCTCTTCAACCGTATCGGAATGGTGACGTTCATTGGAATTATCCTGATCGTTTCGGTCATTCCAGCTCTCTTTGATCAGATGCCGCCGGTTGGAAGTTGCATAAATCAGAATATTTTCCGGTTTGGTTTCCACACCGCCCTCGATAACGGCTTTTAAGAACTTATACTCAATCTCAAATTCCTCGAAAGAAAGATCATCCATATAGATGATAAAACGATAGTTTCGGTTTTTGATCTCTGCAATGATCTCGGAAAGATACTTAAACTGATGCTTGTAGATTTCAATCATACGCAGGCCGTCTTTGTAATACTGGTTGACAATCGCCTTGATACTGGTAGATTTACCGGTACCACTGTCACCAAACAGCAATACATTGTTTGCTTTCTTTCCCTGTACAAACGCTTCCGTATTGTCTACCAGCTTCTTTTTCTGAATCTCATATCCGACCAGATCGTCCAGCATAACGGTATCCATATTGTTGATTGCACGAAATGTAAAGCTTCCCTGCGGTGTATCATCAATCCGGAATGCTTTGTTGAGACCAAACATTCCAACACCGTAGTCTTTATAAAAACCAGTCACTGCATCAAAGAATTCTTTTTCATCCTTTGCCGCCTCCAGTTTTTTGCTTAAAGAGCGGACTTTTTCGCTGACATTTTTGTTGTACATCAGATCCTTTTTATGGATGGCCTTATAATTGGAAATCTGGCTGAAACAGTTGATTCCCAGATCTTTTTCGATTGGTCCGAAATCATAGTCAAACAAATCTTTAAAAATACGGAAATCATTTTCCACCAGTTCATTGACACTTCCATCGCTGGCTCCCACCTTTTCACAGGTCATGCTGAAAGGATTTTCACTCATCATAAGGAAAAAGGTCAGATAATTGTGCCACAGATTGTCATCAAATCCATAGTCCGTTGCCACTTTCAAAATCCGTTTTACCTGCGTATTGATGTCACGCACCAAACCCGTCTTATTATATTCACCGGTCTCATATTTTCCAAATAATTCTCCCATCTGTGCGAGGATGGAATCCTCCTCTAAATCTCCATACATCAGTAACTGTGATATTTCCTGATACATTGTATCTCGCCTCTTTCTTTTCTCTTCCTATTTATTTTACCTATATTACACGAAAAAAGGGACTTTGTAAACCAAAGTCCCCTGTATGCAGCTAAAAAGCTACTGTGATCGTTGTTCCTTTTCCCGGCTCACTTTCCAAATGAAGTACTGCATCATGCAGTTCCACAATATGCTTGACGATAGCAAGTCCCAGTCCCGTACCTCCGGTCTGTTTGGATCTGCTTTTATCAACACGGTAAAACCGCTCAAAAATACGTTCCTGCTGGTCTTTTGGAATCCCGATACCATTGTCTGCCACAGAAAGCATCGGCTGTCCTTTTTCATAGTACACACGCACGTGCACCTCACCACCTTCATTATTATAACGGATCGCATTCTGACACAGATTGTCCACAAGTTCCGAAATCATGCCCCTGTCTGCCCGCAACATGCAGGACACGCCTTCATAATACAGCGTTACATTCCGTTTCTGTGCATTAATCTGCAGATTTTTCAAACAGGTACCGGCTACCTCATCCAGCTTTACCAGTTCAAAACACAGCAGATTATCTTCCCCGCTGTCCAGCTCGGAAAGCCGGATGATATCATTGATAAGAGAACGCAGCCGTGTCGCATTCTGCTGGCTTTCAAGTGCAAAGCGGGTCTCCTGCTCCGGATCTACCATATGGTTTTCGATCAGCTCCGCCTATCCGGAAATTGCAGTAAGCGGTGTCTTCATTTCATGGGAAACATTTGCCGTGAAATCCTGCCGTACTTTTGCTGCCATCAGGATATTTTCATGCTGTTTACGAATCGTATTTACAAATGGCACAAGTTCTTTGTATACAGGTTCTTCTATGGTATCTTCCATGTTTTCAGCAAGCCGTTCAATCGGATGCAGCAATTGTTTGGTCAAAAAATGTGCCAGGACAATACAGATGGAAACAATCAGTATCAGTATCAGCATCACAAATGGGGATGCCGCAAGGAACACACTGTAGACACTGCGTGCCTGTGTTGCCACACGGATAACCGTTCCGTTTTCCAGCCGGAGCGCATAATAGTAATTGTCCATCTGCATGGTATCCGACCGCCGGACACTTGCTCCCTCCCCCTGAAACAACGCCTTCTTTACTTCCGGGCGGTTTTTGTGGTTTGGAAGCTGTGAAATATCCAGATCATTATCAAAAAGCACCGTACCATCCTTTGCAAACCAGGTAACACGCAGGTCTTCCCCGACTTCATAATATTCGGAAAGTGAAACATTTGTATTGTCCGGATCATCAAACAATCCCGTGCCGGAAAGCAGTCTTGCATTGATCTGCAGATCCTTGCGCACCTGTCCCTGAAACAGTTTATAATAAATACCGGTCATACAGACCATGGTTACAATCACTGCAATACCTGCAATCAGAATCAGCCGTAAATTGATTCGTTTCTTCATAACAGCTCCTTACTCTATCACATATCCCACATTTCGAACGGTACGAATTTTGCTTCCCGCTTCCCCAAGCTTCTGCCGCAGTGTCTTGATATGCATATCAACGGTACGGGATTCGCCCTCAAATTCTGTCCCCCATACATGACGCATAATCACCTCTCTGGACAATACAACACTCGGATTGGTCATCAGCAGACGAAGCAGTTCATACTCCTTAAACGTCAGCTCTACCGGTTTGTCGTCTACAAAAACCATATGGCGTTCGTGATCCAGTGTAATATTTTCAACCTGCAGGATCTTGACATCCTCCGTCTCCGTCCGCCGCAAAAGTGCTTTTACTCTCGTAATCAGCTCCATAATAGAAAATGGTTTCTTAATATAATCATCCGCACCTTCATCCAGTCCTTTGATCATATCCATTTCTGCTGTCTTTGCTGTCACCATAATAATTGGCAATTTCTTTGTAGCAGGATTTTTCCGCAGTTTACGCACAATATCATACCCGCTCTCGTCCGGAAGCATGACATCCAAAAGCACCAGATCCGGCATAATATCCTCCAGCTTTTTATAAAAAGTGGTTGCCTTTTCAAAGGCACAGACCATATAATTGCTGTTTTTCAATGCAATCGTCTCAATTTCCCTGATATTCTCATCATCTTCCACGATATAAATCAATGCCATAACTTTTCCCTCTGTCTATCTTTATATATACCTCTGCAACATCAAGCAGGACGGCCATGCCTGCACAAGACCGCCCATCACATGTATCCTATTTATTTTTATCATAGCATACGACACGTAAAATCCAAAGTATCGTTTATGTAAAATTTATGTAAAATCTCTCCGTGATCAGGATTCCTGCTCGATTTTTTTATCATCTAATGCAAAAATAACCCATTCTGCAATATTTGTTGCGTGATCACCGATTCGTTCAAAATACTTTGCAACCATCAACATATCCGTCGCCTGTTCGCCCTTTTCCGGATCATGCCGGATCAGTTCAATGATATCTGCCTTGTTTTTATCAAACAGATCATCTACGATATCATCATGTCGGATGACTTCCTGCGCCTTTTTCATGTCTTTTTCAACATAAGCTTCAATACTACGGATCAACATAATCACCGTCTCACTCGCCATCTTTTTGATATCATCGAGATTCAGTACATACGACTCACTTGCAAGCATGCTTGTAATCTCCGAAATATCCGCTGCATGGTCTCCGATTCGCTCCATATCTGTCACCATCTTCATAGCTGCGGAAATCACACGCAGATCCTTTGCCACTGGCTGCTGCTGCATCAGCAGATTAAAGCAGATATTTTCAATCTTCTTCTGTTCATGATCCACATCATTGTCGGAATTCATAATCTTTTTTGCAAGTTCCGCATTCTGATCAATCAATGCATCGATCGCTTTCTGAATAGAATCCTCTATCATGGTTCCCATATACATCATTTCCTGATTAAGCAGTCTAAGCTGCTCGTCGAATTTTGAGCGCATTAACCAAACCTCCCTGTAATATAATCTTCTGTCCGTTTATCTTTCGGATAAGAGAAAATCGTTTTCGTATCTCCAAATTCTACCATCTCTCCCACCAGGAAAAATGCCGTATCATCCGATACACGCACTGCCTGCTGCATATTATGAGTAACCACAACTACAGTGTATTTCTTTTTCAGATCTTCCATCAGTTCTTCAATCTTTGATGTGGAAATCGGATCAAGCGCAGAAGTCGGCTCATCCATCAAAAGTACCTCCGGCTGTACCGCAAGTGCACGCGCAATACAGATACGCTGCTGCTGTCCACCGGAAAGCCCAAGGGCGGACTGCTTCAGACGATCCTTGACTTCGGCAAAAATTGCTGCTCCCCGCAGACTCTCCTCTACGATGGCATCCAGTTTTAACTTGTCTTTGATTCCATGTACACGCGGACCGTATGCAATGTTATCATAAATACTCATCGGAAACGGGTTCGGCTGCTGAAACACCATGCCAATTCTTTTCCGAAGAACGGTTGTATCTACACCCTCTGCATAGATATCCTCATCATCCAGTTTCACTTCTCCTGTGATTCTCACGCCATCTACCAGATCATTCATCCGGTTGATGGTTTTTAAGAAGGTTGATTTTCCACATCCGGACGGTCCGATAAAAGCGGTCACACAATTCTCACGAATATTCATGTTTACGTCCTTGAGTGCATGGTTTTCACCGTAATACAGGTTCAGATCACGGACAGTAATTTTTGTTCGTTTTTCCATGTTTCTCTCCTCATCTGCAATGGTTTTCTCACACTGCAATTATCCATTTCTTAGGATTTATGAATATTATAAAGAGAGATTGTAAAATGCACTGGACTGGGAATGTAAAATTTTTGCAAAATCAATGTAATAGATGTAAGGTTTCTTGATACGCAATTTACAGGTTGATTTTTAAATATAAGATTTCTCTAAGTGACGTAAGAAGGGGGACATTTCTTCCTGTTGATTGGAGAAAATATAATTGAAAGACATACCGTTAAATCAATTAATGATAAGGCCCGGTATCTATAGATGAAAAATCAAAGCCTAAGGTGACGTTTTCCCGAAATTTTAATGCTAGGAATCTGGACATGTCACCTATATGGTAAAAATTGCTTCTCCGGATACCGCTTTTTTCATAAAAGTGGTACCTGAAGAAGCAATTTTTGATCTATAGAGACTTTCCGGTATCTAAATATTAAATTTTCGGTATATAGGTACCACAACGGTATCTTTTACATGAATTTTATCGGCATAGAGACCACGACGGTATCTTCCCGATGAATTTACCGGTCCATCTTTTCCACAAACATGAGCAGAAAACTGATCAGAAGCAGTCCGCTCGATACCCAGATCATATGATATCCAAACCGGATAGAGAGATTTCCTCCAATACCAGCCCCTAGTCCGAAAAATAAAATAATGCCAAAATAATACAGTGCCTTTTTTAATTTTTCTGTGTCATGGGTCTGCAGATAACCGGTAAATGCTTCTGTTCCGCTACGAAGATTTCCGATGCACATTGTGCTTGCATAAGAATATCCGCTTACTTTCCGGAACGTCTGTACCTGCATCGCACAGGCAAAGGAGACGAGTACGGTTGCCAGAAGATCCAAGTGCTTTGGCATGAATCCGACCGCAAACAAAATCACGATCTCCATTAAAAGCACACCCTGCCGCCAGTGCAGTTTCTTAGCATATTTAAAGATCACATGAATCTTCTCTGCAAAGAAAACGCCCGATGCAAATGCCAGAAGCGGTAATAAGTATCGTAACACATCCAGCCATTCTCCCATCATCAGGTGCGTACTCATCAAAACAATATTTCCCGTCTGTGCATTGGAAAATACTTCCTCACGCGTAAAATATGTATACGCATCCTGAAAGCCTCCGGACAGTGCCAAAAACACACTTGTGACAAATGCTTCCGACATTTGGACGTCCGCATTTGTCTTAGGATTTCCCAGTTTCATCACTTCACATCCTTCTTTTTAATATATAAACTCTATATATTATAGTGTGCTTTTATACAAAATTCAACCTAAATTATAAGAATGGCCGCATATGAATGCTTAATTCTTCTTCCTGTTTTATCAATTTCTTTGCAATATCCTTTGTTTCCTCATCTGCAGCCTGATACTGGTTCAGATAACGGCTTAAAGATTTTACTCCCATGTTACAGCCGTCCGTTATCAGATCTGCGATCGTTGCATCCGATTCATCCATGGCAAGTTTTACATTTGTTTTCATCCAGGACATTCCCTGTGCCATCGGATTTGGATCTTTTCCCGTATCGTGACATTGTTCGAGTTTATTCTGAATTTCTTCTTTCAGTTTTTCATGCCCTTCTTTACATATTTCCAGCAGTTTTTTTAATTTTTCATTGGTTGTTTTTTCGAGAACCTCCCCGATGGATGCCGTTCCCATCTTGATTCCCGCATCACATTCCCTCAATAGTTTTATAGTATCCGGTTCCGTCATTTCTTCCTCCTTTATGAAATTGGTTTATTACGGTTTCCGTAATGATTGTCATTCATAAGTATTCCCGGATTTTCTGTTAAATATTTTCAGGCACCTTTTCTTCCTTTATTATTTTCTAAGAAACCCGTAAAACAGCCATTGACTGATTTCACAGAGAAATTTATAATCCAAGAAAAAAGCAATTACAAAAAGGAGAATGTGCATATGACATATACGGTTGGACAAATGGCAAAAATGCTTGGGCTTGCAGGTTCCACACTGCGATATTACGATAAAGAAGGCCTTCTTCCCTTTGTGGAACGTTCTTCCGGCGGTATCCGGATGTTTCGGGAGAAAGACTACGAATGGCTGCAGATCATCGAATGTCTGAAAAAAGCAGGAATGTCAATCAAAGATATCAAAAAATACATTGTCCTTCTGCAACAGGGAGATTCCACAATTCAGGAACGTTTAGAGTTATTCCAGCAGCAGCGCACCGTCCTGCTGGAGCAGATGGCTTCCCTGCAGCAGACACTTAATACCCTGGATTATAAATGCTGGTATTACGAAACCGCATTAAAAGCCGGCACCACCGATGTACTGCAAAACATGCCTATAGAAGATATTCCGGAACAGTTTCAGGAGGTGCGGCAGAACCTGACGCATGTTCCCATGCCTACCAGCGCATAGCTTTTCAAAAATACGCAAAACTCCTTCGGAAGCGGTTTTCCGAAGGAGTTCTTTATATATATATATTTATTTATCTGCGGTTGACATCAAATTTCTTTGCCAGCGCTTTGGTAAGCAGGTTAATGCCAAGAACAATAATCAGCAGAACTACTGCAATACCAAATGCTACCCCGAATTCCCCCTTCGTTGCACTCAGGTAAAGCTGAATGGTAAGTGTTCCCGCCGGCATTTTTGCCTTTGCCAGCAAATCGGTAAAGTTCTTCGGGAGGAGACCTGAACTTCCCGCGGTAAACAGCAGTGCTGCTGACTCCCCAACAATTCTCCCGATGGCTAGAATAACTCCGGTAATGATTCCCGGCATTGCGGATGGTAATAAAATGGTGCGTATCATATGCCATTTTCCGGCGCCTAAACCGATCGCTCCGCTTCGGTAACTGTCCGGAACCGTTTTTAACGCTTCCTGTGTATTCCGGGTGATCAGAGGAAGTACCATCAGAGTCAGGGTAAACGAACCTGTGAGGATAGAATACTTCAAATGCAGAGTCTGTCCAAAAAACATCATACCAAACAAACCAAAGATAATGGACGGAATCCCCGCAAGTGTCTCTGTGGCAAATTCAATCAGACTGACTAATTTTCCCGGTTTTGCATACTCATTTAAATAAACGGCAGCCCCAACACCGATGGGGGTAGCAATCAGCATCGTTACAATGATAATATAAAGCGTATTTACAATATTTCCTGCAATACCGGTCGTTCCCTTTAATACAGATGTCACACTGGTAAGAAACTCCCAATTTACACTCCGGATACCTTTGGCAAATACATAGATAATGATCCCAAGAAGCAGTGCAACGGAAATAATTGCACATACATAAATGGCAATATAAGTAAGGAAATCCGCCGGATGCCTTGTTTTGGTACGAATACTGGTATTCTTTTCTGTCATTGTTCAACGGCTCCTTTCTTTTCCACCTGTGCAAGGACCAGATTGATAATCATAATAAAGATAAACAATACCAGACCTACCGTAAAGAGTACCTCCCGGTGAAGTCCTTCGGCATAACTCATCTCGCTGACGATCTGTGTCGTCAGGAAACGTACCGAATTGAATGGGAACGGCAGATTTACAGAACCTCCGGCAACCATATTGATCGCCATGGCCTCTCCGAGCGCACGTCCGATTCCAAGCACTACACCTGTCATAATACCAGATCTTGCTGCCGGGATCATCACTTTAAATATCGTCTGGATATGTGTTGCCCCAAGTGCAAGAGAAGCCGACTTTAAATGTCCGGGTACTGCACGGATCGAAGAAACACTGATGTTTATCACGGTTGGCAGAATCATAATTGCCAGCACAATAATCGCAGAAAGCAGATTCGATCCACCCGTAAACTGATGGGTGGTGCTGCCTGCAAATACCCGCTTTTCCAAACGGTCCATCAATGGATTTAAAACCATAAGCCCCAACAATCCGTAGATTACAGACGGAATCGCAGCCAGTAGTTCTACCGCTGGCTGAACAATTGCTGCCAGCTTTTTGTTGGCTACTTCCGTGATAAATACCGCTGTCAGAATTCCAATCGGTACACCGATCAAAATTGCAACTGCAGTACCTATAATTGAAGTCAGAATAATGTATAAAATGCCATAAGATGGTGTTGCTGCTGTCGGCTGCCATACAGTTCCAAATAACAGGTCAATCACCCCGACCTTTGCCAGTGCCGGGGTGCCCTTTGCAAACATATAAACCGTTATGGAAAGAACTGCTACAATGGCAACGGCTGCGCATACCAGAAATATTACTTTTGCAATCGTTTCCACGATGTGCTTTGTTGCTTTGCCGCCTGTCATATCTTTATCCTCGTTTGCCTGTTTACGTGTTTCTTGCTATATTACTTGTTTGGGATGATCAGCCCTACAGACTTGATAACATTCTGTCCGTCTGCAGAGTTGATAAAGTCGAAATATGCCTGTACCTGCTTACTCTGCTCAGAAATCTCACCCTTGGTAGCCATTACGAACGGTCTCTGTAATACATAGTCTCCTGCAAGAATATTGTCTTCTGTCGGCTCTACAGAGTTGATCTTTAATCCATTTACGGTGTCATCCAGCACATCCAGGGATACATATCCAACTGCTCCCGGAGTTGCTGCAACCTTTGCCAAAACAGCACCTGTAGAATCAAGTTCCTGTGCATATTTGCAGGAATCCTTTACATCCATCAATTCCTCAAACGCATCTCTTGTACCAGATCCTGCCTCACGGCCGATGACTACAATCTGCTCATCCGGTCCGCCGAGATCTTTCCAGTTTGTAATCTCTCCGGTATATACTTTTGCAAGATCTTCAGACTTAATATCTGTGATTGTGTTTGCTGTATCTGTAATAACTGCGATACCATCAATTGCCACAATGTTCTCTACGATACCCTGGCTTTTCTCATCGTCAGAAAGGGCACGGGAAGCATCTCCGATATCAACGCTTCCTGCCTCCAGAGATTCAATTCCTGCACTGGATCCGGTAAACTCTGCGGTTGCGGAAACATTCGGATATTTCTCCATGAATGCTTCATTCATGGCATTTGCAAGCTTCTCCATGGAAGTACTTCCTGCCAGTGTAACGGTTCCACTCAGATCCGCTCCATCTGTTGTATCTGTATTTGCAGTTGTATCAGATGCCGTTGTATCTGTATTTGCATCAGCGTTTGCATCACTGCTGTCAGAACCACATCCCATCACACCTGCAGCGACCATTGTTGTTGCTGTCAGTAAAGCCATCATTTTTACAAGTTTGTTTTTCATGATTTTCTCCTCTTTCTTTCATGTTGTTCCTCATTACAGTTGTTATCTTATCGGGTCTGTGTAAAATGCATAACCAGACTAATGTAAATTCAATGTAAAAAATATGTTGTCCTGTAAAACGACAAAACTTACGAATGTTTTAAGTTTATTTAAGGTTCCCGTCTTATCTTCTATGTATAAAGATGTTACCGTAGTCTACGCCATTGTAACCGCACACAAAGGGAAAATTTCTGCCAAAAGTGAAGATGGAAATTCCCTGACTTTTTCCATTCTTCTCAATTAAATATCCCGTGTTTCCACAAAAAAGAGAAGGAGATTCTTACATAGCATGCAGAATCTTCTTCTCTTTTTCATTGGATCTTTATAAGTTATTTCAAAAATCCGAAATTGCTGACTATGGCAGCTTCCTTTGCCTTTCCATTGCAGACATTGACAAAACTGATGATACGGACAACCAATAAAATGATAAAACATACGGCTGCTGCAATCGGAACGACAACGGTCCAGCAGAGCACTACAGTAATCAGTCCCAGCAGAACTTCAGACACAAGGATCCTGATTCCCTCACGCACATGAAATCCGACATAAGGAGAATCCTTTGCCACAAGAAGTGCCACGATAGTTCCCAAAATTCCCAGAAGATATGGAAGCATTGCAAACAGTTTGTGCTCCGCAATATCTTTTCCGTCAAATTCTGTGGAATGATCCTTAGGATCTACATAAGGCTGCCCGTACGGCATACCATTGTGCATCTGTGGATTGCCATAATACGCGCCGTTGTTTCCCTGTGGATTTCCGTAGCCGTATGGCGTCCCCTGCGAATTCTGATTTTCCTGTGTTCCTGTATGTAAGCTGGCTCCGCATCTGGTGCAGAATGTACTGTCATCCGGCATTTCACTGCCGCACTTCGGACATATCATATAAAATTCCTCCTCTTCGTTTGAAATGAACTCTGCGAACATCTCCGCGCTTTTTATTTTATATAAGTTTATGTTGCAAGTCAATTTAGATTCTCTTAAGTTTTCCTTTTCTTTCTTCATAAATTGTTTTCAGAACAGACACTACCACAATCTGATACCCCGGATGCTGCTTTCCTATACCCCTGCCAAATCCTATAATTCCGTTGTAATCAGTTGTCCAAAGCTCACCAGCGGAGAAACGTACACGCTCCTTGCCGGTGATACCACCACAACGGTTACATTGGATTCCCTTGTAAAATCGGTAAAAAAATAAAGTGTGCGTTTACCGCACACTTTCGCGCCCTTGCGGAGACACAGCATCATCTTTGACTCCGCAGGGCGCGCATCTTTGCAGGCTGACCTGCTTTAATTGCCAAGTTCCAGCATGGTATCAATACAGCGTTTTGCTTTTATACGCACTTCTTCGTCCAGCTTGATTTCCTCTCCGCCGGTGCCCTTTACACACTGGTATACATCTCCGAGTGTGGTCAGTTTCATATTGTGGCAGACACAGTCTCTTGATAATGGATAAAACTGCTTGTCCGGACATGCAAACTGCAGATGCTGCACGATACTGTTCTCGGTTCCGATAATGAATTCCTTTGCATCACTTTTCTTTGCATAATCCATGATTCCGGTTGTACTTCCCCGATAATCCGCCAG
>ENA-OQKN01001373-OQKN01001373.1-human-gut-metagenome-genome-assembly--contig:-NODE-1373-length-11920-cov-2.348681_pt1 | contig 11920 bp, 15 predicted proteins | sample MGYA00242776_ERZ504794 | MGnify/ENA primary metagenome ERZ504794 (study PRJEB26092, sample SAMD00036434) | human gut metagenome | host: Homo sapiens | study: EMG produced TPA metagenomics assembly of... | reverse complement strand
CATGTGAACCAGGATCGCTCCCATCCACCAGTGATTTCTTCGGCGCGGCCAGGACGTTGATCGGGGGGACGGGGTTCGGGGGGGCCTCGCCCCGAACGCCTTACTCGTTGTACAGGTATTTGTTTGTATCGTGCTGAACGGCGGTAATAGTAAAACCGCGTGTGCTGTCGTCGTTAGCTGCAATTGAAGTGACCCGGAAATACTGTATTGCGAGGTTATCACTGTCTATCGCCCAGACAGCACCCGCCACAGGTGCCTGACTAAATGCGGTGGCCACCGTCACCGTTTTTTTATCTGCGCTCACCGCGCTGATTGTGCGCGTCTGGGCTTTTCCGTCAGGCAGGTTACCCACCAGCCGGTCTTTCGCCGCGTAGTCTATTTCTCGATCCAGCGTAATCTGGCGGCCATTGACCGCCCTGATGCGTCCCCCGTTCTCCTTGCCGGAACGGAAAGGATCGGCGACACCGATAATTTCAGCGGGCAAAGGGATATAACCGTCCAGCCCCACGCCAAACGATACGGTCCCGTCTTTGGCATTGGAGAGCAATACCCATCGACCGCGTCGGTGCGCTTCACTTTGCGAGGTGCAGCCGATTGCGGTCAGGGACGTCTGCCGGACGTCGTAACGTTCTACAAGCGCCGAATCGTAAACCCCCTCAACGGTATCGCTGTAATGGTTCTGCGGATCGGACCAGGACACCAGGCAGGAGCTGTAGCGATTCTTGTATGAGCCGCCCGCATAAGTAAACAGCCCATCGATCACATTTGAGGCGTTATAAACCCAGTCAACATCGTCCTGCGGGACGTCTGCCTGGACATAAATCTGATCGTTGCCCCAGAACGTTATTCCACGAAATACCGCGGCGAGATCGTTAAGTACCTGCCAGGCGTCCTCCTGGCTCTGAATGAAAACGTTGCAGGTGAAACGCGGTTCGGTGCCACCGGCCCCGTCGGAAACCATTTCGTCACAGTACTGGGCGATTGAATACAGAGCCCACTTATCCACCATGGACGCATCCACGCGCGTGCCCATGCCGTAAATTTCATCCAGAACCAGATCGTAAAATATCCAGGCGGGGTTATTGGACCAGGCCATTTTGAACCCGCCGGACCATGAGCCAGAATAGGTTCGGGTTATCGGATCGTAATTATCCGGAACCTTAATCAGCTTGCCTTTTATCTTACAGGTCACTTTCGGCGCGCTGCCGTTGAACTGGCTGCTGTCCACTTCGACATACAGGAGCGCGGTTAAAGGATAACGAAGCTTGCTGTCGATGACTTCCGCATAGGAAAACACCTTGAAGGCGTTAACCAGTTTCGAATTTGATCCGCTGGCATCAGCCGTAATACGCCTGACCCTGACAGACCAGCCGGACGTGGATTTTGGCAGATCGATACGGTGGTCACGCTGATATTCCGTCATGGTCTTTCCGTCAAATTTGCCGTTTACAACCGTTTTCCAGGCGCCGCCGTCCGTTGATAAATCGATCGCATACTCGGTGACCGTGCCCACCATATCGCCGTTATCTTTATAGAGATACTGGACCGGAAGGCTGAGCTTGATGCGGATAGCATCCAGGGAAAGATTGGTAAACTGGCGTGTCCAGGGCGCGGTGGTGGTGACAGTTGTGCCAACCGCCAGTTCGTTATCGACCTGGGGCATCCCGGCAATATAGGTCTGGTCCTGTGTGCCCTTACGGAACTCCCATTTCACGCCGCTGAAGTTGTATTCCCCGCTGTCGTTTGCCAGCGGCGTATCGTTGCGGAAAATATTCTGAGCGGTCAGGTCGCCCTGTATTTCTCCCTCAGAAACGGCAATGAGCATTTTTAATTTTGCGACCGACAGCAGATCGTCAGGTTGCTCAACCGGAGTATGCGCGCTTCCACCGCCCCCTTTTGCACCCTGTATGATGGTTTCACCATGGAGAAGTTGCATTTTTACCCCATTAAAAAACCCAGCCTGAGCTGGGTTATTAGTTAATATTAATGATGGCGTCTTATTACATGTTTTTGTAATAACTAACTTTTGAGTCAAAGTCCTGTTTTGCGAGTGGCGTTTGACTGGTTACATAAGCTTCCCACGAACTATAAGCCTCAACAAGAGCACGACGTTCCTCTGTGTCTTTAGTATTGGCTTTCATGGTTTCAAACACATTAGACCCAATTTCTTTCAGCTTGCTCTTTCTGGTAGCGCCACATGTCGTTATTGCATCAGCAACCGAATTATCCCACCCAACTAATTGCAGAATCTCTATACGCTTCTGGGTAACGAACTGATCTGCTGAGGCATTAAGAGCTTCCTTAGATAAAAATTCAGCAAACTCTTTTTTACTATGCGGCATTTGTTTTGGCATAGTAATGTTATCTTCTTGACAATTTGCCAAATCAGCGTATTGCTTTTGTAAATTGTTATTCTGATTTTGTGGGGCACAACCTGAAATAAAGAGCACACCTAATAAGACCAAACCGTATTTTTTCACTTTCATCTCCTTGATCGGCATCGTTTTGGACATGATAACCAAGGGTGATTGCAATGTAACGTTCATCTTATTATGTTGCATTTCACTATTGCTGATCGCTCGAGTACATACCGGCGCTGACTATCGCTCCCCCAGCCTCGATCAGACCGTAGGCCAGGGGGACAGGATGCCCCATAGCGACGGTATTGACCGGCGCCCCGAAGGCATAGTTAGGCGTGTTGTCCGTGCTGGAAGATTTACCCGCGCCGAAGGATGGCTGGGGCGTGAGCATCTGGACAACGCCCCCCAGCATCATCGACACTCCGACCCCTGTCAGAATTGACGTGGCGCTGATAGCTGTTGCACTCATCGCCGCGCCCCAGGCTGCCATGCTCGCACCAGCGGTAAAGAATGCAGCGACCAGCGCAACAGCCCCGACAACTATCTGCAGGACGCCCGAACTTTTGGCCCCCTCATAAACGGGCACGATCCGGTACACGCTTCCACCGCGGGTCATATCAAACTCTTCCAGCCCGATATTGTTGCCACCGTTAAAAAAGGCGAAACGGATCCCCTTCATATGAGCTTCAGACATATATTTTTTGAATCCGGGAACCTGTGAACACATGGCCCTGAGCATCTCGCGCAGGTCGGCAACATCAAACTGAACGCGTTTACCGAATTTTTTTGCCATTTTACCTTCGAGAATAAGCGTCTTAACCATGCATTCTGTCCTTATGCCTGACCACCCGGACCGTTCTGTCGCGATAATATTTTCCATAAGGCGTTCGCGAAGAAAGGTGCCCGAAAAGATGATGGAGAATGATGTTATCACCCAGATATACAGCGGCGGGATTGGTCACCGATGCCTGCACACTCATCATGATGATGTCCCCGGGCTGCATAGCACCGGCGTCAATCTCAACGAACCCCTCACGCTCCCAGTTGTCATCGTAGAGCCGCTCTTTGCCGCTCTCCCACCATTCGTAAGGTACTGAATAATTGCCGAGAACAATGCCGTATTCGCGCAGATAAAATTCACGGATAAGCGACCAGCAGTCGGCGTAACCCAGCACCCACTGCCGCCCGGCATAATCCCGGTCTTCACGCGGGGAAATCGTACAAAAATCCCCGTCCGGCCAGGACATGATCCCCCACTCAATCCCCGACCAGTCGCACTGGATCCGGTCCAGCTCTGAGGGCACCAGCCGAACCACATCCGGATGGGAATGAATGAGCATGATGATCTCACCGCGCGCGCGGGCAGCGAGCTGGTCTTCCGGGGAGAGCGTGAATGTCTCCTCGGGTTTATCGGCAATGTTGCGGCAGGGAATAAAGATTTGTTGCTGGCCTGACTGAACAATCAGGCCGCAGGCTTCTTTGGGGTATTCAGCAGCGACGTGCTGACGGATAGCATCCAGCAATTTTTCACGCATTTTTATTTCCCCTGCAGGTTTGCAGCCGGAAAACCGCCGAACGGCAGCGGCGCATCCGGGCCGTGACGATCCTGACAATCCTGCCGGCGGCCGCCACAAACATCTTTCGACGGGTCATCGGTCGGTGTACCGTCTTTGGTAAAGTATTTCGTGCCGTTGTAATCGCATCCGGTCCCGCTTCGGTACCAGCCCCGCATACACCAGGTGCAGACAGGCGTAATCTGCCGTGTCGGCAGCTGCAGGCTCTGAATATCGAAAGGAGAACACAGCTCGAAATCAACCTGTACCCGCGTCTCTGCGGTTTTAGCATTGACGTAAAAGAGCTGTAAGCGCTCATCGGCCGGGCTGGCACCCGGATTACCGTTTTTCCAGTTGGCGGCATCGAGATACTTCGAAAGCGTGGTATGGATTTTGACCTTAGCCCTGACCATATCGTCATATTCAAGACACAGCGCGGTGACATAGTTTCCGACGTTCCCGACGGACAGCGTGGGCGTTGGCTGGGAACCTGTACTCGATAACTCCATCCCCTTAAGTTCGTAGGGATGGGGATCGTACTGGTTTCCCTGCCAGATAATGGCGGGCAGATTTTCTGCGGCGAAGGCTGCCCACCCCTCTTCCTGAATATTGTGCGCATGAAAACGCAGCACCTGATCCATACCGAATTCAGTGCCGTCGATCTCAATCAGCTGAATAACGCTGCCGGGCTCAAGCTGTTGTATGTCTGCCGTAAAACTCATACTCCCCCCATAAAAAAAAGCCGCCCGGAGGCAGCTTTCAGTGTTTTTCGAGAAAATCAGGGCGCGAACGCCTGTTCAAAAGTGAAGGCCACAGTGGCTTTTTTCCCGGTAGGGAAAGAAACGCTGAACGAATCGGCCTTCATTCTGAACAGCTTTTTTTCACCCCATGGAGTGGTCCACCAGAACGATTTAGTAACGTGAGACATCAGGAAAGCGCGCAGCGCAGCCGCCTCCTGTCTGGTGCCCGTCCAGTCCAGGTTCCACGTTTCCTGTTTGTCGTTGATCCCCATCCCCGCTATCTGTTTGTAGCCATCCCCGAACTGGGCCTGCAGCGTTCGGGCTGTTTCAGTGCCCTGCGCTGTTTTTCGCGTGCGCCAGGTAAACGTGTCCGTCACTGTGTCCTCCTCGAATAAAGCACGCCGCCCGCGGACATTTCTTTTTTCAGTCGCTCGGTGATTGTCTGCTGAACAATCGCCTGCAGCTGTTTCGCCGTCCCCGTGGCGTTCGCCTGATTTATGCTTCCGTCACTCCCCTGCTGGCTGATGCTGACTGGGGCATAAACACTAATCCCGCCCATGCCAGCACCGGCTGCGTTCCCGCCGCCGACCAGACCACCCGAGGCATACCCGCGCATCAGGCGATAGAGATTAGCCACGCCGATGCGGCTGGTTGATTCTTTGGTGAAGACGAATTCCCCGCGGTGAACGATACCGGCTGGCTCGTACTTGCCGCCGTGCCCGGTAAAACCGCCCACGTCAAAACCCTGTGGCCGGTATGACTGGACCGCGAATGACTGACCTGCAGAGGAGGCTTTCGCCCCGCCGCTCACCCAGCCCATTGCGCTCTGGATGGTGTAAGCCACCAGCAGCTGGTTGATAACGGACACAATCATTTTGAGGATTGAGCTGGTGAAGTCCCGGAAGCTCGCCTTCCCGGTTGTCGTCAGGCTGGTAAGCTGGCCAGCCAGCCCGCTGAACGTTGCCTGCGAAATCTGCTGAACGGAGCTGAAAACGTTTGTCGCTGAATCCTGATATTCGGCCCAGCCCTGTTTCGCACCGGCCAGCCAGTTTGCGCGCAGGGCATCTTCAGCCTCGAACGTCGCCCTTTGCTCTTCCAGAACCTTTTGCTGCGCCTGAGGATTATATGAATAGCTCTCGCTGAGACGTTGCAGGGTGGTTTGTCGCCCGGCCTCGCGGGTGGATAGCCCCTCAGCCTGGGCCTGCAGGCCCGCCCTGGCGGCTTGTTGCTGCTGCTCAAACTTCACGGCCTGGTCGGTCAGCTGGTTGAGCTTTTGCTGCCTGGCAACCTTATCGCCCAGGTCGGCCAGCTGCCGCTTGTACTCGAGCGTTTCTTCCTTGTGCGCCAGCAGGGATTTTTCCTGCGCCGTAAGCTGACGACGCCCAGCGGCCTCCTGCAGAACGGTGAACTGATTTTCAGTCTGCCAGAGATCCTGACGCTGTTTGCTTATGACGTCGTTTACGCTGGTATGCTGCTCGAGCGTTTTAAGCTGGGCCTGAAGGGTGAGAAGTTCAGCCTGCGCTTTTTCTTCAGCTTTATCCCCGGCTGGCGTTGAATAGCTTTTGCCTTTCGGCGTTTTGGGATCCTTCCACTTCTTTTTAATACCGGCGCGTGCTGCCGCTATGTCCTTTTCAGTCCACAACGTGGCGATGCCGTCTTTCGCATCCTGGCGGTTTTTAGCGATAAGCTGATTGAGTTTTTTCTCCGCAAGGGCACGTTTTTCTGCCGCCGTCGCCCCGGATTCAACCATCTGATTAAATTGCTGCTGGGTCCGGACTGCCGGTGTTTGCTGTTCCTTCCGCATTTTTTCCCTGGCAGCTGCCAGCCCTTCCTGGGCATATTGCTTATCGGCAAGATCGTAAGCCTGCTTCTTAAGCTCTACCTGCTGGCGCGCGTTTCTCAGCCTTTCCGCATCTGCCTTTTGCAGAACGTTGTTACCGGCATAGTCCGGATCAACCTTGAGATTGCCGGACAGAGCACGGTACTCTTTCTCTGCTGCCTGCCATTCAGCAAAAGAGTCCTGGCGCTTCATCGCGGTGTCAGGATTACGCCCTATGCCCAGCATCGCATCCCACGCGCCTGAGGCCGCATTCTTCACCCAGTTCCAGGCTTTTTCGAGGGAGCCAAGATTTTCCTCAACCGCCCCGGCCCGCTGAATGACCGCATCAGAATATGCGCGCATGGCAAGCTCTGATGCTTTCTGCGTATCTCCCATCGCCTGAGCAGAGGCAATCTGTTCATACTGCGTGGCCGTCAGAAAATGCAGCGAATCGTTGAGCGTTGTGACTGCATTAACCGGATCATCCTTCAGGCGTTTAAACTGGTTGATGGTTTCGTCGACGGCCTGCCCGGTTGCCTGCTGCAGCCTGGCAGCAACATTGCTCACCATGCTGACATCATTACCGCTAAACGCACCACTTCCGACAACCTGCGCCAGCACACCTGCAGCAGCATGCTGTGTGATGCCATTACCTGCCAGTGAGCGCGCCAGTGCCTGTAGCTGTCCGGACGTTTTCCCGGCGTAATTCCCGGTCAGGATCAGCTGCCTGTTAAATTCCTCGGACTCTTTGCTGCCGTCATACCAGGCTTTACCCAGCCAGTAAACCGCCGCGGCAATACCACCAACCATGCCGGCGATCCCAAGCCCGCGCAGCGACAGCAGCTGGTCTATCCATCCTGCCCGGTTCGCCAGCGTGATCCCGGAGCCGCGCAGTGCACCGAAGTTACCGCGCATGACCTCGCCGATCAGTATCCCCAGTTCCTGCCGCGCTGCGGCACTTTTCAGGCCCAGACCGTGCGTGGCCACTTTGGCAGCCTCGAGCTTGCGGATATAGACCTCAGCCGCATCGCTTGCACCAACCTGCGCCGCCTTCATGCGCAGCAACTCGGTACCGGAGAGTTTTTGCTCTGCGACCTGTTGCTTCAGCTGACTGAGGAATCGGGTACGCGCGGCGGCCGATTTTTCCTCTATGATCTGCAGCTCTTTTTGCCTGGCCGTGGTGCGGGAAATCAGGGCGAGATAATCCTGCTGGGTGATATTGCCCTGTGCCCTTGCCGCACGAAAGCGCGCCTGCACGTTCGCAAGCGACTGCGTTTCACCATTGAGCTGGCGAACGCCGTCAATCTGGCGGAAAAAGGATGCCGCCAGTTCATCCTGACGGCGGGCAAGCGCTGCGGCCTGTCCGTCATTTTCCCGCATACGCTGATTAAGCTCGGTCACGCGGCGGTGAGTTTCATCAACGGACTTAGAAACGTTCTGCCAGTCTTTGGCCAGCCCTTCCGTTGCAGCAGACTGTCGGGCTTTCATATCTGCGGCAGCCGCCGCGCCAGCGTCGCCCACGCTCTTTAATGCCGCGCTCTGACGGTCCGCTGCACGCTGCATTCGCGCCTGAACTTTATCAGACTCATCCGCCATTCCTGTCAGTTGCCCTTTGATTCGGGCGACCTGCTCGCTGAAGGTGGCGCGGTCAACATCCAGCTTAATAACCAGATCGCTAATCTGCTGGGCCATATCGGATACCTCCTGTGATCCCCTCGGCGGCGGTCATCAGCGTGTCATCATCCGGCTCATCATCGCTGATGACGCTATCCGAAGGAGAAAGCAGGCTGAAATGTGCGGGGGTAAGTTCCGGATCGCGGAAGAAAAGAGTGGAGATGGAATAAAGCAGCTCTGAGAAATGCGCATCGAGCTGCGCGTCCTGAAAATAATGATCCCGGTAGAACTGGTGCCAGTCGCCCAGCTCACTGGAGGTCATTCCAGCCAGCATGGCGCGCCAGTCGGGTCGCCCGAACTCGCGCGCCAGATTCAGGACAAACTTCAGCTCGCTGGCAAGGGCTTTTCCGCCGTAACGGTTTCTGCGCTTTCGGCCTCCGTTGAGCCATCTGGATCGGCAGCGTTGTCTTCATCAACCGGAACGAGCATGCCGGAGAGCAGCTTTATTTCCATTTCTGCTTTACCGATCGCCTCCGGCGGCCAGCCGCTCAGCACCTGCTGATATAACGTTTCCACATCCGTGCCGGCCGGATCGTTATGCCACAAAGACATCGCGATCAAACGCGCACCGCAGCGAATATTTGAGCCAATCAGCCTGGCCGTCATTTCCTGATCGCTGATGCCCTCGCTGTCAGCACTGACGGCCCTTTCCTCTGCGGCCATAAACGTCAGGAACTCAATACGCTGAAGCGCCGACAGTTCGAAGATGGTCAGGGATTCTGTTTGCCAGGTGAACTTCTCTTTTTTCAGAAACATGCGTCCTTCCTTACGCTGCAGTTACGGTGACTTTGCAGACCGCAACGAAATTACCGTCGCTGGTCATTACAATAATGTCAGCGGTGCCTGCCGCCACGCCGGTGACGGTGATCGCGTTGCCGCTAACGGTGACCGTTGCTTTTGCCCCGTCAGAGGTTGCCACGCGGAACGAGGTATCAGAGGCGCTGGCAGGATTAACCGTCACATTGAGCGTTGTGGTTGCACCGACGGCCACGCTTGCCGTGGCTTTATCGAGCGTGACGCCGGTGACGGGGATATTCGGGCTCCCGCTTTCTTCAGCCAGCTCCGGCTTGCCGGTGTTGGTGATTTTCGCTGTGCGGGTAATAACCTCTTTTGCCGGGATGGCTTTACCCAGGCTGCTGCACCAACCGCGGAAAACGTCGACGGTACCATTCGGATATTTGATTTTGTAATAGCGTACTGAGCCATCAATAAACCATGCGACCAGGTCTTTTTGCCCTTCTTCACCCGGCTTCCAGGCGAGGGTGAAAGAGGTGTCGCCAGCAGATTTTGCCCCCTGAGCGGTCGCGTTCCAGTCGGCGTCCTCGTCGTCGAGGTAGGTGTCGTCATACGATTCGGCGGTCATTTCGCCCGGCGTGAGTTCTTTGATTTTCGCCAGGCGATTCCAGTCGATATCAGAGAGTGGGTTGGCGAAAGCGTTACCCGTTCCGGTGTACAGCCAGAGCGTGGTACCGGCACCTTTTACAGGAGCGAGTGGATTAGGTGTTGGCATGTTTTCCTCACATTTCGTAAGTGATTGAATATTTCATATCGGCGGAAGTCCACAACCCCATCGCATCATCGCGCTGATAATCGAAGCCTTGTGGAACCATGAGCGTTAACAGTGAATCGAGACCGGGTACGTCAGCGAGGGCAGGATAAATATGGCTTTCCATCCATTCATCCAGTTCGGAATCTGGTACCTGCGAGGACAGGAAGACCTCAATATGTAACGTTGCCGCCCACATATCGGCATCAAGTTCTTCGCCGGTATACTCCGCATCGGTCAGATAGACCGCAACGGCAGGAAAATCCTCCTCCTCAATGACAGCAGGACGCCCGTCAAAAAACATGACGTCGTTCCCGATGGCCTCTTCAAGCACATCAATAATTTTCTGGCGAATGAGAGTGTGTTTCATCGTGTCAGATGCAACCTCAGTTGTTGCCTGAGGGCATAGCCAAGTTGTTTTGGCATTTCCTCTTCAAGCATGCGTTTCTTTTCTGCTTCGAAAGCAGTTGTGAGGGGCGCGGACAATGGAATTTTGACCACGTCGATGGGATAACGACTTTTTCCTGCAATTCGCTTCATGACGTGCCAGCGGCCGTTCGCCAGGCGCTGGATAAAGGCGTCGCGAAAAACATAACGGCCAATTCTTAACACGCTACTTTTTCGAACCAGCGGGCCCTTTCGATTCGTCGCCCTGACCTGCGCGGCACCGAGTTTGATGGCGGGAAGATTGCCCCGGTTAACCTTAATTCGGGCCGCTGAGTGCCCTGACGCCGAGGCTTTGTTGAGTCGCACCCTTGGTCGTACCAGCTTTACGGGGATCCCCGAAACGCGGTTATCACCGGCTACCGTTTCTTTCGCCACCCTTCGGACGGCAACCGAGACGCCATTAGCAGCAACCCGGTTCACAGCCCATGCGCTGGCATTGGGAACCATATTTCTGTCCAGGCTATCCAGGTTAGCGATCGCCTGCTCAAGACCTTTTATCGACATGAATGCTCCTTAACGACGCCGCGAACCGCCGGGAGGTGATCCACTACCCAGCCAAACATGGCAGGACCCGCAATCATCCGGACCAACGCGATCAACCCAAAATTCACGCCCGTTAACCTTCAGCGTATCCAGCCTTTCCAGCCCGCTAACATCCGATGTGTTCACAAACAACGTCGGCCTGGTTCCATCAATTCGGATCCCCACTTCGGCGTAACCAATGTTCTCTGGATCGTCAAAGACCCCCCGGAGCGTGACGCCGGATAAAGATCCTGAGGTTATCCTTGCCTCTGCGCCCATCAATCCACGTATAGTGGTATCCGCTCGCGCCATCGATTCATCAAAAAGATTGTCGAAATCAGCCATTAGGCCCCCTGTCAGATTTCCCGGGCCAGCTCCCGAGATATCAGGTCGTTAGCCTCTACGTCAGTCACGCGGATAACGACACCAGGCTCGACAATAGACACAGACTCGTTACGCGTGGCGTGAAGCGCGTTTATGTGCAAGGTCACCAGCGTTTCAACCGCCACCAGCGCGCCGATCTCTGTTGATGCCGGATTTTCGGTAATCGAGCCAGAAGTGTTATCCGCGCCAGGCTGGCTCGACGTGCTGGTAACAGCACTACTGGCCGCTTCCGCTCCCTCTTCTCCGTCTTCGTCGAGTTCCTCTTCGAGCTCAGAAATACGTAACGTAAGCTCCTGGATCGTTCCTGTGACGTTGACCTCACGATCAAGCTTTACGCCCAGCTCTTTCAGTCGGGCGATAATGGTTTCTTTTTCTGTCATGGGAAATACTCCAGAAATGTGGCCCGACAGGGCCACTGGGGGAAGTTATGCCAGTTTGACTGAAACGAACGCGTCCGGATCTGGCAGCAGCATCAGCGGAGCTGACTGAATCATGGTGAACTCACGTGCCGGGTCGCCCGTTTGCACCCAGTTTTTCGGGTAGCGCGTTGAAGCATTAATGCCTTCGCGCTGGGCATCTGCATCCAGAATGCAGCCATAGGTACGCAGGCCGCGCGCCTGGGTATTTCCCAGCACCATTGTCAGGTCTGGCAGAGCGTTCTTTTTGACGTCATTTTCAACAAGCTGGCCTGCGTAAACGACAATGGCCACATCTCCGTACATCCCCTTATAAGAAACGGCTTCACCCAGGTCTTTCAGAGCGGTTTCCAGTTCGGAGTTAGAGCCGCGACGTGTATCCAATTTTTCCTTCACCGCGTCGCAAGAGCGGAACAATGCTCAGCCCTTCGGATCGAACACCATAATGTTGATTGTGCC
>ENA-OQKN01001368-OQKN01001368.1-human-gut-metagenome-genome-assembly--contig:-NODE-1368-length-11958-cov-3.132364_pt1 | contig 11958 bp, 13 predicted proteins | sample MGYA00242776_ERZ504794 | MGnify/ENA primary metagenome ERZ504794 (study PRJEB26092, sample SAMD00036434) | human gut metagenome | host: Homo sapiens | study: EMG produced TPA metagenomics assembly of... | reverse complement strand
GCTGAACGATGTGGAATACCGTCTCGCCACCATGATGGCGGACACCGAAATGCAGAACTTCATCAGAGCAGGGACGATGTTCTCACTCACGCATAAGACCAGAGCTTCCGCAGCTGTAGACCGTAAGGATGAACTGTACGCCGCTCTCAAGTCCGAAGGCTACGGTGATCTCGTGTATGAGACGGTCAATGCCAACAGCCTCTCCGCTTTCGTCAATGAACAGATTGCAGAGAACGATGAAGCACTGCCCGAATGGCTGGAAGGACTGGTCAATGTTTATGAGCAGATCAAAGTAAGCATCCGCAAAGCGACACACAAGTAAAAAAGAAAGGATGAGTATTTACTATGAACAAGAACACTGAAATCACTACTACAAATAATGCTGGTTACCTCGCATTGGAGGACTTCAATCTGAGCAATGTAATTGCCGAGGAGATGTCGGGGTTATCGGCATCATTCGAGCGTATCAAGATTCCCAGCGGCGGCGGTACAGTCTTTGAGATTCCGAGTGATGATCCAGATGAGCCGGAAACCGTGAAGGAGTTCTCCTCTGTTATCCTCTATCAGCATCCGCTGAACGCCTACTACAAGGAGGAGTACCAGGGCGGCTCCAATCCTCCCGACTGCGGCAGCTATGACGGAGTGTGCGGCAAGCGCAATCCGGGCGGTATGTGCAAGACCTGTCCGTTTAATACTTTCGGCTCTGGCAAGAACGGAGCGAAAGTTTGTAAGAATCGCAGACGCCTGTATCTCCTGCGTGAGGGTGAGATATTCCCGATGATTCTTTCGCTTCCGACCGGCTCTCTCAAGGGCTTTACAAGATATCTCATGCGTATCCTGCCGAAGTACAAAAACTCAAATGCCATTGTCACGCGTTTCACGCTGAAGAAAGCAAGCAGCAACACCGGCATTGCATACTCGCAAGCGCAGTTATCTGTTGACCGCGTCCTTACTTCGGAGGAGTCTGCGCCCATATCAGAAATGAGCGCACAGGTAAAGGAGCTTAGTGTGAATGTCGGTTATGACACCGAGGAAACAAGTGTTCCGAATGTAGACCCTGAGACGGGCGAGATTATCGAACCTCTGAGCTAAACAATAAATAATTAAGAAACCGTTGCAGCGGAGTGGGTTTTCCGCTCTGCTGCGGCAAAGTTTCGGAAAGGATATACATATGGAAAATTATCGTACTATCACAAAGATGTCAGAACTACAGGCGTATCTTGCTATGCAGCCTGTTGTGGCTTTTGACTTTGAAACTGCGCCCGATGAGCAGTACAGAAACGAAGCAAAGGCGGCACTCGATCCGCGCAAGGCACACATCACAGGTGTAAGTTTTTCTGTTTCCGAGGGCAGCGCAGTCTATGTTCCCGTGGCGCATAAGAACGGAGAAAATATCAGAAATGCAGATGCACTATGGATGTGGCTCAAGGAAAAAATATATGAAAATAAGTCGGTCATAAAAGTGGCACATAATCTGTCCTTTGAGGCAATGTTCCTCTATGCGGTGGGTATCGTGGTCAAGGCTCCGTGCTATGACACCATTGCTGCATCGCAGTTGACGCTTAAATCAAAGTGGGAGTTCCGAAATCTTCACGACAGTGGATTGAAGCTCCTCGCAACAGCGCTTTTCTGTGCCGATATGCCGTCCTTTGAAACAGTAACAGCGGGCAGACACTTTGACGAAATGAATTCGCAGGAGCATGAGGCTATAATGCCTCACAGATTGTAGGGGTAGTAAAATCATATTCATCAACATAAACTTTCCCTTTTACTTTTAAAATATTAATTAAAGTTTCTTTTTCTTGATATGTTAATTGGTATCTTAGTTCAAAAGTATGATAGCTCATAATTATTTTTCCATTTCATTTATTATACGCAATATTGGTATAATAGTTTTTTGTATTTAATTAATAAATTGTTATTATTAAATAAATTTTTACAAGTTTATTTTTTATTATATATATACATATATAGTTGATGAGTGTATGGAGTTGATTATATAAGATTTATAAATATATAGTATATATGTGAATAGTCACAGACTAAATAAATTGAAAAGGAGGATTGGGATGTTTAATGGGAAAAGATTTGTTACAAGCGGGATTGCGGAGAAAGTACCGCTATTGTTACAAGTGATAATGTGGGATATGATTGACACCATGGATGAGCCAAAGGACTATTTACAAGTATTAGACTTATCGGAGGAAAACGGAAAACAGAAGATTGTTCATTCACAAGAACAACCGGAATACAAGAAGGAGTATCTGTTTGAAACAGGTACTCCTTTTTTGTGTGCAAAGATTTTTGTCATAGACGATGTGACACATTCAACAATGCTATTTAATTACGAATATTAACGGAGGAAAAGAAAATGAGTGAAGAAAATAAAAATGTACGATGCGATTTATGCGGAGAAGAAATAAGCTCCCAAAATGCAATAAGATTTGACGGAACGATATTATGTACCGACTGTTTTAATCAACGAGTGACGGAGTGCAGCCATTGCGGCAGAAGTATATGGCGTGACGATTCGAGGAACGGCGAGTATTGCCAAGATTGCTATGACAATCTATACGAAACTTGTACCGAATGTGGTGATGACGTTTGCCGAGATGATGTGTGTTATCACAACGATGAACCGTACTGCCAAAACTGTTATGACGAAATAAATGATTCTATAATACACGATTACTATTACAAACCTGATCCGATATTTTACGGCAAAGGACAACCGCATTACGGCATAGAGATTGAAATAGATGAAGGCGGTGAATATGACGATAATGCCGAGAGAATTTTGAATATAGGCAATCGAATTAACGAGCATATTTATTGTAAACATGACGGCTCACTTGATGATGGTTTTGAAATTGTAAGCCACCCTGCGACTTTGGAATATCATACAAATACAATACCTTGGAAAAAGATTTTAGACAAAGCACTTGAAATGGGATATTACAGTCACAACAGCGGAACGTGTGGACTTCATGTGCATATAAACAGAGCGGCACTCGGTGAAAGTGTAGAGGAGCAAGAAAACACTATTGCAAGAATTGTGTACTTCTTTGAGAAGTTTTGGGATAAGATATTGAGATTTTCTCGTCGTACCGAAACTCAAGCAGACAGATGGGCATCAAGATATGGTTGCAGTATGGACAATCCTAAAGAAAGTTTAAAAGGTGCGAAAACGTCTGGACTTGGTCGATATACTGCGGTTAATCTTACAAATACCTTTACTGTTGAGCTGAGAATATTCAGAGGTACTTTAAGGTACAAAACCTTTATGGCTACATTGCAGTTTGTTGATTTGCTTTGTGAAATGGCGATAAATCTGACTGACGAAGAATTTCAGACAATGACATGGAAAGAGTTTGCGAAAACGGTATCGGGCGATAAAGCAGAATTAAAGGAATACTTGAAGATAAGAGGATTGGAGGAGTAAGATATGTGTGGATTGTATGGTGTGCTATCATACGGAAATAAGGTAAAAGACATGGCGGAAATAACGGAAGCACTCGCCGTTGAAAGTGCGGTAAGGGGTACGGACGCAACCGGAATTGCATATAACAAAAACGGTAAACTTATTGTATTTAAGAAAAGTAAGAGTGCATATGAAATGACATTTAGTGTCCCTAAAAATACAGTTGCAGTAATGGGACATACTCGTCACGCTACGCAAGGGACACTAAATTTTAACGGTAATAACAATCCGTTTAAAGGTATGTGTGGCGATGAAGAATTTGCACTTGCACATAACGGTATAATCTGCAATGACAAAAAGTTAAGACGTGAACTAAGATTGCCGTCCACAATTATTGATACTGACAGTTACATAGCAGTGCAGTTGATTGAATCGCAAAAGAAACTTGATTTTAAGAGCCTTAAATCTATGGCGGAAAAGGTTGAAGGAAGTTTCTCATTTTCAGTGCTTGATTCAAACGATAATCTTTACATAGTAAAGGGCGACAGTCCAATATCAATATTGCATTTTAAGAAAAGACAAGTATATGTGTATGCGTCAACAATATCAATACTTTGGAAAGCACTTGTTGATACGGAGTTGTTTCACGACTTGAAACGTGGAGATTATGAAGATATTGAAATTGAAGACGGCGAAATACTTAAAATATCGAATAAAGGCAAGATACAGAGAACGAAGTTTGATTTTGATGAATACGGTAGTTACGGCTATGATTGGCGAAAAGGATTTGAATATTCAAATGCCAACGAGTATGTAGACGACATAAAGAGCGTCGCACAGTATTATGGGTATGACAGCGATGAAATCGACTGTTTGCTAAATAACGGCTTTACGCCGGAGGAGGTGGAGGAAATGTTGTACGCAGATGATTTCTTGGAAGTGTAACACCAAACAACAAGTATATTGAACAGCTGCTTTTCGGCTTTGTCGAAATATGTATAACAACGCTGCTCAATTACTACAACGACAAAAGAAATGAAAGGTAGAGCAATCTACCTTTCAATTTTTTTTGATATAATCAGAGTGTAGTGTATTTGACGAAAAGAAGGAGATGATTATGATTTTAATAGGATATGCGAGAGTATCAACGATAAATCAGAATGAGGACAGGCAAATACAGGAGCTGATTAAGTATGGAGTGGAGGAAAAGCGTATTTACATAGATAAGCAGAGCGGTAAGGATTTTCACCGACCGTCATATATGAAAATGTTGAAACGGCTGAAAAAAGGTGATGTACTTGTGGTGAAAAGTATAGACCGACTTGGCAGAAATTACAGAGAAATTCAAGAGGAGTGGCGAATCATAACACATAAAAGGAATGCGGATATAGTTGTGCTTGATATGCCATTGCTTGATACAACTCGAAGTAAGGACTTGCTTGGTACATTTATAGCCGACTTGGTATTGCAACTGCTGTCTTTCGTGGCGGAAAATGAAAGAATGAATATACGTCAAAGACAAGCCGAGGGCATTGCCGCCGCAAAAAAGAGAGGTGTAAAATTCGGCAGACCGCCAATTCCGAAACCTGATAATTTCGATGAAATGTATAAGTTGTGGAAAGACAAAAAAATATCAGCCCAAGCTGCGGCTGATAAATGTGATATTCCGATTTGGGCATTTTACAGATTTGCACGAAGAAAGAAAAATTTGCAAAAAGTATAGGTTTTGTTTGAAGTAAAGTTTTATTACTTTTTTATAAAACAATAATAGCATATTTGACGGTTTTTGTCAATCTTTGTCAAGCTTTTGGCGGGGTTTGACGCTTTTTAATTTTTTGCAAAACCTATACTTTTTATAAAAGAATAGAAAAAATAAAAAATAGACGAGGTGACTTTACATGGGAAAAATAGCTGATGTAATCAAATACGAGGGGGATAATACAACCTTTATATGGAAACATCCGAATGAAGATTTTAATTCGTTGACGCAATTAATTGTACACGAATCGCAGGAAGCGATTTTTATGATGAACGGTCAGGCTTTGGACTTGTTCGGACCGGGAAGATACACTCTTGAAACACAAAACATTCCTAAAATAGGACACTTTTTAAAGAGAATAACGGGCGATAATTCTCCGTTTCATTGTGAAGTTTATTTTATAAACAAAACCGAGCAAATGGCGATAAAATGGGGTACGGACAGCAAGGTTGAATTTATGGAGCCGACATATCAATTTCCTATAAAAATAGGTGCTTGCGGTGAAATGAATTTGAGAGCGGAGGACTCAAGAAAGCTTTTGCTAAAGGTGGTCGGCACGGAAAATTATTTGACACAAAGCAAGCTTACACAATTATTCCGAGCATTTTTAATGACAAAAATAAAAACTTACTTGGCAAGAAGCATACGTGAAAGCAAAATAAGCATTTTTGAAATTGACGAGCATTTGCAGGAGATATCGGAAAATCTGCATAAAATGCTTATCGATGATTTTGTCGATTACGGTGTAGCATTGGAGAGATTTTTTGTTACAACGATAGTAAAGCCTGACGGTGACTCAGCATATGAAAAATTTAAGAGCCTGCATTTCAGACAATATGCGGATATTGCGGAAGCAAAGCTTAGACAGCAGGTTGGTATTATAGACCAGCAGACGGAAGCGCAAAAGATGGTTATAGAATCGCAGGCTTTGGCGCAAAAGAGAGCGCAGGAGGGCTATACATATCAGCAGGAACGAGGCTTTGACGTTGCGCACGATGTTGCAAGAAACGAGGCTGTAGGTCAGTTTACAAATATGGGCGTAGGTCTTGGTACTATGGCAGGTGTTGGCGGCGCTGTCGGCGGAATGGTCGGAGGTATGATGAACGATGCAGTAAATAATGCCGTGCAAGGACCGTCGAACGATATTATTCAATGCAAAAATTGCGGTAATGCGATGAAAAAGGGGGCAAAATTCTGCCCTGAATGTGGCGAAAAGGTTTTACAGTCTGATACTGTAATTTGTCCTGAATGCGGAAAGGAAGTACCGCAGGGTAAATTCTGCCCTGAATGTGGATGTAAATTAGCAAAAAACGTGTGCCCGAAATGCGGCAATGAAATAGAAGCAAATACAAAATTCTGCCCTGAGTGCGGCGAGAAAATTTGAGGAGGATTAAGATAATGAAAAAAGGGTTTAAATATTATGGAATAGTTTGGCTATTGGCAGTTGTGCTCTTTAATGTAATATCATTTGCGATTCCGTCTACAGTAATGATTGGTAAGTTTGAGGGGACATATTGGGTAGGATATATATTTGTTATGATTGCATTCATTGGTCAAGCAGCATGCAGTTACAAATTTTTTAAAGATACAGACAATTCCAATAAGGTATTTTTAAATTTACCTATTATAACAGTAAGTTACTCTGCATTAATTGTTAGTACAGTTGTTGGCGTTTTGTGTATGATTATTCCGTTTATCCCGGTGTGGATCGGTGCGATATTATGTGTATTGATATTTGTTATATATGCAACTGCTATTGTTAAAGCGACGGCAGTCGGTGAGATTGTAAGTGATATTGATAATAAGATAAAGGAAAAAACTTTGTTTATAAAGTCGCTTACAATTGATTTGGAAACATTGGAAATGAAAGCTAAAAACGCAGATATTAAAAAGGAAGTAAGCAAAATAAAAGACACTTGCAGATACAGTGATCCGATGTCAAGTAGTGCCTTAAATGGCGTAGAAAATCAAATAACAATGAGATTTAACGCTTTGGAAACGGCTGTGGAAAATAATGATTGTTTTGAAGTGAAAAAAGCTTGTGAAGAGATGAACGTACTATTTGCAGACAGAAATAAAAAATGTAAATTATTAAAGTAGTTATTCGGGGGGAAAAGTATAATGGCAGTATTTAAATGTAAAATGTGTGGCGGAGATTTGGACGTTGTTGACGGAATGAGTGTAGCGGAGTGTGAGTACTGCGGTACAAAGCAGACTTTACCGAAGCTTAACGATAACGAAAAAGAGATAATGTACGACAGAGCCGGACATTTCAGAAGAAACAACGAGTTTGATAAGGCAATGGGGATTTATGAGAAAATCCTTGACATAGACAACACCGATGCGGAAGCGTATTGGTCACTTGTTTTATGTGAATACGGTATCGAATATGTGGAAGACCCGTCTACACATAAACGAGTACCGACAGTGAACAGAGCGCAATTTACGTCTGTTTTTATGAATGAAAACTACAAGTCGGCAATACGATACGCAGACGCATATCAAAGGTCAATATATGAAGAAGAAGCGAAAAATATCGATAATATTCAAAAAGGCATACTCGCAATATCGCAGAATGAAGAGCCTTTCGATATTTTTATATGTTATAAGGAAACAGACGCAAACGGCAGAAGAACACATGACAGCGTACTTGCAAATGACTTGTATCATCAGCTTACACAAGAGGGGTTTAAGGTGTTTTTCTCGCGTATAACGCTTGAGGATAAGCTCGGAACAGCATATGAGCCATATATATTTGCGGCACTGAACAGCGCAAAGGTAATGGTAGTAATCGGCACAAAGCCAGAGTATTTTAACGCCGTATGGGTAAAAAATGAGTGGGCGAGATTTTTGGCACAAATCAAAAACGGTGCGGATAAAATATTGATTCCCGCATACAAGGACATGGACCCGTATGATTTGCCTGAAGAATTTTCAAATTTGCAGGCGCAGGATATGTCTAAGCTCGGCTTTATGCAGGACTTGATACGCGGTGTGAAAAAGATTACACAAAAGGATAAAAAAGAAAATGTTGTAATCCAAGTGGCGGACAAAGGACATAATGACGCTGAAAATATGGTTAAAAGAGCGTATATCGCGTTGGAGGACGGTGACTTTCAAAGTGCAAACGATTTCGCTGAAAAAGCGCTTGACAAAGACGCCGAAAATGCACAAGCATATATAATTCAATTGTTGGTAGAATTGAGCTTGCGAAAAGAAGCCGATTTGGGAAAACACAATGTTCCGTTGGAGAATTATAAAAAATACATACGTGCTTGCGGTTTTGCTCAATCGGAATATAAAGACTTATTGTCTAAATACAATAAGGGAAGTTTTAAAGTATATTTCAATGAAACAGAAAAGAAAATCGATATAACCAAATCAAGCGAAGACTTGAAAAAAATATTGCAGGAATTAGATAAGCTTTCTGAAAGCGACAGAAAATCTGCGCTTGTAAATAAAATAAATCAAAAAATTCAAGACATAACAAACAAGCAAGAAAATATTGATAAAAATATAGATGAATTAAAAAAATCAGCGGAAAATGTTTTTTGTAATTTGAGAGAAAAATATAGAAAAGACGGAGATTTAAACGGCTGTGTCGTCTATATTGTATTTGTAATAATAGGGATAATAGTCGGAATTATTGCGTTGTGTATGATAAGTGATATTGGCGGTTATGCATTTTTAATATTGCTTATTGCAGTTGCGATAATAGTATTTTCCTTAAAAAAAGGCTTAAAAAAATCGAATGATTTAAATGATATATATGGTGGATATGATGATACAATCCAAATACTAAAAGATGGAGTATATGGTGTTTTAGGTACAACAAAAGAAGATGATTATTTGAGTACTATTATCGATAGGAATGCAAGAACAATGGTAAAAATTCCTGCCAAAGGCGGTAAAGACGATTATTTATGGCAGATATCAAGTAATATTGTTGATTCAAAAAGAAAATTGGTGATGTTAGGTAAATTATTTACAAGCAATATAGAAGAAAGTACTCCGGTTTCGAGTGAAAACGGGGTAAAGGCAGCATGGAAAAACAGTATTGCAAAAAAAACATTATGTGATAAGATATGTAAAGAAGTAATAAATGCCGAATTTTTACAATGCGTTGTAGATGTTGATATACCTACCGAAAAAGAATATATAGAAACGAGAGAAAAATATAAAACGATTTTCCCTCTTGGTTTTTGGTTAAAACCCGAGGCAGACTCAAAACGAGTCGACAAATTAAAATGTGTAGAGGCAAATGAAATAAAATCAATGGAAATTACTTTAATCAGTTCTATTGTTCCTCAAATTACTGTGGATATTGAAAAAGTAAAAGAATTGAGTAAAAAACATGCGTAAAAATACTACAAATAAATTTTGATATACAGTGAGGCAAAATATGAAAAGAAAAATATTATTAATTGCGGCGATTGCCACAACGATAATTTTATCGTCATGCGGAATGAAAGTTGAGGAGATAGACCCGGCATTAACCAATTTAACAAGTGCATATCAAGGTGGTGCGTATGAGCAGGCGGAAACACTGGTAAAGGATTTAAAGAAAGCATACAGAAAAATGTCTGACGAGCAAAAGAGCAAGTTTGATGAATTAAAATCTGAAGTTGAATATGCAATTTCAACGGTCGATGAAATATATAACGATTTTAATGACGCACAAGATTTGTACGATAAAAAGATGTATTACGAATCCAGTCAAGCACTCGATTAATTGTCAGAGGATTATACATTGCCGCCGACGGAACAAAAAAAGTATGATGAAAAGAAAGCTGATGTTGACGCGGCAATAAAAAGATTAAAAGTAAACGAAGCTTTCAAGAAGGTCGAAAGTGCGTATAACAGCGGAGATTATGATTTAGCAAGCAATGAATTGTCGGTAATCGATACATCGTCAATGTCAGATGAACAGAAAGAAATACAGCAAACGTGGCAGAAGAAAATTAATGCGTCAAAATCGTTCGTGCAAGCAGAAAGCGACTACAATAACGGTAATTATTCATCGGCATTAAGCATCTTGTCGGGAATTGACACTACATATCTTACAGAGGATCAAAACAAAAAGGTAAGTGAATTGAAAGATCAAGCAATAGCAGCAGAAAGACGTGTTAATTCTGTTCAAAAAGTAATTGATATAGCTAAGCAATACAGACAAATTGAGGGTACAGCCCAAAGAGATGATTATTTTGGCATGGTTTATAGTGCCATTGAACATTCAGACTATTATTTGGTTAAGGTCATTACAACAAGAAATGCGAATGGACAAGATAGGTATAAAGTCTATAAATCATCAGGATATGTTGAATATTTAGGCTGTGCAAGCGATGATGCAAATTGGGCTAATGAAGAAAATTCGGGTGATTAATGATGAAAAATAAAAGGAGGAAAAACAAATGAAAAAAGTATTGGCAGTGGCGGCAATAACCGCGACAATGTTAGCGGTAGGAACGGGAGCGTATGCGGCAACATACGTAAATGGCGAGGACGTCACAAATGAAGTATTTACGACAATATCAAACGATTATACATTATTCCCGGTACGATACTTAGGAGAAAAGCTCGGCTGTGATGTAAGCTGGAATCCGAATGACAAGTGTATCAGCGTAAGTAAGGGAGATATTCACAGAGATTTCTATAACGGAAGTGCGGCAGTATATGACTGGAACGGAAACAGCTACAATCTTGTAACAGCACCGAAGCTTGTGGACGGAAATACAATGGTACCTGCCGAATTTTATCGCGATAACTTCGGCGTAAGTGTGATATGGGACGATGTGACAAGCAGTTTGTTTATCAATTCGGAAGATACATATAACTGGTTGGTTAATACAAATGAGTATCAGCAGACTAAAAATATAAATCAGACATGGAATGAAATACAAGGATACTATTTTTATGAGGGCGATCCATACACTCAGTCAGTAAATATGCAGTTTAATTCCGACGGGACATTCAGTATGAGAACATGGAGAGTAAAGGGTTACGGAACATATACGGTGACAGATGACAGTACAGTGGAAGTGAATTATGATGTATATTTTAAAGGTGCAGGGTCAAGAGATTTCCGCTATGATTATTCAACCTATGAGCAATATTATTATGCGGGCGGAGGACTATTATTCCCTATAAATGAGGATGGTATAACATATGATGGCAACAGATTGTTTGAACACAGAGGCAGCTTTACAGATATACCGGGGCAGGAATAAACTAAAAATATACAACCGGGAGAGATAATTGAATTAGCACGTGAAAGATAAAATTAAATTATGATTAAAAGACCTTTGTTATTTGCAAAGGTCTTATTTTTATGGAGGCGAAGTTATGAAGAATTACAAATTTGGATATGCGAGGGTATCTACGGAGGAGCAGGTACTTGACAGACAGATTGATATGTTATCGGAGTATGGTGTGAATCAGATATACAGTGAGAAGATGACCGGCACGAAACGTAATCGTCCGGAGCTTGAAAAGATGCTTGATAGATTATCGGAGGGAGATACGGTTGTTATAGAATCACTTTCAAGGTTAGGTCGTTCAACGAAAGACTTAATTGAACTTATGGAGCTATTTAATAAGAAAAAAGTCAATCTTGTTTCGCTTAAAGAAAACATAGACACAACTACGGCAACTGGTAAGCTATTGTTTACATTGATAAGTGCAATAAGTCAATTTGAACGTGATTGTATTGCAGACAGAACAAGAGAAGGACTTTCCGCCGCTCGTGCGAGAGGGAGAAAAGGCGGCAGACCGCCGATAA
>ENA-OQKN01001366-OQKN01001366.1-human-gut-metagenome-genome-assembly--contig:-NODE-1366-length-11963-cov-3.600034_pt1 | contig 11963 bp, 22 predicted proteins | sample MGYA00242776_ERZ504794 | MGnify/ENA primary metagenome ERZ504794 (study PRJEB26092, sample SAMD00036434) | human gut metagenome | host: Homo sapiens | study: EMG produced TPA metagenomics assembly of... | reverse complement strand
AATTTGTAAAACCCATACGTCCCAGAGTACGCCTCAAACGAGCAGGCAGTAAATCAGGGAAGGAAGGGCGTGATTGCTCATTTTCCACCCCAGCAAGCGAAGCTAAAAAAAAGGACAGCAACCAAAAACGGAACGACCTTTAACCAAAAACTACGCCATGCAGGCTTGGCTTCTTCGCGGATCATCTCTTCACCTTTGCCTTATCGCGGCTAACGGAGCGTTGTTACCTATCACCGGCGCCAACGTTGTTGTTTGGATGAGATGAAAATTGACTAATGGTTCATCAATGTAAAGAACCAAAAGGACATTTTTAATTTGGCAATAGTTCATTTAAATGTAAGTCAATGAACTTAAAGTATATTTATTTTACGTTTTGTTTTTGGTGATGGTTGTTTGGCAGTAGAGCTGGCACTGGATGTGCTGATGCTGAGGGAAGAGTAGGGCAGTAAAAACCCGGCGCGGTGGCCGGGTTTATTTATTGCTTAGGAGCTTGTTGTGATGACGATTGGTTAGTTGGAGCGCTCGTTAATGGTTGCTGTGTCGGTACCTGTATTATAATTGGAGCCGGGCTGGTTACTGATGGTGACTTGTCATTGCCGGAGATAATCCAACTTGAGGCTAACATCACGCCAGACAGAATCACAGTAACTAAAGTCAAGCCAACGGCCATCGCCCACTGAGTCGTTGTAAGTCCCGTTTTCAAACCGCCGATTTCACCTTTAATTTCAGCAATACCTCTCTCAATAGAAGAAAATTGCTGAGTATAATAGGTTTTAAAGTCAGCTGATTCGCGACGCATTTCCGCAGCAATAGACTCTACCTCTGATTTGTTTTGTGAAAGCTTTGCGTCAAGTTCTTCTCTGGACATTCCGCTCACGCTTACCTCCAGGGTATCACTCTTCATCGCTACATCTTCCTTACTTGGGCGCAAACCCGTTTCGTCCATGGCGTATGAAACTCTATTTGATACCTTAGCATCAATACCAATACTTTGGTACTGAGATGGATCCCCATAAGGAGAAACGGTTGTCGCTGCTAGGGTTGCACTAACTATAATACTTGGAAGAACTGATGATGTTGTTCCTGAGGTAGGTTGAACTGAAGAAACTGGCTTCAGTCTTTCCATAGCCCATTATCCCTGAGAGCTACCTGTAATGATTTTACTAATGCAACAGCTTGATCCGGGCTCATTGAGACTGACATGTTAGGGGTCAACTCAACTTTTACTTGGAAGCTATTCTTTCCTTGCTCATCAGACTGCATGTGATGCTCAAATTCATGGCGGTGAAAAGTAATGATTGTTTCAGCACGATCAGGCGTAATAAGAACTGATGTGGCGGTCATGTGCTGAGGTATGATTTTAATAGTGTTATCTGACATAAGTATCCTTTTTGTTTCCTTAGTATTTTTTTGCATTGACATCAGAAATAGCGAATCCACAAGAGTATGAGTAAAGCTAATCAGTTTAGTGATACGGTGACTATTAAAGTGGTAAACCACATCAAAGCTCGCAGAGTGCATACCAGGCTGTCACACATGACAAAGTAACGAGGATGCCTGATCTCATAGCGCTCAAAGAGACATGCCGATAATGGCATTAACCACGCATGACGCCATAAACACGCCGCCAACGATGAAGCTGGCTTGGTTCTTCCTGGTAGCGCCAAGAGTCAACAGAACCACTGAAAGGGCAAAAAAAGGTATCGCGATTATGCTGAACGTGTTCATGTTGACCTCAACTTATTTCGATTCTCCATCACCCTTAATCCGCCGCCCCATGTGTTTGTTGTGATCCGTTGCTGGCCTTAACCAAACGTCTCTTCAGGCCACCGCTACAGCAATACCGAGTACCAGAAGAGGCGGCCGATTATCTCAACATCATCAATGTCAGCTTCTTCATCAGGGTAGGCCTCATTGTTGTAGCTGCGGATAATTAGCTTTCCGCCTGGTTTCCTGTAGAGCTGCTTAATTCTTTTTAGTTGCCCTTCACCACCATCGCCTTGTCCAATAGCGTAAAGTTTTCCATCGACAACGCGTTTGTTATTTGTATCCACAGCCACAGTGGTTCCATCTGGAATCATTGGCTCCATGCTGTCACCGGTTGCCGGGAAACACAGAACGCCAGACCCATCTGTGTTAGCTCCTACCCGGCGAAGCGTTGCCTTGGAGAACCTCAGTTTAAAGCCGTTATGATCTTCGCTATGAACACGCCCATCACCACACGCAAACTCGATATCCTTCAGAAACGGTACTTCCACCTCATCGTCAGGTAGGGGGGTATTTTTGTCCCAAGCGTCGACAGTTCCCCACTCAGACTCTGGCGGGATGTTGCTCTCCAGATCCTTCTTTGGAGAACCCTCTCCATTTAATAACCAGTCAAGAGAATAACCGAATTTTTCAGATATTTGTTGCGCCGCCTCACGACTTAACGCGTCTCTTTTTATCCAGTTGTTGACGGTCTGTGGGCTAGTCGACAAAGCCTCAGCCAAATCCCGCTGCTTCAAGCCTTCCCTTGCCAGTAAAAATTTAATTCTTTCAGAAATGCTGCTCATAAAACCCTCCGCTCCATGCATGGTAAACAACATGTGGATTTTTTCCATCACCATAATGTTGATTTAATCCACGCCATGAATTAACATGGTGTTGATTACACATGAGCGGAGCAAAACATGATCAACAAAAAATCCAACGCCAGCACCCCGCTTGAGAAAGCCATTAATGCAGTGGGCGGCTCTCAAAAGGTGCTTGCTGAAAAGGTCGGCGTAACGCCTCAGGCCATCAATATGCTTAAAAAGCGAGGTGGCAGCCTTCCAGTAACAAAAATGCGTAAATACGAAGAAGTAACCGGACTTCCTCGCGAAGTTCTATATCCAGGTATCTTTGCCGCCTAACCGGCGGCTCTAACCACGAAAGGGAAAGCAATGCATTCACTTGCGTATCAACACAATACCGGAATACACCCGGGAGCGATGATAAACCGCGCTCAACCTAAGGCGGAGCCAGGTCACGACAAAATCCGCGATGCGGTCCGTGCATGGTCGTCGTCCCTGGACAATCAGGACGTAGTGTCAGCGCTGATCATCAACGAATACCGGGAGCAGGGCGGTACCGCCGTCAGCTTCCTGCAAGACATCAGCAGGGCTCGCCAGAATCCTTTGCGCTTTCTGGATAACCGCGTCGACTCCGATCAGTACCGCGAGAACGTTAGAGAACTGACCCCGGCAATCATGTCTGTTCTTCCTGTTGAGTTTCGTACACGCCTGGCGCAGCAGAACGACACCATGTCGCTGATCGCATCTGCCATGAAGGAATGTTCAGAAGCAAAGCAAGCCGTTCTCCTGAACGCGCCTGAGCACCAGAAAATGAAGGAGGTAAGCGAGGGCATAGCGTCATTGTTTCGCCTCATGCCGGAGCAGGTAGGGCCGCTGATGACGATGGTGACATCGATGCTGGGGGTTATGTGAGAACAACAGAAATGGCGAAAGCTGTGGTGCTCGAACACCAACAGCTTTCTGGTGCAATAAACGTCAGTCAATTGCGAGGCAATTATGCCAAGTAAATCGAAGAGAGTAAACAAACCGGAGGTAGCACGTGAGCATGTCACTTATGGCGAAAGCAATGGGGGTCAAAGTGGGAAACTCACTGCGTAAGCTCGTCCTGATTAAGTTGGCCGATAACGCCAACGATAAAGGCGAATGCTGGCCTTCGTATCAACATATCGCCGACCAATGCGAATGCAGCAGAACGGCTGTTCGTAACCATATTGATGCGCTTGAAGAAATGGGGCTTATCAGGCGTGAGAACCGTGTTGGCGTCAACAACGGAAAAGGTAACACGTCAAATGTGTATTACCTGAAATTAGATGCCACCCCTATGCCATTAAATTGCACAGGGGTATGCCACGAAGAAGCACACCCTATGCCATCTGATTGCACACCCCCTGTGCCACCAGATGGCACCAGAACCAGTCACTCTTTTGAACCAGTCACTGAACCTAACTCTCTCTCTGGGCGCGATGGTTTTATGAGCGAAGCCGCTAAGCGGCGGATCGGGATTTCACCAAACGGGGAGATTCCATTCCCGCCCCTGTTTAAGCCGTCGGCAGATCACATTGCTATGGCTGCCGAGAAGGGGGTGAGCATTGAAACTGAGCTGCTGAACTTCCGGGACTATCACCTTTCCCGTGGCACGCAGCTAATCGACTGGAATTCGGCTTTCAGAGTCTGGATCCGGAATGCCAGGGTTAACCCGCTGGCTAAACGTGGACGTGCTGAGCAGGAAACGCCTCACTGGAACAGCCGCGAGGGATGGGAGGACTTCCTGTGAATAACCAACTTGTGCAGGCAGTTAACGGGCGTGACGGGGCACTGCTATCCAGAATGGCTAACGGAAACGCCGACCAGCAGAAGGTAATAAATCCCGAAGCGGAAAGCCTCGTTGATTCTCTCTTTCGGCAGCTGAAGCAGATTTTCCCTGCGTCTACGCAGACAAACCTGAAAACTGACGCAGACGAGAAAACGGCAAAGCGTCAGTGGATCGCAGCGTTTTCAGAGAATGGGATCCGCACCCGCGAACAACTTTCCGCAGGTGTACGGCATGCCCGCGCCAGTGAATCACCCTTCTGGCCTTCTCCGGGGCAATTCATCAAATGGTGCAAGGATAGCGGCACGGTACTTGGCATTGGCCTGGCTGATGTGATGAATGAGTTCCATCGGTATAGCCGCGAAAAAGGGCTGCATACCGGCGGAGCAGAAGCTTTCCCGTGGTCTCATGACGTCATGTACTGGATTGTGACCGATACGCGCAGAGCGATGTACCAGCGCCAGCTGAGCGAGGCTGAAACTGAAAAATACGCGTCAAAAAAACTTGAGGAATGGGCGCTGAAAGTTGCTGGTGGGGAAAAAATACCATCCCCCGTCCTGGCGCTCGAGAATTCTGATGAAGTGATCCCGACAAATCACGTGAGCCGTCAGGCCGGTTATCACCCGGAAGGAAAAAGCTTCGGGTGCATGCCAAATGCGGCGACTCTCGGCGCTCTCACCCCGGCCCAATGGCTTTGGGAAGAGTATCAGCGCGGGAAAGAGAGAGGGCTTATTCAATGAAAGGCAAGCAGGCAATTCTGCGTTATCTCGAAACGCACCGGACCTTCACCGCGAAGGATGTGGCCACAGAGTGCGGCATGACCATCAACTGCATCACGAAGAACGCTATCGATCTGGAAAAGTCTCGAAAAATTATCCGGGTGAGCAAGGTCTGGCGAACGGTGACTTATCGCCTGGCTACGCCGGAAGAGCAGGCTGGTACCGCGCGTAGCTGCACCAACGGAATATTTCAGGAGTGCCGAAACAGTCCGGCGATGCAGCGTGTACTGGCGTTTTACGGGAGGGTGTCAGCATGAAACCAGATGTTAAAAAAATCATCGCCGATATCAAGGCGACAAAAGGGAACCGCAAATTTTGTAATGGCCTGGCTGGCACACTCCAGGATGATAATTATGCGTCATCGATTTGCAAATACGTTAAAACCGTAACGCCGGAAAGAATCGATCTCCTGATTGAATATGCTGAAAAACTTGAAGCCGAAGTCACAGACATGGCAGTACAGCTCGCTAACGCCGAGAGCAAGTGCAGGGAGCTGGCGGCGGAGAATGCGGGGCTGAATAAATTTATCGTACAGAGTTGCTACGTGTTTGACGGCGAGCAGGGTGAACTATCTGATGCGTATATCTGCGCAATAGATGGAAGGATGCCGCGAACCACAGCCACCGACGCTTTCTTGGCTGAAGTGAAGACTGAAGCACGCAAGGAGGGCGCTTACTTTGTGTCTAACAGAATGCTGGCTGCCTGGGAAGCTGGTTTTATTGATGATACTGCGAAGATCTCGGCAGACATCGCACGGATGATTCTCACATCTACATAGTTTATGGCTGATGCGCCAGAGGGGGATTTTGATCGCTCCTTCGCTGATGGAGTACTCGAAGACATCGCCGCACAGCTTCGCAAAGGAGTGCAGTCATGAGCATTCTGGACATTCTAAACACTGGTCTCGCTCTGATGGGGTGGTTATTCATCATGTTCAAAACGGGCCAGTGGTTTATCTCCATTGCGCTAAAGCAGTGGGATAAGCGTAGAAAGCTATCTCGTAGACAGAAGGCAGTAAACGAATTTTACGATGCGTTTGACCTGTCCAGCATCGAACCAGGAACAACGGTGCGCCTGGCGACTAAAGGCGATCTGACAATCATGATGTATCGCACAGAAGGAGCCGCCCAATGAGCAACATCGACAAACAGGCGCTGCGCCTAACAGCAGAGAAAGCGAAAGATAACTTCATTCCGAACTTCATGGTTCCCACTCGCGACGTGCTGGAGCTGCTGGATGAGCTGGAGAAGATGCAGGCGCAATCGTCCAAATGGTGCGAAGCCTTCCATAAAGCCGTTTCCGTTGGCGCTCGGTATGAGGAGCGGATTGCTGAACTGGAAGCGAAGCTCGATAGCGCAGATAAATTGCAAGATAGCGCATTTCGTCATGGTCTTCAGCATGGCTTCAGTTTAGGTCAAACGGATAATCAGGCTGGATTTGAAGAGTGCTTATCTGCCTATGGCACCGGTAAAGGAGAGTGAATGTGAAAAATTATCTCAGCAATTTAGCCAGCATGCTTCAGGGGATTGCAGGTGTCATTTCAGACGGCGAGCGGGTGCAGAAAGAGTGCCCTGCGCACTTAAAGTCAGCACTACTCGAGGCTTCTCACGCGCTAGATGGTCAATCGGTCAGGGTCAATTATCCGCCTAATGGAAAGCCTGAAATTGTTAATGCCCGCGGACACCATCGACCGCTTACCTTCCGGGAACGAGTGGCAATCCGCTTACTTGGTGGCAGGACGGAGATTCGCCCATGAGCACTATTACCAGAGAACTGGCAAAGCTGTTCAGAAAAATTACGAATTCTGAAATTGATGCGGAGGGTAACGCTCATGTTGTTTTATCTCCTGCTGATAGCCTCCTGATTAATAATGCGCGTATCGCGCTGGCATCGCTCGAAGCGGAGCCTGTGGCGTGGGCGCACAGATTAATCAACAAGCGTAACGGAGTCGTTCACCCTTGGGTTTACGGTAGCGCAGAGGCGTGTCCAAGCGAGGGGGATATCTTCAATATTGAGGTAATGCCGCTCTACACCGCCCCGCCAGCGCCGGTATCTGTGCCCGCTGCGATGGAAATTGATGATGACTTTGACAGCGCGTTTGAACACGGAAAAGCTGTCGGCTGGAACGCCTATCGCGCCGCCATGCTTCAGGCCGAACCTGTAAGTAATAGTGATGAGTTACCGCTGGACTATCTGCAAGGACACAAAGACGGCCTGGAGTGGGCTGCACAATTGGCAGAAGCCAATCATCCGCAAACAGGTGACTGGTTGTACGACGACCAAATCGATCTTGCCAGGGCGATTCGCAAAGGTCCGGATATGCCTACTGTTCAGGGTGGCAACTCTCCGGTGATTCCTGATGGTTGGGTGATGGTGCCGGTTGAGCTTACTCCGGATATGCGTGCAGCATGGGATTCGGCTCCGTACACAGACGATGATGACAACGACATGCAGGCTGCATACCGCGCGATGATTGCAGCAGCACCGCAGTGGAAGGTGAAGTGATGCAGAACCCATTCGACGCATAACTAAACGTCAAGCAACGTTTGATAAAACACTATCAACGAGCCATAATAAATCTGCCAGCGGCCTGAACAACCCTGGCAGACTTCTTCGCATTTAAGGGGACTTAAATGCGACCACAATATGAACTTCTCACCTTGTCACAGATGCAGAAATGCACCTGCGATTTTCTGTATTCTGCGTTACCTCTCGGAGGTGGCGTATGAAACAGCCTGTTTTCTACCTCCGCGACGAACGCGTTCGCGATAACCTCATCGACTACATCAGGAAGCTGCCCGTTAACGACGCTCTGCCGCTCGTGGTGAAGTTTTCTGAGGCTGACCGCACTCTCGCCCAAAACGACCTCTTCCACGCTCTCTGTGGCGATACAGCGAAGCAATTGCAATGGGCTGGCAAGTCGCGCGACCTCGCTTCATGGAAAGTCCTGTATGTCTCAGGCCATGCCATTGCCACCGGTAAGCCTGGTGAAGTGGTGCCGGGTCTGGAAGGGGAGTTCTGCGCCATCCGGGAAAGCACTGCGAAGATGGGCATCCGTCGCATGACCAGTCTCATCGAATACAGCCAGGCATTTGCTGTGCAAAACGGCGTGCAACTCCGTGAAGTTCGCTACTCAGGTGATTACTTCGGGAGGGTTGCGTAATGGCTAGCCCTCTCGCTCGCGTCATCACAAACGAAATCTTCCGCGTTCCGGTGCGCCGCAAGCGTAAGCCAGCGATTAAGCCGTCCGACATTCCGACCCTGAAAGATTACACCGCCCGCCTGGTGGATCAGAAATGGCTGCGTCTCGCAGCGAGGAGAAAATCCGCATGAGCATGTATCAACGCATTAATGGCGCTGACTGGCGCAATATCTTCGTCGTCGGCGATCTGCATGGGTGCTACACGCTGCTGATGAATGAGCTCGAAAAAGTTTCGTTCGACCCGGCGCATGATTTGCTGATATCGGTTGGTGACCTTGTTGACCGCGGCGCGGAAAACGTCGAGTGCCTGGAGCTTATTACTATGCCGTGGTTCCGGGCGGTGCGCGGAAACCATGAGCAGATGATGATTGATGGGCTATCGGAGTATGGGAACGTCAATCACTGGCTGGTAAACGGTGGCGGTTGGTTCTTCAATCTCGACTATGACAAAGAGGTGCTGGCTAAGGCTCTGGTTCATAAATCGGCCAGCCTGCCATTCGTCATCGAGCTGGTTACCGCTGAACGTAAAATCGTTATCTGCCACGCTGACTACCCGCATAACGAATATGCGTTCGACAAGCCGGTCCCGAAAGACATGGTCATCTGGAATCGTGAACGGGTTAGCGACGCTCAGGACGGCATTGTCTCGCCGATAGCTGGTGCTGATCTGTTTATCTTCGGCCACACCCCTGCGCGCCAGCCCCTGAAGTATGCCAACCAGATGTACATGGATACGGGGGCCGTGTTCTGCGGAAGCCTCACGCTGGTACAGGTTCAAGGTGGTGCCCATGCGTAAACCATCCCGCCGTAAGTGCAAAGTATGCGGTGAATACTTCGTGCCGAAATTCCACGACATCCGGATCCGCTGGTGCTGCCCGGAACACGGCGCAATCCTCGCAATGGAAGAACGCAAGAAGGAGAAGGTGAAAGACGCGGCTAAGCGCATCAAGGAGCAAAACGAGGCTGAGAAGGACGGGCGCAAACGCCGCACGGAGCGGCTGGACGAGCTCAGGCCAGACGGACACTACAAGGCTCAGGCTCAGAAAGCTTTCAACGCCTTTATCCGTGCGCGCGACGCCGATTTGCCATGCATCAGCTGCGGCGAGACCAATCCGCCTGATCTGCATGGTGGCCAGTGGGATTGCGGCCATTTCAAGACAGTAGGTGCTTACCCTGAACTGCGCTTTGAAGAACGCAACGCCCATAAGCAGTGCAAATCCTGTAATGCCGGAGCTGGCAAGTACACCGCCAAAGAGGCGACCGTGGCGCAGCAATACGAAGCTGGGTTGGTCGCTCGTTACGGTCAGGGATACGTCGACTGGCTCAACGGCCCCCACGAAATGACCAACTACCGCCGTGAAGACTTCATCCGGATCCGGGATGAGTACCGCGACAAGCTCAAAGCACTGAAACAGCGGGAGGCAGCATGAAACCAATGATATTCGATCTCAAGCTACCTCATTGGGCTTTTCTGCTTGAGTGTCCGTTCTGTGGCGGCGGCGCAGAACTTTTTTCTGATGGTGATGGTGTCTACGCCGGTTGTTCAACAAAGCAATGCTTGATTAAGCCGATAACTGACACCTATCCAACAAAGCGCGATGCAATTCGCGCCTGGAATCGGAGGCCATCATGACCAGAGACGAGATAACCCGATACCAGGCCGAAAGCGTTAAGCGCGCCAGCATGCCGCCAATAGTAAAGCACAGCCAGACCAAAACCCACCAGCCACAGAAGGAAGCCGCATAATGAACCTCGAATCAATCGCTAAATACTTTGCGCCTAAATCACCGATGTTCAGTGACTCTCCTCGCGCAACCGCATCAGACAGTCTCACCGGCACTGACGTTATGGCGGCGCTTGGCCTTGCTGGCCACAAGTGCGGGTTTGGTTTCGATCTTTACCTCTCGAAAATCGGCATTAGCAGCCCAGATATAGCACTGGAGAGACTCTATGAGCAGGCACGTAAGTTATCAGGTAAATTCAGAGCACTGTCTGAACTCGATGAATCAGCTCGGTCAGGCGTGCTTAAGGTTCTCTGCGCTTTTGCATACCAGGATTATTCAAGAAGTGCTGCCAGCACTCGAAAATGTGATTGCTGTGATGGTGGCGGATTTACAGAGGCGCAAGTGTTTACCAACAAGGTCTCATACCCATGGGGGAAACCGCCTTACTGGTCGAAAATGTCGCGTGCCGTTCGCCCAAGCGACTGGGAGAGCTGGACACAGGCGCGTGAGGTGGTGCGAGTTAAGTGCAAGCCGTGTAACGGAAAAGGCGTTATCAGCAATTCGTGTCGCTGCCATGGCAAAGGTAAGGTGCTGGACAAGGCAGAAAGCGATCGCCAGGGCGTTCCAGTAATGAAAGCCTGCGACCGCTGCGGTGGTAGAGGTTACGCCAGGCTTAAGTTCTCAACGGTAATTGAGGGCGTTAATACTGTTGCGGAGATAAAGAAAACGGCGGCATATGAGCAACTTCAGCCGCTATTTGAGGAGTTGGTCGCCGAATGCCATAAACAGGAGTCTATGGCTGATTCCATTCTCTCAAAAGTAACGAGATGAAAATAATTTTCCCTAATGTTGAAAATATATAGGAAATAGGTATTGCATTTCGCGGAAAAACTGGATAGATTCATCTCTAACGCTGGGAATCCGTTCAGTCGTTCCGAAGCCAAAAAAATTCAAGCCCGAGGTTAACGCCTTGGGCTTTTTTTATTTCTTTGTGGCCTAAATCGCTTCGAGCCAAAAAAACGCGGAGAACGACATCACCCCTCTCCGCAATAACGACTCAATCTCATACCCGCTTGTCTTTCTTTTATCCACAAAGAGGTAAAGCCATAACTTAGTGGAAATGGTAACAGCTAAAAACTATTTGAAAAGCTAATTATTTTTTGCATCAACTGGCTATTCTTAAGGATTGTTTAATTTTTTGCTTTCCTAGCGAGAAAGAAGCTCCGGAAACTATCAATCAATACAAGGCTGCCGTTCGGCGGCCTTTTTTATTCCTAGCAACAGCACTCGCACAAAGCGAGGTGAGAGTATGTATCGCATGGACAAACTAACCACTGGTGCTGCCTATGGCGCTTCAGCCGGGAGCATCCTAAACGGCATGCTTAATGCCTACAGCCCCGAGCAGTGGAACGCTATCGGCGTGCTGGTGGGTATCATCATTGCCGTAATGACGTATCTGACAAATCTCTATTTCAAAATCCGCGAAGACAACCGCCGCAGCAGGAGCCGAGATGAACCCAACGTTGAGGAATAAGCTGGTGGGTGCCATCGTTGGCGGGTCCGGAGCCATCACCATTGCTGCAGTAATGCTGGGCAATGCGGATGGACTCGAAGGTCGGCGTTATTACGCCTATCAGGATGTGGTCGGCGTCTGGACCGTTTGCGATGGGCACACTGGTACCGACATTCGCCGCGGTCACCGATATACCGACAAAGAGTGTGACAACCTGCTTAAGGCAGATCTGCGAAAGGTGGCAAGCGCCATCGACCCGCTGATCAAGGTTCGCATCCCTGAGCCAACCCGCGCCGCGCTTTACTCCTTCACCTATAACGTTGGCTCCGGTGCTTTTGCCAGCTCGACCACGCTGAAGACGCCGAACCCCGGTGCTGTTCCGG
>ENA-OQKN01001359-OQKN01001359.1-human-gut-metagenome-genome-assembly--contig:-NODE-1359-length-12046-cov-2.456834_pt1 | contig 12046 bp, 4 predicted proteins | sample MGYA00242776_ERZ504794 | MGnify/ENA primary metagenome ERZ504794 (study PRJEB26092, sample SAMD00036434) | human gut metagenome | host: Homo sapiens | study: EMG produced TPA metagenomics assembly of... | reverse complement strand
CGTACGTTATCTCAGCAGGTGCGTTCACCGGCCAAGATGGGGACGGTCATGAACAATTCGATTTCTGATAATAACGAATCCAACATGTTTGTCACGCTTATTGGCGGAATCCCCGAGTTGGAAACGGGGAAACTGAAACTGTGTAATGCCGGACAGAATCCTCCCATACTGATTCGTCCGGACGGACAGGTTTCTTTCCTTGAATTCAAGACCCAGATATTTGTTGGTGTCATTGAAGAATTTGCCTATACCGAAGATGAAACGACATTGGAAAAAGGAAGTAAACTGTTCCGTTACACCGATGGAGTGACAGAAGCTGAAAATACAGAGAAAGAGCTATATGGAGACGAAAAGTTATTGAAGACATTGTCTGATAATAACACGTCTGATGTACGCACCACTGTTAATGGTATAGTGGACTCTATAGCAGAGCATGTCAAGGAAGCCGAAGCCAGCGATGACTTGACTATTTTACTTATTCAATATGAACCCGGGACAACAAACAATTAAGCACATATCATTATGGAAAGAGAAATAAAGATCTCAAACGATTTAAATGAAATTTCAGTTTTAGCCAGTTTCATCGAAGAACTGGGAGAGGAACTTTCTTTGTCATTTGAAACGACAATGAATATCAATCTGGCATTGGAAGAGGCCGTAGCCAATATTATTATGTACGCCTATCCAACTCAAGAGCAACACACCATCCTATTAAGAGTAACTTACAGCGAAAAACAACTTGTTTTCCTATTAACGGACAAGGGAGCCTCTTTTGATCCGACACAAGTAGATGAAGTAGATGTTACACTTTCTTTGGAGGAACGTCCAATCGGAGGTCTGGGAATATTCCTCATACGAAGCATTATGAACGAAATATCTTACCAACGTATCGACAATGAGAATCACCTCATTATGAAAAAAGACATTTGACGCGGGGCGGAAAGATTGTATAGTTTTCCAGCCAATTCATGGGGTATATCAAAGATTTCACTATCTTTGATGCCATTATTAATCTTATGAACTAATAATGAGCAGCCTTAACAAAATAGCAATCTGTCTACTTTTTCTATGCGCAGGGGTTAATTATGCTTTTTCTGATATTCCGGAGCAAATCAACTTCTCCTATATCTCTATTAATGAAGGATTGTCACAAAGTACTGTATTCTCTATCGATCAGGACCAACGAGGCAATATGTGGTTCGCAACTTATGACGGAGTTAACAAGTACGATGGGTATTCATTTACAGTTTATCAGCACAATGAAGATGATCCGAACAGCATCGCTAATGACATTTCGCGAATCGTAAAGACTGACAGTCAGGGACGGGTTTGGATCGGCACGCGGGATGGTTTGTCATATTATGATGAGGAGAAGGATAAGTTCAGAAATTTCTTCTACGAAAAGAAGGGGAAGAAGCTGCAAATCAACGGTATTGCGGAGATCTCACCGGAACAACTGCTCATAAGTACACAGGAAGGTCTGACTATGTTCGATATTAAAGAATCACGATTCGTTGATGATTCTTTTAGTACGGCTATGCATAAGATAGTGGCTTCTGGTCTTGACAGGCAAGGCGATATTATCTATATCGGCACCCCGGTTGACGGGCTTTACAGCTACTCCATTCCTCAAAAGAAACTGGAAAGAATTACTCCGATAACGGGCACTAAACAGATTCAAGCCATTTTGCAACAATCTCCTACCCGCATCTGGATAGCTACCGAAGGAGCCGGTCTACTTCTATTTAACCCGAAAACACAAGAAGTCAAAGCTTATCATCATTCTTCTTCCAATCCTAAAAGTATCAGTTCCAATTATATCCGTTCTCTGGCATTGGATTCGCAAAATCGCCTATGGATAGGAACATTCAATGATCTAAACATTTATCATGAAGGAAACGATTCTTTCGTTTCTTACAGCAGTAGTCCGGTAGAAAGCGGCAGTCTGTCACAGCGTTCGGTCCGCAGTATCTTTATGGATTCGCAGGGCGGAATGTGGCTTGGAACCTATTTCGGAGGACTAAACTATTATCATCCGATCCGCAACAGATTCAAGAATATCCAACGTATTCCATATAAGAATTCTCTAAGTGACAATGTAGTCAGTTGCATTACCGAAGATAAGAATAAGAACTTATGGATAGGAACAAATGATGGTGGATTGAATCTATATAATCCAAAGACACAACAGTTTACACACTATATCCTGCAGGAAGACGAACGGGAAATCGGTATTGGTTCCAACAATATCAAAGCCGTATATGTAGACGAACAAAAATCACTTGGATATATAGGAACACATGCCGGTGGTCTGACTGTTCTCCACCGCAACAGTGGACAAATGGAAAGTTTCAATCAGCTGAATAGCCAGTTGGTCAATGAAAATGTGTATGCCATTCTTCCTGACAAAGAAGGTAGTATCTTATTAGGAACTTTAAGTGCACTGGTTAGTTTTAATCCGGAGAAACGGAGCTTCACCACCATAGATAAAGAAAAAGACGGTACGCCATTTACTTCACAACGAATCACAATCCTGTTCAGAGATTCTCGTAAACGTCTTTGGATCGGTGGTGAAGAAGGTATATCAGTCTTTCAGCAGGAAGGGATCGAAATAGAAAAAGCTCCTATCCTTCCGGAATCATCTGTAACAAAGATGTTTACCAATTGCATTTATGAAGCTGCCAATGGCATCATTTGGGTAGGTACGCGTGAAGGTTTCTACTGTTTTAATGAAAAAGAGAAGAAAATCAAACGATATACAACAGCTAACGGTTTACCCAATAATGTGGTCTACGGTATCCTGGAAGATACTTTCGGGCGTCTCTGGGTAAGCACCAACCGTGGTATCTCCTGTTTCAATCCGGAGACAGAGAAGTTCCGCAATTTTACGGAATCCGACGGGTTGCAAAGTAATCAGTTTAATACTTCTTCATTCTGCCGCACCTCTAACGGACAAATGTACTTCGGAGGTATCAACGGTATCACAACTTTCCGCCCGGAACTCCTACTGGACAACCCTTACACTCCTCCGGTAGTTATCACTAAACTTCAACTGTTTAACAAAACAGTCCGTCCGGATGATGAAACCGGTATCTTGACTAAGAATATCAATGAAACAGAAAGTATCACGCTAAAATCATGGCAAACGGCTTTTACACTTGAATTTGTGGTATCCAACTATATTTCAGGTCAACACAATACTTTCGCTTATAAATTGGAAGGATATGATAAAGAGTGGTATTATCTGACAGACAAACGTGCTGTCTCCTATTCCAACTTGCCGCAAGGCACTTATCATTTTCTGGTAAAAGCTGCTAATAGTGACGGGAAATGGAACACTGTACCTACGATGTTAGAAATCATTGTTCTCCCTATATGGTACAAGACCTGGTGGGCAATCGTGCTTTTCCTCGCTATTTTTATCGGCTTTATCACTTTCGTCTTCCGCTTCTTCTGGATGCGTAAAAGCATGGAGGCAGAGTTGGAGATTGAACGCAGGGATAAGGAACATCAAGAAGAAATCAACCAGATGAAGATGCGTTTCTTCATCAATATTTCCCATGAGCTTCGCACGCCGTTGACTCTTATCTTAGCTCCTCTACAAGAAATAATCAATAAGATCAGTGACCGCTGGACTCGTAATCAACTGGAATATATCCAACGCAACGCTAATCGCCTACTACATCTTGTCAATCAATTGATGGATTATCGCCGCGCCGAATTGGGAGTTTTCGAGTTAAAAGTAAAGAAAGAGAATGCACATCAACTCATACAAGATAATTTCTTGTTCTATGATAAACTGGCGCACCACAAAAAGATTACTTATACTCTCCATTCCGAATTGGAAGATAAAGAGGAACTTTTTGATCCTAATTATCTGGAACTGATTGTTAATAACCTGCTTTCAAATGCTTTCAAATATACGGAAAGTGGTCAAAGTATCACTGTGACATTAAAAGAGGAAAATAATTGGCTGGTACTGCAAGTTAGTGATACCGGTATTGGCATTCCTATCAACAAACAGGGAAAAATATTCGAACGTTTTTATCAGATAGAGAGTGAGCATGTAGGAAGTGGTATCGGTCTTTCACTGGTACAACGTCTGGTAGAATTGCACCATGGTCGTATCGAACTGGATAGTGAAGAGGGTAAAGGCAGTACTTTCTCTGTCTATCTGCCACAAGACATAAATACCTATAAATCCTCCGAGTTGGCTTCTAATGACACTCTGAATGAGGAAGGTCAGGTATATTCCACCAACTCGAAAGAAATGTATTTCATTGATACGGAAAAGGTCGAAAACGAAACGATCGAAGCCGGTGACAAGAAGCGTGGCACTATTCTTATTGTAGAAGACAATAATGAAATCCGCCATTATCTTAGCAGCGGACTTGCAGAACTCTTCAATACGCTGGAAGCCGGGAATGGTGAAGAAGCCTTGGAAAAACTGAAAGACAATGAAGTTGACATCATTGTAACTGATGTCATGATGCCTGTGATGGATGGTATCAAACTGTGTAAGAATGTGAAGCAAAATATCCGTACCTGTCATATTCCCGTGATTATCCTGTCTGCTAAAAGCGAAGTCAAAGACCAGATGGAAGGTCTGCAAATGGGTGCGGATGATTACATCCCGAAACCATTCTCACTTGCTATCCTGACTACGAAGATACAGAATATGATGCGTACCCGTAGACGTATGCTTGAACGGTATTCCAAATCCCTGGAAGTGGAACCGGAAAAGATTACGTTTAACGCCATGGATGAAGCTTTACTGAAACGTGCCGTAGCTATTGTAGAAAAAAACATGGATAATATTGAATTCTCTACTGACGAATTTGCCAGAGAAATGAATATGAGTCGTTCTAACCTGCATCTTAAATTGAAAGCTATCACAGGCGAATCGACTATCGATTTTATACGAAAGATCCGTTTCAACGAAGCAGCAAAGTTACTCAAGGATGGCCGCTATACAATAGCAGAAGTCAGTACAATGGTAGGATTCAATACACCGTCTTATTTTGCTACGAGTTTCAAGAAGTATTTCGGATGTTTACCCACGGAGTATATTAAGAAAATAAAAGGATAAATCAGTGAATTCCGAATATGAATCTGCTGGCTTGAGATTTATGTTCATTTCGGTTCGGAAAAGAACATAAAATGCTATTACTGATAATAATACATTACTATGCAGCTTTCAATTTATTCTCTTATTAGCATTATTTATCTTATTACCAAGCGAGCTTTCGTTTGACAGTTGTTGAACGAAAGCTTGACTTTAGTTAAACTATCGTTCGACTTAAGTCAAACGAAAACTCATTAGGCAATGAAATAAATATCAATAGGGAAGCTATTACTTAAAAGTAGCCAATAAGATCATTATTGTATCTAAAAGGAGTAATATTCTACATAACGAATACTGAAAGCTAATTCCCGAAAATCTTCAACCTTTAAAGAAGAAATACATTCTTTACCCCATACAAACAAAAACATTAGACAAAAATGAAAGACTATTCAACAATACCAATAGTCGTAAAATTGTCATACTCTATATATTTGCAGAGAGAGCATTATTAATTAATAGATGAAAAAGCATACTATGAATTATTTAAACAAACTGTATTCTTACCTACTTTTATCATTAATCAGTATTCTTTTTGTGAATGCTCACCCGGCAACTATAAAACAAGATATTGACTGGCCCCAATTTATGAGTCAACAAGATATGATATGGGAAAAGTTACCCGAATATTGGTATGATTCCGCCTTTTTAGGTAACGGAAAGCTTGGGCTAATGATTTATAAAGAACCTGGAAAGAACTACTTGCGCTTAGAAACAGGCAACTGCGATGTACATGATCACCGCACTAAAAGAGATGTATTCGGAATCCCTAGACTACTTACCGGACATTTTGCCCTACATCCTAAGGGCAAAATAATCAATGGAACGATGCATCTTGACCTTTGGAATGCTGAAGTTTCAACAGATATTACGACAACTAAAGGAGTCATCCACTTGCGAAGTTTTGTCCATGCGGATGAAATGATGATAATAGTAAAAGCAACAACAGAAGGAGACGAACATGACTTCCAATGGGAATGGATAGCAGCTGAAGCTAATAGTCCTCGTTATTTGATTTTCAAAAGACAAGGAAAAGCCAATAAAATACCAAAAGATTACGAACTTAATCCGACAGCAAAAATCAGTAATGAGAAAGAAGTCAATCTATCTGTCCAGAAATTATTGGCAGGAGGAGAAACGAGCATTGGATGGCAAGAAACACATAACCCCGAAACAGAACGCACCTTATGGATAAACCTAACACATACATATCCTCAAAACAATTCGAGTGAAATATGCAAAGCTGAAATCCGAAAAGCTATACGTAAAGGTTATCACCCCATGCAAAAAACACATCGTAAATGGTGGAATACTTTCTATCCTAGTAGTTTCATAACACTGCCGGAAGCACAAAAAGAAAACTTCTACTGGATACAGATGTATAAATTAGCCTCTGCAACACGTGGTGATCGTGCTCTAATAGATAACACAGGCCCGTGGCTAACCGAAACCCCATGGCCGAATGTCTGGTGGAATCTCAATGTTCAACTTACCTATTGGGCACTGAATACTTCCGACCATCTAGATCTGGCAGCTTCTTTAGAAAATGCCCGCTACAATCATATAGATCAGTTACGCCTCAACATTCCCAAAGCTTACCGCCATAACTCATTAGGAATAGGGGTTGCTTCCAATTTGGAATGTATGACTACAGAAGTAGGAATTCCAGGAAAAGGCAAAGCTCAAGTAGGACTACTTCCATGGGCCTGTCACAACCTATGGCTTATCTACCGACATAAAATGGATGATGATATTTTACGAAATAAATTATTTCCTTTATTAAAAGAATCAATCAACTACTATTTGCATTTCCTGAAAGAAGGAGACGATGGAAAACTTCATCTCCCAGCAACTTACTCCCCCGAATATGACACCGTGGAAGATTGCAATTTCGACCTCGCTCTGCTACGTTGGGGATGCCAAACACTACTAGAATCAGCCCATCGTCTGAATATCCAAGATTCATTGATTGAGACATGGAAAAATGTGCTTCTTAAACTGACTCCTTACCCCACAGACGAGAATGGATTACTTATCGGAAAAGATATGCCGTATGCTTTCTCACACAGACATTATTCACATTTACTTGCTATTTATCCTCTATACTTAATTAATAAAGAACAACCGAATGATATTGAAATGATTGAGAAATCATTGTCTTTTTGGCAAAGCAAGCCCACAGCTCTCCTAGGTTACTCATGCACAGGAGCATCTTCCATTTCCTCTGCTATCGGAAAGGGAGACGATGCACTAGCCTATCTAAATAAATTATTTGGTAAATTTCTTAGTTCGACGACTATGTATAAAGAAAGTGGGCCAGTTATTGAGACACCTTTATCTGCCGCCCAAAGCATTCACGATATGTTATTACAGAGTTGGGGGGGAAAGATTCGCATTTTCCCAGCTATCCCCGCTACATGGAAAGACATTGCTTATTCAGGTCTGCGCACGGAAGGGGCATTTAAAGTATCTGCCAGTAGAAAGCAAGGAAAGACACAATTTATCCATATTAAAAGTCTGGCAGGAGAGCCTTGCATTGTAACGACTGATATAGTTAACCCTATTTTTGAAGGAAAAAGAAACTTCACTATACAATCATTCCCAAACAACACCTTCCAAATTGATTTAAAGAAAGGAGAAGAGGTCTTCATTTCCCCCCAAGGAGAAAAGCCAGATTTTATCATTTCTCCGATTCCTCATACTTCTAAAAATCATTATGGATTAAAAATCATTCACCAGAGGAGGTAAAAATGTACAAAACCAACCTTGTAAACACTGGTAGATTAGATTACATTATGATACATAAAAAGCCTGCTATCAGATCCGTAACAGGCTTTTTAGACAGAAGTAATATATGATTCAACAAATTTAATATCAAAAAAATCATTTTTGAACAAAGTGTGAACAAGCCAGACTGTAGTCTATAATTTAATAAGCTAATTTTGCAAACAGTAAAATATAACTTTTAATAATTAAAACCTAATAAAGTATGAAGAACATCTTCTTTATTTGTATGTTCGCAACCGTTGCTTTTACCGGATGCGTAGATGATGATGATGACTTATTAACAGGTGAAGTTAGTCCAGGAGTAGAAATACTTCCTGAAAACAAACCTAATGAAGTTGTAGACTCAAAGTTATTTGAGATCATTAACCTCGATTACCCAGGATTAGAGAAAGTGAAAAAATTCTATGAAAATGGAGAATACTATTATGCAGCTAACGAATTACTAGAGTATTATAGAACAAGAGTAGACGTAAACAACCCTAATGTCAACTTGATTAACCCAACAATTTCCGAGAAAGATCAACGCATTGCCGATCAAGCACTTGAACATCGTTTCTATGTAAAAGGATTCGCCGAAAGTGTAGATGAAGTAACTAAACTAGAAACATATTATTCTTTCTATGATGCATCTGCAAAGAAAATAGATTGGAATGCCAACGAAGATAAACAGAAAAAAGAGCAAGAATTCAGATACCAACTTCATCGCCATCAATGGATGCTTCCCCAAGCAAAAGCATACCGTATTAGTAAAGATGAAAAATATATCCAATCATGGATTGAAGCATATGGCAGTTGGATCGAAACATTCCCATATACTCCCGGAACCATATTCCCACCAGCTGGCGGTTCCGAAAATGATGTAGACTATCAATGGAAAGGCCTACAAGTAGCAGAAAGAGTTCTTTCCCAAGTAGACATTATGCCCTATTTTATTCATTCCACAAATTTCACTCCGGAATGGCTTTCTACTTTCTTGGTTGCATTTGAAAAAGAGGTAGAGTGTATTCGATTGAATTATTATCAAAGTGGCAATATCTTAATTTCTCAATATCAAGCCGTAGCCACTGCTGGCATGCTAATGCCGGAATTTAAGAATGCATCAACATGGGCTACAGAAGGAACACAAGGATTAAACGAATCATTAGACACACAATTTAATGATGATGGAGTGGAATATGAGTTAGATTTTAGCTATCATACTGCTGCCATTAGTGACTTCCGAGAAATATATCTTATAGCTCAAGCTAACAACAAAACTAATTTATTGTCTCCCAGCTACATCAGCAAACTAAAGAAAGCAACAGAATTTGTTATGGATATGATTTACCCTAATTATACTATAGACAATTTCAATGATACCCGTTCAGCTTCATATTCTAAAAGCACTTTGTTGAATAGGCTAAAGGAATATTCTGCTATGTATCCTGACAATAATGAGCTATTATGGGTAGCAACAGAAGGAAAGAACGGAAGTAAACCTTCATACACAACTAAAGCTTATAGCACCTCTGGTTATTATATGTTACGCAGCGGTTGGGATAAAGATGCAACCATGATGATTCTAAAGAACAACTACAATCCTACCAATCAATGGCACTGCCAACCTGACAATGGAACCTTCGGTTTATACCGCAAAGATCGTAACTTCTTCCCTGATGCAGGTGTATTTACCTACAATACTGGAGCTGCTCGTACTAAATACGCTTCAACTGTTAATCATAATACAATGACTATTATGAGTAAAACCATTGGAGTTGCTAAGCCAACCGGCCAAGGTGGCGTAATGGAAGGAAAAATGATCAAATTAGAAACTAAAAATAATGTAGACATTTTAGTTACGGAAAACCAACAATCAGATGACATCACCCACCGTAGAACTGTATTCTTTGTTAATCAGAAATTCTTTGTGATTGTAGACGAAGGTTATGGCGCATCTACGCTTGGTACTAAGACAAATATAAATTTCCATCTGCTTAGTGATAAAGATACTCCTTCTGTATTTGACAAAAATCTGCAAACATCTGTAAACAATAATAAGTATTATCAGGCATACACTAATTTTGCTAGTAATAATATTTTTGCTGGCACATTTACAGAAACGAGTCAAGATCTAACAGCCAAAGCATTATCTACAACAGATGTGACCAATGTAGTATCTACAAACACAGACAAAGAAGATGGTCCTATACGTCTAGGCTACCAAATCACTCTTCGTCAGCCTAAAATTACGCCTATTGAAATCAGCGCAACCCGCTATATAACAATTCTCTGCCCATTTGAAAACGATACAGAACGGGAGGAGCTGAAAGTTGATGCCAAATTTACTGATAATGAAGATGGAACGGCTGGAACGTTCCATTCAGAAGGGGTATCTATTCAAGTCACAGTCAAAGGTACAGTGTACGATCTTTCTTCAAAATAAATCTAATAATCATATAATATGAAATCTAAATTACTAAAAGACATTTCTCATTTTTTAGGTGTCTTGATGGCAGTTGTATTAGTCATGACCTATACATCTTGTTCAGATGAGGATACCACTGACACTACTGGTTTCGCACTTTATTATTTAGGCATGACCGATATAGGTCCATCTATGAGCGGGATCATTTCAGAGCCTTCTTACAAAGGGAGCGTTCCTTCCGATTTTACAATCACAAGCATCACATTAAACGGTGAACCTTATATGGGTAGTGATTTTATTATCAATAAAGAAACCGGTGCTATTGAAATCAATAGTGCAAAAGACACACCGGTAGGCTTATATAAAATTTCCATTTCATGTATGGCTGGTGGTTCGTATCATGAGTACAAGGATATTGTAGAAGTAAACATGATGAAACCTGTACCGGATGGCATCACTGTAGAACCTAATGAAATTCAAATAGAATACAGCATTGTTTCAGATGCAGAAAGCACGGAAGAATTACCTACAGCACAAGTTAAGACTGATGGTAATCATGTATCTATTACCAAATATGAAATAGCAAAAAGTGACATTTCTTCATTCTTCAATATCTCCCAAACAGGAGAAATTACAATTGTAAGAGGAAGCGATATTGCACCTGGAATACATACTCTTTCATTAAAACTCACTACCGGCGCATCGTCTGAAGATGAAGGAATCTTTGAGAATGCATTGACTATCAATGTCACATCTAAACCTTTAGGATTAACTTATGAACCTAACGAAGGATTGATAGAAGCTGAAACAGCGGAAGGACCCGAAACCACTTTCAAAAGTGAAGCTCCAATGCTAAAAGGCTCTTTGGAAAATATAGCCTATTCTATTAAAAGCATCGAACCATCAACGGATAAAATTAAAATTGATCCGACAACAGGTGTACTCTCTGTCGACAAACATCACGGCTTTGAAATAGGTCAGGAATATGTAATATCTGTAAAAGTAGCAAATAAATATGCTACAGATGGAGTATCATTTAACAATGTATATACTCTTAAAGTAGTAAACAGAATTGTACCTGTAGCAAACTTTAGCTATCCTGTGAATGTAGAAATATATGAATCATCACCATTAAAAGTAACTCCTGATGAAGGACTTGAAGGAGATGGGATTACGTTCACATTAAAGGATGATCTAAATAAACAGTTGTCTATTGACAAAAATGGAGTAGTATCTGCAAAGAAAGGCCACACCATACCAAACGGAGACTATACCATTACAGTGACTGCATCTAATACTAAAAATTCAAAAGAAGCGTCATTCAACTTAAAGGTTAAGAATAATCCGAATAAATTTAGCTTCATACGCTACGGAAATAACATTGGGGTAGATGCAATAAGCAATGCCAATCAATTTAGAATCACAGTAGATAAAGCAGCCGATGCTGCTACGATTCTAAGTAAATTCACAATAGAAGCTCCTACTACAGATATCACAGGAAAAAATGTACGATGGAGTATCAGAAACGGAAAGAACTGTGATAAGTTGGAAATAGATGAAAATGGTAAGATTTCATTTGCAAATGCTATATGGCCAGGATTAGATGCAACAGATCCAGTAGCCACAAATGGTTCAGGATTCTTCTTTGTTACAGCCACTGTTGGTGAAGACAAAGATTCTGAATTCTCACTGGAAGTACCTGTCTTTATACATTATGACTTGGTTATAGCTGG
>ENA-OQKN01001351-OQKN01001351.1-human-gut-metagenome-genome-assembly--contig:-NODE-1351-length-12155-cov-2.866229_pt1 | contig 12155 bp, 12 predicted proteins | sample MGYA00242776_ERZ504794 | MGnify/ENA primary metagenome ERZ504794 (study PRJEB26092, sample SAMD00036434) | human gut metagenome | host: Homo sapiens | study: EMG produced TPA metagenomics assembly of... | reverse complement strand
TTTTTTCTGCTGTATGCAATTATTCCGCTGCGGTTGTTTCGGAATGTGTGAATAAATTATCAAATCCCTGCCATCCATGGTTCCATACGTCTGTACCGGTTACCGTAAACGCATTCTCGGTGCAGGTAAGCTCTGCCTTTGTGGAATTATAAATGTGCTTCTCCCCGGTTGCACACAGCAGACGGTTCGCACATAATGAAAGGATCTTCATTTCACTCTCAGGAATCACCTTTAAGTCCTGTTTGATGATCTCCATGGTCGGAATGATTGCATGGTGGTCTGTCACTTTCTTGCTATTCAAAATTCTTTTAATATCTGGATTGAACATGATATTCTGCTCAAATAACAGAGAATTGAAAATCGCTTCGATCACATTTTTTGCAGTACCTTCCATGTCATCGGAAAGATACTGGCTGTCTGTTCTTGGATAAGTTACTAACTTTTTCTCATAAAGGCTCTGCGTATATTCCAATGTCTGCTTGGCAGTAAAACCAAACAGACGGTTTGCATCCCTCTGGAGTGTTGTAAGGTCATAGAGCTTCGGCGGTGCTACCCACTTTTCTTCCTTTACCACGGAAGTGACAAGAGCCTGTCCGTTTTCACAGGCTCCTGCAATCCTCTCTGCTTCCGTTTTATCACTGATATGCTCTGATACCGCATCCAGACCATTTCCCATGATGTGAGCCATATAATAGGCTTCTTTCTTGAAATTCATGATTTTACTTTCACGATCCACCAGCATGGCAAGTGTCGGTGTCTGCACTCTGCCAACCTTCAATGCCTTACCGCCATATAATACCGTAAAAAGTCTTGTCCCATTGATACCCACAAGCCAGTCTGCTTCCTGCCTGCATAATGCTGAATGATACAAGTTATCATAGTCGCTGCCTGGGCGAAGATTATGGAAGCCGTCACGGATAGCACTTTCCTCCATGGAAGAAATCCATAACCGCTTCATCGGTTTTCTGCACCCTGCCATGTTGTAGGTCAGGCGAAAGATCAGCTCACCCTCCCTTCCAGCATCGGTAGCACATACAACGGCATCTACCCTGTCATCATGCATGAGCTTTTTCAAAATCTGATACTGTGCTTTTGTATCACTTTTCACTTCATGCTGCCATTCCTGCGGAATGATCGGAAGGCTCTCATAGCTCCATTTCTTCCATGCTTCCTCATAGCTTTCCGGCTGTGCCAGTTCTACCAGATGTCCCACACACCATGATACCAGATACTCATTGCCTTCCAAATATCCGTCCTTACGCTGTGTGGCACCAAGAACCGCCGCAATGCTCTGTGCCACACTCGGCTTCTCTGCAATTACAAGCTCCATCTCTATTCCTCCCCTTCTTCTTCGTCATTCTCGTTGTTGTTATCTTCATTGTCATTCTCGTCTGTGTCTACTGATTCTGTATCATCACCACCATTTATGAATGCTTCGTCGGAATCCTGCTCGGTTTCTTCCTCGTCCTCATAATCGTAGTCCTCGTCAAGCTCGTCCTCATCTTCATCCTCATCAATGAAGTTTTCCTTTTTCTTCTTGGATTTCACAACATATACCACTCCGATCACAGCTACCGCAGCAATGCCCATTAAAATATATGTAAAGCCGGAACCATCTGCCTTTGCGGTATCCTCTTTCGGCTCACTTGTATCTTCCGTGCTATCTTCGGTGCTGTCCTCAACACTTTCTGCTCCCTGTGTTTTCTCTCCTGTGGTATCAGCATTATTGTTTGATAATGCGCTGTCTTTGGTAGGGATTGCAGATTCCAATGCCGCTGAATTTTTCGGAAGTGTCTCGCTGTTATCCGTTGTGGTATTCAGCAGGTCGTTTTCACTGACTTCTGTAAGGAAATACACCTTTTCATCTTCCCCATCACGATCAATCACAAGATAAAATACCTTTTCTGATGCAGTCTGGATTGTGTAAAATTCCTTGCCTTTTTCAGAAGTCTGACTGTCACTGCTCTGGTCTGCATCCTTAGAAGTATCTCCCGTACTTGGAGATTGCTTTGCTGTTGCGGAACTGCTTGAATTTGTTCCACTGCCTGTCTGGGAAACTGTATTTCCATTCACATCCGTTTTTGTATGTTCTGTGACCTGTGCGGTTGCAGAGCTAGGTTTGGTTGCCGACGCATCCACTGGGAGCTGCTGTGCCGGATCTTTTTCATTGCTGTCCTTATTCTCCGGATCGGTGTAATACGGATTGGCTGTTTTATAGATTTCAGAGGTATTTCCTGCATTATCCATGGCAGAAATCGTGAAATACTGATACCCTGCATCGAACTGTTGCAGACGGATATTCAAGGCTCCATTCGTATGCTCTGTAAACTCATAGCCATTGACATAGATTGCCTTGATACCGGAATCCGTATCATGTGCCTGAATGCTCAAAAGACCGTCGCTGACTGCCGCATTTAAGGTAGGCTTGGTAAAATCAAAACACTTGATATAACGGTTTTTCTCGTAGGTCTTGCCCTTCTGGTCTGTGACCTGCACATAAATGGTGCTGTTCTCGGAAATCTCTATGTACATATCCTCGGTAATGTCTGTCCAGCTTCCATTCTGTCCGACTTTCGCCTTTACTGTCTGAATGGTAAAATTGCCGGATACAATAGTATCCTCCACCTTGACTGTTACTTTCGTGGTATCGTTATGCCACCCAGAAGGTGTATTGATTGTGATTTTTACGCTCGGATTGATATAAGCACATTCCTTATAATCCTTTGCACACACCTCACAATCCTCATCCACCGCATACTGACTGCATTTTTCCTTGCAGGTGCATTTTGCAGAAGGCTGTGTTTCCTCGGTTGTGCCTTCTGTGGAATTTTCCGTTGTATTCTCTGTGGACTGCTCTGTGTGATTTTCTCCACTACCGGAACTGTCCTTGTTATCATTACCGGACGCTGTGCTTTCTGCACTGCTTTCCTCTGCCGCACTTTCTGTTTTCTGCTCTGCTGTATCCTCCGCATGAACCTCCACAGTATTTGCCCTGTTTGCAAAAAATGCCCCAATCGGCATACAAAAAAGTATTGCCGACAGTATCAGGGACATTAGTGCCTTAACGGATAACTTCTTCATTTTCATTGGTTGAAACCTCCTTTTCCTGTTCCCGTTTCTGTAATAAATTTCTGACTTCATCCTCACTGAGCTTGTTTAACATCTGCAAACGCTCCGATGAGATTTTATATTTTCGTATGATCTTCATGGCTTCGGCATCCTCCGCCATCTGTTTCTGTTCTGCAAGGTCTTTTTCCTTTGCCTGTAGCTGTGCTATCTGCTCTCTGACCTTTTTAAGCTGTGAATTGATTCGTTCTACTGACAAAAATAATTCCTCCCTTCGCTAATTCAATCTTCCAAAACCATAGAAATGGCTCTGCCAGTAAGAAGTATTGATTGATGTGTACTGAATTGGATCACCGCAATGCACCATCGTACCGTTTCCACAGTAGATACCAACGTGTGTAACCGGACGTCCTGCATTATAGGTTCCTGTAAAAAATATAATGTCCCCTGCCTTTGCATCTGCCGCTGATACCGGAGTACACTGGTCATAAATGCCCTGTGCTGTGGTTCTTGGCAGGTTATGTACGCCACTGTTTGAAAATACCCAGCATACAAAACCGGAACAGTCAAAACTAGCCGGAGCTGTGCCGCCAAAAGTATATGGCATTCCCAGATACCTGTTTGCTTCACGCATAAGCGTCTGTACGGTTGCATCATCATAGGATTCCGGCGGTATCACATTGCTGGTTCCTCCTCCGGTGCCGCCCGTTGTTTCTCCATAAATGGTCTGTTCTCCTGCTTCAAAATAAAATAACGAGTTATAATATTCCCCGTTATACAGACATTCGATATGAAGGTGGCTTCCGGTACTGCTTCCTGTATTTCCGCTTTTGCCTATATTGTCACCTTTTTTTACACTCTGCCCTGCGGACACATTTAAGCTGTCCATGTGGGCATATTTTGTGGTATATCCCTTACTGTCCGTAATCACCACATAATTTCCATAATAGGAATCGTAAGTTGCTTCTGTTACCGTTCCATCATGTGCCGCATATACAAACGTTCCTGTCGGCACCGCTATATCCACACCCCTGTGAAGCTCCTCGGCTCCGGTGTTTGGATTTTTCCGGTAGCCATAATAACTGCTGATATAGTAATACCAGTAATAATCAACCGGAGAAGCAAAGACCTGTAAGCCGCCTTTTGTCTCCGTATAGGCTCCAAAAATTTCCGTCTGTTCGCTGTCCATGCGTCCGGCTACAATGCTCTCAAGCGGTGTGACCGTAAGTGTGACACGAAGAATTGTTACGGTATATTCTTCTTCCTCCTCATACTCGTATTCCTCGGTACGGGTAGTCCCGTCCGGATTTGTTACTATTCTGGTTCCGGTCTTTGTGACTGTCCTTGTCCGTGTTTCCTCTACTTCCTCGGTAGTGAGTGAATACATGGCATCAAATAATTCCTGAATCTCACTCTCTATTCCTGCGGCAGTAAATTCCGTATGGACTGCGGAAAGATAACTGATCAGTGTGTACGGATCATGCCCGATTGCACCAAGGTTATAATCGTATTCATCATATCCCGGATAATCAGTTTCAATCCGGTCAATCTTATTTTGCAGTTCCATTTCCTTTTCTGTAAAAGATAAATCTGCTGCATCAATCTCTGCCGGAAGGCTAAGATATGTGCTTGCCATCGTTGTTGTCACAGTTCCGGTAAACATGGAACCGCAGCTTGATAGTGCCGACATGATCATAATGAGCAGAAGTGCAAAAATACCCACTGTGATAATCAGTGTTTTATTTTTCGTGGCAATTTCCTGTAACTTCTTTGCAATCCCGGTTGCAGCATTGGCTGTCTTTGTAAATGTTTCCTTTGCAGTCTTGGCTTCTGCTCCTACCCGCCTTGCCTTGGCATACTCACGCTTGATGCGCTGTTTCTGTAGCTGCCTTTGCAACTGCTTCTTTGGACTGTTGCCCTTTAGATGTGGATTTTCACTGATGAATTTCTCATACTCCAGCTTCATATCTGCTGTGACCTGCTTTTTCTGCAATCGCTCTAGGCGGTCACGCTTTCTCTCTGCCTTGCTCTTGCGGTGATACTTCATATAGTGGTAAATATCCTCGGCTCGCTGTTCCGTCTTGTGTGCGCCCTCCACAGCAGAATTATCCTTTTCTGTCTCTGCAATCTTGCGATGCACAAAATACATATTTTCGGTCTGGAGCTTGTGAACCGCAGTTTTTCCCAGTCCATCCGGTTTAAATGGCTTCTCCACATCCACCGGAACCACAACATACTTTGCTTTTCCGGTCTGTTCATCAAAGACACGCTTCATCTCATACTGCCGCTTTGTCGGCATCTTGTCCTTTGCTTTCTGCAACTTTCGGCGGTTCTTTTCCGACTTATCAAAAGCCTTCTGTACTTTTTGGTCTGTAAATTCGTCCGCCTGCCCCTGCGAAAATGTGGCGTCCTTTGTCTGAAGATCTCCATAATCGGACTGCTTTGCATTTTCTGACTTTGCACGCTCTCTGTGTGCGTGTTCTCTCTGCACACGCCTTTTGTGATATTTTCCTTTTTCCTCAGACCGTTGGTAGGTATTTCTAACGTGGTAATTGTCCTGAAAACTGTCTGCGTCCTCTGTATGGAAATTTGTAGCATTACCGTTTTCCTCATTGATAAAGCTGTTTTCCTTTAAGAATGTCTTTTCCGCTTCGGCTTCCGACTTCTGGACATTGTGACCAGAAGTGTCCTGTTGTTGCTGTCGGTAATATTTTTTCTTATTATTTTTCCTGTATTCTGTCCCAGTATGAAACTCTGACTTCTTGACGCTGTGACCAGAAGTTGCTTTTCCTGTACGACTGCCATGGTTCGCATCCCGTGGCAGATTGCTCACAGGCTTCTCGCTGGCACTAAACTGGTTTTCCACAGAAAAGGTGTTGTCCTGCCTGTGTTCTATATGTTTTACTCCAGTCACTTCCTTATCTTTGGAAAATGTCTCTTTTTCAAATGCCTTTACTGCCTGCTTCTTCTGTCTCTTTTCCGACATTTATACTGCGTCCTCCTTCTGCACCGATTCCTCCGGCTTCGTATTCATAATTCTGTAGGTCTTGGTGTCTGTCGGGTATTTATCCACGAAGGGAATTACCACGTTATCAAACAGTATCAGACCACTTCCCGGCTCAGAGTTGGTGACATAGGAAAGCTGCTTATCAGAAAGTCCCAGCTTATCAGCGAGGATTGCCTGATCTTTGGCATTCTGATTTAACAGATACACAAAATCGCTGTTACCCAAAATACCCTCAATCTCCTCAGAACGGAGAAAATCGCCCACATTCTGCGTCAAACCTGTCGGAATACCGCCCCATTTTCTGAAACGCTTCCAGATTTCCACAGAGTAGATAGCTGTCTGCTTTTCCTTCAGAAGAAGGTGGAACTCATCACAGTAATAACGGGTTGCAATCTTTCGCTCCCTGTTCTGTGAAACCCTGTTCCACACTGCATCCTGCACGATCAACATTCCAAGTTCCTTTAACTGATTTCCCAAGTCTCTGATGTCAAAGCACATGATACGGTTGCCACTGTCCACATTGGTATGGTGGTTGAAATAATTCTGGGAACCATGCACATACAGCACAAGGCTGTTTGCGATACGCTCTGCCTTTGGATTCTTATGCTTCAGAAGTGCGTTGTATAAATCCTCCAGTAGAGGCAGATTGTCTGGCACCGGATTTTCAAAATAGGCATCATAGATATGACGGATACATTCGTCAATGATACCCTTCTCATCATTCTCCAGACCGTCCTTGCCACCTGCAATCAGATCACACAATGTAATGATAAAATCAGATTTCAGTTTTAATGCTTCCTTATCCCCCTTATGGCTCAACTGAATATCCATCGGGTTCAGATAATCTTTGGAATTAGTGGCAAGTTTTACAACCTGTCCATGTAGTGCTGCCACTAGCGCAAAATACTAGCCCTCCGGATCGCAGATAATAATGTCGTCCTTTGTGATAAGAAAACAACTTAAAATCTCACGCTTTGCACTAAAACTCTTACCACTTCCGGGTGTTCCTAAGATAACTCCGTTTGGTGTACGGAGCCTTTTGCGGTCTGCCATGATCATGTTGTTGCTGAGTGCATTTAACCCGTAATAGATTGCCGGAGCAGGCATAAATAATTCCTGCGTGCAGAATGGTACTAAGATTGCGGTGCTTTTTGTGGAAAGAGTACGCTCAATGCCTGTCTCATTGCATCCAATCGGTGCGGATGCCATAAGTCCCTGTTCCTGCAAATACTGTAAACATCTGAGGTCACAGTTTGCCTGCTGAATGATACCGGACACTCTCTGCATTAAGCTCTCCAGTTCCCGCTTGGTTCTGCCATAACAGGTAATAAGGAATGTCATGTTGATCATCTTCTGATTGCTCGTATTCAAATCATCCAGAAATTCCAGCGTATCCTTTTCATAGGTCACAATATCCGTTGGAAGAATATCCATATCGTAGCCGCTCCGGACTGCCTTTTTCTGCTCCTCAATCTTCATCTTCTGGATATTGGAAATGACCGCTTTTAACTTCTTGATTGCCTTTACCGGATCTTCCGTCTGCATGTGCATGGAGATAGTAAGGTTTGCATCAATGTCAAGAAGCTGCTTGATCAGCTCGTCCGTAAACTTCGGTGCGATAATATCCAGATAGGACACACAGCCATACATATTTCCCGACTTGAAGCGGTTCGGATAGCGGAAATCAAACCCCGGCGGTGCAATATAGTCCTTGACCGACTTACCGGATTCTGCCAGATCCTTAAACGAAAAGCGGAAAGGCTCCATGGTATCCTGATTAAAATATTCATGCAGGATACGCAGTCTTTCCTTTCCGTCCAGACCCCTCGCAAGGGTTCCTATGTTGTTTAAGTTCCGTATGACATCTTTTTCAATGTTGTTAAGGCGGCTCTTGGCTTCCTTGTAGCCATTGCTCTCCACACCAAAAATCAGATATTTTGATTTGATGATGCCATTGTTTCCCTTTGCCGCCTGCTTCTTTAACATCTCCGTATATTCTTCACGAATGTCGTTAAAATCATCCTCCTGCCACGGAATGTCAAACTGTTCTGTAAGCATCTGTTCGTTGACCTGCCTGTTGAAAAGCACCAGTTCAAACCTCACAGACGGATCAAAATAATTGATGAGCTTGCTGTACTGTGCCAGTATGTCCGCCTGCTCGTCCACTTCCAGAAGCGAATAGTTTATATCAAAAAATTCCACCATCTTTGTATAATAACGGTGGCTGACCTGACAGATACCGTCACGGAACATCTTTTCAAAAGTAATCGTCTTTTGTGCGGTAGTCGGCTTTTCTTTCTCATTGCTCTTTCCCGATAAAATATGTTTCAACTGTATAAGACGCTTCTTCTCTGAAAAGGTAAGTCCACCGCTTTTGCTGTTATTCCTGCTATTGCCCTGATAACTGCTTTTTCTGCGGCTTTTCGGCTCTGCCTTTTGCTTTGTTTTCAAGATAACGAACCTCCCTTCGTAATTTTTCTTTCTCCTCCAACTGCTTGTAGAGGTTTTCTGACCGATATGGTCTGATTCCCGGCGTGAGTATCTTCTGCCGGAGCATGAAGTATAAAATCTTCTCCGCCGGGAAGCCGTTTTTCTCATACATTGCAAAAAAGAAAAATGGAAGCATCGCCCCCATCATTAAAAGTGATGCGGCTGATGTTCCGATCCATCCCTTTGTCAGAAAATACAGAGGGATGCCCGTTACTGCCGCACCACTGAAACAGATAATCTGTCTTTTTGTTAAATTCAGTGCCACCTTTGTCTTGATCCCGGACAAATCCTTTGGCACCTGCACAGATATTGCCATGTCGTTCCTCCCTTAGTGCGCATTCCAGATAGATTTCGATAATGAACCAGTCTTAAAGAGTGAAAAGCATAAAATAACGGTATATGCTGCCACCGACCAGAGTGCCGTATGCAGGTTGTCGGATACTGCCACCCCTGCCACCAGCACCGCATCCATGACTGCAATCTCGTCCTGGCTCATCAGTTCTTTTCCGGTCTTTTGGTAATTCAGACCATAAGACTGGCTCGTACCTCTTGTATCTGAGGTATTGTAAAGATCAATCGTTTCTTTTCCAAGAATTTCTGCCAATTCTTTTAAAGTGGTTTTCTCTTTTCCTCCCAAAAACAGGGTTGTATCACAGTTTCCCTCGATTGTATCTGCATCATCCTTATATAACGCCTTAAGTTGAGATTTTGACTGTAAAATAATTGAAGCTGAGATTTCTCTCGACCTTATGGTCGCTATCAATTTCTGAAATTGGGGAATCTGCCCAATATTACTAAATTCATCCAATAGGCACCGGACGTGAATCGGCAGTCTTCCGTTATATACATCATCTGCCTTGTCACAAAGCAGATTGAATAACTGCGAATACATGATACTTACAATGAAATTGAATGTCGCATCGGTATCGGAGATAATGACAAACAGTGCTGTCTTTTTCTCACCCAATGTATCAAGCTCCAGTTCATCATAAGCAGTCAGGTCACGCAGCTCCTTGATGTCAAATGGTGCCAACCTTGCACCACAGCTAATCAGAATAGATTTTGCTGTCTTTCCAGTAACAAAATGTCAATAGTTTTTTAATCACTTTTTTCAAAAAGGCAAAAAAATAGAACGTATAGATTATTTCCATACGCTCTATCTCACATTTCATATTAAATTTTTGAATTCTACAAACTTGAATTTTCTTATGCTCCTGTTCTATTTTACAACCACAGTGTGGACAATATTCTTCACTATTTATAGGTACAACCCTTAATGATTTGCCACAGAATGGACATTGATTTTTGATTACAATTATGATTAACCTATTATAAGTTATGCCACTTCAATTTTTGCAAATATCATCCAATCTGCAATACATGAAATTAAAATAACTATTCCTAAAAATGCAGGTACTCCTGCAAATTGTTCTAAATAATTTGAATGAATTCAATATTATGCTTTTTTCTCCTTAAATGGCTTCAGAAAGATCACCCATCCAAAGATCAGCAGATTCATTACCAGTGCAACAGGAATATCTCCCCAGTGGATTTGCTGATTCTGAAGTACATCCGCAGAGTACGTTCCTGAAAAAACTACCACCATATTATTATTCAGAAAATGAATAATTATCGGAACCCAGATATTCTGGGTTTTCATATAAGTATATGCCATAAAAATCCCCAGTGAAATACAGGTAACAAACTGGCTTGCCAGAGCCGCCAGCCCCATATCCGGCGTAGTGTAATAGAAGAAGTCTATTGGCAGATGCCATACAGCCCACACACAGCCCAAAAGGATTACGCCGCCTTTTAGTCCAAATTTTTTCTGAAGAAGAGGCTGAAGATAATATCTCCATCCGTATTCTTCTCCAAAGAATGCCACTACTGACAGGAAAAAGTTTACCAAAACAGTAAAAAATATGATCCAGGTAGTAGGATTTGCCATTATTTTTCCAAATTCAGAAAGCTGGCCGCTCAGAGCACAGGCAATCACAAATCTGAGAAGATATAATCCAATAAACAACAGGATCATACGAATAGATATATTCCAATGTTCGCTGTTCAGTCCATAGGATCTGCGCTTTTCTTTACCGGATTGCAGAAGAAGAATCCAGAAAATAACGCTGCCACCTATTATAACGTACTCCATGATCGGTGTCCACTGAGAATATGGCATGCTCATCAGATTTCTATTTTGGGGAGCCAGAACAGAAGCCGCCGTGCAGACAACCAGCACCGCCGTGAGAGCTACAAAGAATATGTAAAAAGCCGTTGGAAGATTTTTATCTCCTTTTTTGGTAATTAAATAAGCCATCATCACACCTGCTGCTGGATACAGCATCTGCGCATTTGGAAAAGCGCTGAGATCAAGACCTTTTCCATAGCTATACCACATCAGAAGTCCCATTACATATGTGATTCCGTATGCTATAATCACATAGATCAATAGCTGTTTTTTCTCTGTTTGCATAAATTTCATAATTTTCTCCTTGCAACTTCAAAGTTATTTACTTCTCTTCATACTTTTTAACGATAACTAAACTATAAGCAGCCATAATTACAATTGTTTCCACCATCACACCAATAACCGACAACAGAACGTATGGTGTATTTTGATCATCTAACAGCGGAATTCCTAATATAACAAAAATGATTCCATAGATTATAAACAATAGTCCGCTCGCACGATTGTAACCTTTAACATCTTTTACTTTTATTGTTTCGGTATTAGCCCAGAATCCAACGGGATTCTTAGAAAACATATCTTTTATTCCTAATCCAATTATAAACACTCCCAAAAGTGACCATATAACAAACCCAATCATATTGTTTCTCCTTACAAACCGCATTAAAACCATAATGAGACACATTCTTGTATTTCCCAAAATCGAGATTTACTAATTCTACAAATCCCGATTTTACTTTGTAACTATGACTTTTCCTTCTGAATCCAGAAGAGGTGTAATAGCCGCTCCATATCCAGATTTCCAACAAAGATAATTAACTCCAGTCTCCTTATCTACAAGGATTTGGCGAACTCCTTCATCCTTAAGCTGACTTCCGTCTCTAAATGTAACTTCAAATCTTTCTTCTTTCTTTGCCATGTTTATTTCTCCTTTTTTCAAGCGTTAAATTCCGATTTTCTCAATTCTCCAAACTGGAATTTACCTTCTGCTCATATAAAATATATCAATAGCTTTACTTGCAAACTCTGCTGTGCCAACTCCTCCAACATCATCAATAATTTCCGTAAGTTCTCCTCCGCCGGCATACATTCTTCCAAGACCGCATAAAATCTTATCAGAACATGTATAAAAATGATCTGTAATGTAATCCTGAAGTTTCCTTACCTGCAACTGCACCTGTTCATCTTCTGGGTCCATTTCTTTCATTTGTCCGAATTCAACAAATAATTGCATAAACTCATTTGCAACAGTAGCTTCATCGTCTTTCGTCCAGTTCTTTGTTTTCTCTTCAAACTCCTTATACTCAGAGGTTTGTCCCCATTGTTCTTTTGCTCGTTTAGAATACTCATCAATCTTTCTTGTATCAAATACTTTAAAATCCATATATTTCACTCCTATTCCTT
>ENA-OQKN01001350-OQKN01001350.1-human-gut-metagenome-genome-assembly--contig:-NODE-1350-length-12176-cov-2.501950_pt1 | contig 12176 bp, 11 predicted proteins | sample MGYA00242776_ERZ504794 | MGnify/ENA primary metagenome ERZ504794 (study PRJEB26092, sample SAMD00036434) | human gut metagenome | host: Homo sapiens | study: EMG produced TPA metagenomics assembly of... | reverse complement strand
TTATCTTTATTATGGGTTCTATGATCTACATTAAATCACCTGGTCAGATTTTCTTCTCACATGTTCGTAGTGGTAAGAATGGTAAACGTTGCAATATGTATAAATTTCGAAGCATGTATATGGACGCTGAGGCCCGCAAGGCAGAGTTGATGAGCCAGAACAAGATGGAAGGCTTCATGTTCAAGATGGACTATGATCCACGTATCATCGGCAGTGAGAAAAAAGACAAAAACGGCAATCCGAAAGGAATCGGAAACTTTATCCGCAAGACTTCTCTGGATGAATTTCCGCAGTTCTGGAATGTCCTTAAGGGCGATATGAGTCTGGTAGGAACCCGCCCGCCGACAGTAGATGAATGGGAGCAGTACGAACTTCATCACAGAAGCCGTATGTCCACCAAGCCGGGAATCACCGGCATGTGGCAGGTAAGTGGACGAAGTGATATTACGGACTTTGAGGAAGTTGTAAGACTGGATACCGAATACATAGAAAACTGGACCATTGGTCTGGATATCAAAATTCTGATGAAAACAGTCCTTGCTGTTGTCAAGCATGAAGGATCTGTATGATTTAACAGGGTATATGGACAGAAACAGTAAAAATGGCACACATAAATTTTATATTGCATTGGTAGAAAAGCTGATAATGCAATATAAAATAAATATAGATAAGTTATAAATAAAAAGGGATAGGAGTAAAAAGAAATGCAATTTAAAAGAAAGGTTGTTAAAACGCTAATCCCTACTTGTAATATTATGGGAGTCAATATTGCAGCCATTAATATGGAATGGCTGATGAGTTATATTGATCAAAATCTTTCTGATATAAAGGGAGATTATATTTGTGTTTCAAATGTACATACAACTGTAACGAGTTATGAGGATGCTTCATATTGTGCAGTTCAAAATGGTGGGTTAATGGCGATTCCGGATGGTGGTCCGCTTTCCAGCGTTGGGCAGAAACGTGGGTATAAAGATATGGCTCGAACGACAGGACCAAGTTTGATGGGAGAAATTTTTGAAATTTCTGCGAAGAAAGGTTATCGTCATTATTTTTATGGAAGTAAAGAGGAAACCTTAAAATTATTACAGGAAAAACTGACTGAGCATTATCCGGGAATACAGATGGCGGGAAAGTATATGCAACCGTTTCGACTTCTTACTGAGTAAGAGGTTAAAGCTGTGATAGAGCGGATTAATGAAACCGAACCAGATTTTGTCTGGGTTGGTTTGGGAGCTCCTAAACAGGAAAGGTGGATGGCAGTGCATCAGGGAAAGATTGATGGATTGATGATTGGGGTTGGGGCTGGCTTTGATTATTATGCAGAGAATATCAAACGTGCACCGGAATGGATGCAGAAAAGTAATCTTGAGTGGTTTTATCGTTTGATGCAGGATCCAAAGAGGTTATTTAAACGTTATTTGAATACGAATACGAAATTTATCTGGAATGCTATGATAAGGGGGAAGTGAGAGTGGAAGATAGAAAACAGAAAATTCTTTTAGTCCATAATTATTATCAAATTCCAGGTGGAGAAGATACGGTTGTCGCCAATGAAAAAAAGATGCTGGAGGAGCATGGGCATAAAGTTATTCTTTATAGTAGAAACAACTCAGAGATAAAAGCGATGTCCAAACTCCAAAAGCTGAAGCTTCCGTTTACAACGATATTTAATCAGGGAACATATAAAGACATAAAGAAACTGATAAAGAAAGAAAATATAGATATTGTTCATGTTCATAACACATTGAATTTGATTAGTCCAGCGGTATACTACTCAGCATTAAGGTGCAAAGTACCAGTAGTCCAGACGATACATAATTTTAGACTTTTATGTCCGGGAGCAACTTTTTATCGTGATGGGCATATTTGTGAAGATTGCGTTCAGAAAGGTTTGAAGTGTGCTGTAAAACATGGGTGCTATAGAGACAGTAAGGCACAGACTCTGATATGTGTTATGAGCACGATGTTTCATAGGATGACCGGAATATATGGAAAAATTAACTATATTTGCCTGACGGAGTTTAATAAGAAGAAATTACTGGAGTTAAAGCAAATTAAGGAAAATAAGGTTTTTGTTAAGCCCAATTTTGTTGATTGCCAAGAAGAGTTTGTTCCAGAAGAACAACGAGAGAATCAATTTGTTTTTGCAGGAAGACTGGACAAATTGTAATGTATATATATTCTTCTGGAAGCATGGAAAAAGATGGTGATAAGATCTCCAAAACTTGTAGTATGGGGCACAGGTCCAATGGATAAATGGTGTAAAGATATTGCTGAAACAAACAAAATAAATGTAGAATGTAGAGGCTTTGTTTCAAATACTGAGGTGCTAAAAATTATTGCAAACAGTAAGGCACTTATACTGCCTACACAGTGGTATGAAGGTTTCCCAATGAGTATTGTGGAAGCTTTTTCTGTTGGAACGCCGGTGCTTTGCTCCGAGTTGGGTAATGCAGGAAGTGTCGTTGAAGAAGGAGTAACTGGATGTAAATTTGCAACTGATGCGATAGATGAGATTGCTCAATCGGTCGATAGATGTTATGTATTATGTAATCAGACAAAGAAAGTATATCAAGAAAAATATTCGGCAGAGAAAAACTATGAATTATTAAGTAGTATTTATAAGACTGCATATAAACGAAAGGAATTTTAAATGCAAGATTCGAATATTGTTTCACAGGTGATGAAAATTGAAAATACTAATAGAAAGATGGCAACACATTTTGCACTTTATAATGGTTCTCATCTGCGATATTTAATTGATTTAAATGGCGGTGCAAAACGGTTGAGTAAAAATATTTCTACATACTCAAAGAAATTAAGTTTGCTGATGCAATTTATAAACATCATCCCTTTTTCAATGTTGAGTAGTATAAAGATGGGATATTTTGTAAAAGTAGAATTTAATGCAGAAGTAGAAGTATGTAGGAGAAATACTAAGAAAAAGCATTGGAATATGATTATTGGAACTTATGATGAGAAACAGAAAATAGTTCTTCAATGTTTTAATGGTTCAGAAAATGCAGATTTTATAAAAATTGGAAATGCAGCAACAGAAAAAGAAATGAATGCAGAAATTTCTTTTCTGAAACAAAACAGAAAATATGCAACATTTAACATTCCACAATTATTGAGTAGCACCAGTAGGGCAGATGGTGCGATGTTTAACATTCAAATAACAAAGGAATTTATTGGAAGCAAAGTAGAAGCTATATTAACATGGGAAATTGTAAGCATCTATAAGGAATTATCCAAAGATACAAAAGATGGTTTAGTGTTCTCTCATGGGGATTTTGCCCCATGGAATTTGAAAAAAAATGGTGACAAATATACGTTGTTTGACTGGGAACATTGTGCTTATAGGATGCCTGGTTTTGATTTGATGCATTATGCGACTATTATTCAAAAAGTATTGAATGGTAAAGAACTTTCTGAGGCTTTTGATGAAGGGTTAAAGAATATTCATCAGTTTCTGCCTGATTTTTATGTGGAGAAAGAGGCTTTTCTAACAGAATTTGAAACGTTAAGAACGCAAATTAGTTGAGGGAAATAAAAAATGAATTGTACAGAGATTTTTAATTATATATTTGAATCATTCAATTCGCAGAATATTGATTATGTTATTATTCACTCGTATCAATATCTGCCGGATAGATTTGATTCTGATATAGATACGGCGATTAATGTTACTAATATAAAAGATGCAATTAAGTTGCTTGATGATACTTTGTCTGGAACTGGTTGGAGAGTGATTCAATTTTGGAGACATGAAAATTATGCTGCGGATTGTGTTATTTCTAATGACAAAGAATTCCTTCAGGTTGATTTTTGTACACATTATGAGAGAAATGGCAGAGTCGTGATGCCAGTACAAGAACTTCTAGAGGGTAAAAGGATGCATAAAAATTTTTATGTGCCAAAGCCTCAAACAGAGTTTACATATGTTTTAGTAAAAAAACTATTAAAAAAAGTTTTCTCTGATGGTAGTAAAGAACGGCTGACAGCATTGTGGGAAGCAATGAGCGAAAAAGAAAAGGTGGAGGTAAGAAATGGTTTGAGAAGATTTTTGGCAGAAGACCAAATCGGTAAGATTCTTGACTGCATTGCCTCTTCTCAATATGACTTAATTGATTTAGAGGAGGCACATCGAGAATTAAGAAAGAGAACCTCTAATACTGTAGATAATTTACATTACAAGGTGTTTGACATAAAGCGTAGATTTGAGAGAATCCTTCATCCTACAGGTCTGTTTGTTGTGTTGTTGGGAGTGGATGGAGCAGGTAAGACAACGATTGCAGAGTCTTTGAAAGAGAGATACACTACAGCATTTAGAAGAATTGATCATTATCATTCTAGAGTTCGTGTACTAAAAGATATTTCTCAGCTAAAAAAAGATGCTAAACCGATTGATGCATCAGATCCCCATGGGAAGAAGCAAAAATCAGGAAAGGTAACATCTGTGATTAAGTTTGGATATTATTTTTTGGATTTTTTGATTGGAAATGTAAAGATTACTATTGCAAAAATAAAAAGTACACTTGTATTGGTGGAAAGATATTACTATGACTATTCAATAGATAAAGTGCGTTACAACTTGAATCTTTCAGATGGGTTTCTTTCGTTTTTTGAACATTTTATTTTAAAACCAGATATTATTTTTATTTTGACAGGTGACAGCGAGAAACTGTTAGAAAGAAAACATGAAATTACAATTAATGAGATTGATGAACAAAAGAAAAAACTGACAGATAAATTCATTAATAATCCGAAATCGGTGTTCATCGATACTACAGATAAAAATGTTGACGAATGTGTTGAAAAAATGCTGAAAGAATGCAATACAATCATGAGGAATCGAAGAAAATGGTAACAAATAGAATAAGGGTTTTGATATCTGCGTATGCCTGCGAACCCAATAAAGGTTCGGAGCCTGGTGTGGGTTGGAATTGGTCAGTGCAAATGGCAAAATGGAATGAAGTATATGTTATAACTCGTTCTAACAATAAGAAAGTGATTGAAGCATTTCTGCAGGAACATCCAATAGAACATCTTCATTTCTATTATCATGACTGCGCTGAATGGAAAAAGAAAATGAAAAAATTGCCAAATGGTATATTTGTTTACTACAAAATGTGGCAAAAAGAAATTCTTTCTCTTGCAAAAAAAATTGTAAAAAATGAGAAGATTGATATTGTTCATCATATAACGTTTAATGAGTTTAGAACACCAGGAAAATTGTATCAGCTTCCAACTCCGTTCATTTGGGGGCCAATTGGAGGAGGCCAATTTTATAATCCTATTTTCAAAGATGCTTATTTTAGTCGAAAAGACATTCTGAAGGAGAAACTAAGAAACTTTATCAATAGATGTTACCTGTTGTTTTCTAGCGATATTAAAATTGCTGTTAAGAAGGCAGATACAATTTTGATTGCGGATCAGTCGACAGAAAAAATCATGCCACAATCAAGGGAATATGTTCGCCTATTGGAGACAGGGTATGACCTGAATAGAAATGGGACAAAAATTTATGATGAAGATGTGACAATTAATGATAAAAGACCAATCAAGCTTTTATGGGTTGGTGGCATCTGGCCCCGAAAAGGATTGAAGGTTTTGATTGACGCATTACATGATAGCAGGTTTGAGAATTATTCGTTAAATATTGTCGGAGATGGACAAGACCGGAAAGCGTCTGAAAAACTCGTGAAAGAATATAGAATTGAATCCAAAGTACACTTCTTGGGTGCATTAAGTTATAACGAAGTGAATGATTTATATGATAGTGCAGATATTTTTGTATTTACGAGTCTGCGAGATACATCAGGAAATGTAGTGTTAGAGGCAATGTCTCACGGGTTGCCAGTTATTGCAATTAATCATCATGGTGTTGGGGAAATCGTTACTGATGAAACAGGTATTCTAATTGAGCCTAGTTCTTATGCTTCTGTAAAATTTGGGTTTGTAAAAGCGATTGAACAATATGCACAAAAACCTTATTTAATGAAAAAACATGGTATGGCTGGGCGAAAACGATTGGAAAGATATTATTCTTGGGAGAATAATGCAAGAGTGTTACAAGGTATCTATGAGAAAATAGTTGCAGAAGAATAAAGAATTGAAGGAGAAAGTAAAGTGGCTGAAAAGATTTCCATTATTACAATTTCATATAATTCACAGAAAACTATAGAAAAAACGATTCTTTCGATTTTAGGGCAATCTTATCGGCCATTGGAATATGTTTTGGTTGATGGTGGATCAAAAGATGGAACGATAGAGTTGATAAAAAAGTATATTCCAGAATTAGAAAAGGCAGGAATAGAAGTAAATTATAAATCAGAACCTGATAAAGGAATTTCTGATGCATTTAATAAAGGAATTCAGAGGAGCAGTGGAGATATCATTGGCATTATAAATTCAGATGATCAACTTATGGATGAAGCATTGATGAAAATTGCAGATGCTTTTGCACCAACAGTTGATGTTGTATGTGGAGATTGCCTTTGGATTGATACTGAACATAATCTGCAATATATTCGAAAGTCTAAAATGCAATTAAAGAAATTAAAATATGAAATGGTACTTATGCATCCGACGTGTTTTGTAAGAAGAACAGCTTATGAAAAATGGGGATGTTTTGATATTAATCTTAGATATATAATGGATAAAGATTTAATGGCACGATTTTATAGAAATGGGGCTAATTTCGAATATACACCAAATGTAATAGTATCAATGTCAGCTGGCGGTGCAAGTGATGCCAATGCAAAAAAAGTTTTTGAAGAAGGTATTATTGTTGCAACTAGAAATGGAGTTCCAAGGGGAATCGCTGTATTTCGTGGAAAATATAAAGAAATCAGATTAAAACTTATCAATGATCTAAAGAATCAAAAGAAATTATGGGGGTTCTTATATACTTTAAAGAGTAAAGGAAATTGATCAAAAAGAATACTTTATAAAATTTAGATTATTACTGACTGTCAGTAATACAGTGGAAGATTTTAAAAACGTCAGGACTAGGAGTTTGACTGGTATAGATATTACGATATCCATCATTCCCGGCTCTGCTTTTGAGGTAAATAAAAGTCATCAAAGTCAGTAAAATCAATAGATTTAGGTCGGACAGAATAGGAAGGTAGACCATAGCAATGTTTGAATTTATTATATACTTAAGAGCTATTGCGACAATGTTAATAACTAATTCCCATTTCGATACTATTTATCCAATATCACAATTGTCCATGGGAGGAAGTATTGGTAATAGTGTCTTTTTTTGGGTATCTGGGTATTGTCTTGCGAATATTATAACCCGAGGATCAATCTACGTGGATGGGGTGGCTTGGTCTTCGCAATGATTGTGGAGAATATATCTTCCATGCGTAGTTGCCGTTTTGATAAATACTTTTTACAGATATGCAATACATGTAGCAACTCCCAACCTAAAGGAAATATTAGGAAATATTATGAATCCGACAGTAGGATTTTGGTTTGTTCAAGCAATATTGGTTTTGTATATAATCTATTATATTATAGTTAGATTGATTGATAATGGAACACTCAGTTTCAAAGTGGTTTTCATAACAATTGGGATAATATATGCAATTTCATATGTAGTATGTGTTGATAAATCATATGTATCTATAGAAAAAGATAGCTTATTTAAGTGGATTTACTATTTTGCAGTTATGATGTTGGGTTTTTACTGCAAGAAAAAGAAAAGAAATAATGCCCAAAATAAAGTTCTTTTGTTAATTGTTTGTAGTGCCTTGTTCATAATATTCTACGGCTTGCAATTCGCTATTAAGCGATATACCGCTCTGCTTTCGTTTCAGTTTATTATTCATATTGAGGAAATTATTTTTATTTATTGTATCACTTATTTGTTTGAAAACCTTGAGAGTTTTTTTGTTAAAATCAAACACAAAACAGCCATTTCAAAAATTGCTGATTCTCTGGCAAAAATCACGTTAGAGATTTATTTAGTACAGATGGTAGTAATAGAGTTATGTGCGGAATATTTGGCGTTTCCTCTATCATTTGTAGTTGCCGTAGTCGGAATATATGTATATGCTATTATAGTCAACTATATTTCAACTCAAGTTAGAGAAATAATAGAAAAAATAGTTATCAGAAAGAAGAAAGCTAAAATATGAAGATAAAGAAAAAAACAATATTATGGATATTTCTTATAGCGCCTTTTTTTTATCCAAGTAGCATTGCAGGTACAAGTTTGTCTTCTGTATGGTATTATTGGAAACTTTGCGCAGTAGCTTGTGCTGTAATTTATGTTTTTAGACGAATAAAAAAACTAAAATATTTGGAAAAATCAACGTGGTTTATAATTTTAATGTACATAATGCAGATAATATCTTCTGCTATAAACAAACTTGATATATCATATGATTTTAAGACTGCGGTCATAATGGCTTTTTTTGTACTTGAAGCATCGTTGCTTTTATATGAATATGGAAATAGAGCGATACTTTTCTTTTATAGATTAATGAATGTTTTTATTTGGCTGAACTTTTTATCAGTTACTTTGTTATACGGAAGAGGTATAGCAAGAGACTCCTATGATACTGTCATATATTTTTGGAGTACAAAAAATCATATTATTAGTCTTACAATAGTATATTTAGTAACAATATTTTATTTGTATAATGAAAATTATATTCATAAAAAAAGATTTTTATCAGGGGTCAGTGTGGCAACTATAGCTGTATTTTTGATGGGGTCTTCAACTGCAATTACAGCGTTAATAGTTTTGGGTGCGTTTATGTGGTATTGTACTGCCTGCAATAAAAGAAAGAAACCAGCAAATATGAAAGCTGGGATAGTTATTGGCATTATTGCAGATATTGCTATTGTTGTGTTTCGAATACAGGAAAAATTAGGAATATTGATAGGAACAATATTTGGAAAAGATACGACATTGACTGGACGAACGGATTTATGGGATCAGGCGCTTGAATTAATAAGCATAAATTTCTTATACGGAAAAGGAGATTCATATGCATTGAATCAATATGGATGGTTGACCAAAACCTACTGGAATGATAAAACGCAGGTTCTTGAAGATGTGTATTTTGTTGCACATAATCAGTTTCTGGAGATTTTAGTAAACGGAGGTATTATATGTCTGATTCCATTTCTGTTATTTTTCTATAGCATGATTAAGTCTGCACGAAAAATACGAAATTACAAGTATAAAAATATTATTGCGGCTGCAATTTTGGGTTATTTTATTGCAATGATTACCGATTTAATTACACCGTATGAACCACTTTATTTATTTATATTAATATCTTCATATATATATAGATGTGAAAAACGACCGGTAGGAAGGACGAAGAAAGATGAGTGAATTAAAAATTACAGTAGTTACAGCCGTGTATAATGGAGAAGAATACATTGAAGAATGTATAAAATCTATTATGAATCAGACATACCAAAATTTTGAGCATATTATTATGGATGGTGGTTCGACCGATAATACGCTTGAAATAGCTAAGAAATATGAGAAATTATATAATGTCAAAATTTATAGTAGAAAAGACAATGGAATGTATGATGCCATAGCAAATGGATTCGAGTTAGCAACAGGGGATATTTTATGTTGGCTTAATTCAGATGATATGTTAATGCCTTGGGCGTTTGAAGTGATGCAAAAAGTGATAAGTGAAACAAAAGCTCAATGGTGCATGGGATTTCCTACATATTGGAATGATAATAATGTAAGCAGATGTCAATTTAGGATTAGTACATATACAAGAATGGCTATTAAAGCAGGATTACATGATGGAAGAATTCTTCCGTTTATTCAGCAGGAGTCAACATTTTGGACAAAAGAATTATGGGAAAAAAGTAAAGGAAGTTTAATTAGAAATTATAAAATGGCAGGAGATTTCCAGCTATGGAAAAATTTTGCAAAATATGAATCTTTATATAAGGTGAATTCAACAATATCAGGATTTAGGCAACATGAAGGACAAAAAAGCAGTGATAAAGAAAAATATTACTCTGAAGTAGGTAATGTTAATATGTTATATAGTTTTTTTGTGAAAACCAAGTTATTAAAAATTTTTGATGCTTTATTAAGTCTGACAAAACGAAAGGATCGTATATTACTTCAGGATTTATATAAGAAATAAGGGAAAATTATGAGTGATAAAGAAATAAAAAGCGTAAACGGTACAAAAGAAAAAGTTTTATCAGGATTATTTTGGACATTTGGTGAGAGAATTCTAGCGCAAGGAGTGTCGTTTATATTATCAATAATTTTAGCTAGAATTTTGCTTCCAAGTGAATATGGAATTATTGCAATGGTAATGGTTTTTATTAATATTGCAAATGTATTTACTAGTACAGGATTTGGAGAGGCTCTTGTACAAAAGAAAGATGCTGATGAACTGGATTTTTCTACCGTGTTTTTTTGTACATTAAGTTTGTCTATAGTTATTTATATTATATTATTTGTTGGAGCCCCCTATATTGCCGAATTTTATCATACAAAGGAAATTATTTGGGTGCTTAGAATTTTGTCAATAAAGATTGTACTATCATCAATAGCGACAGTGCAGCATGCGTATGTTCAGAAGCGGATGATATTTAAGAAATTTTTCTTTTCAACTTTAGGTGGAACTGTTGTTTCAGGAGTTTTAGGCATCATATTGGCATATTCTGGTTTTGGTGTTTGGGCACTTGTGGTTCAATATTTGACAAATACAATTATTGATATATTGGTATTGTTGAAAACTGTGCCATGGCATCCCAAATTAATGTTTTCGGTTGAGCGAGCAAAACAATTGATGGATTTTGGATGGAAATTAGTTTTTTCTAATTTAATTAATGCAGTGTATAATGAACTGAGAAGCCTTATTATTGGACGTTCTTATTCATCAGCAGATCTTGCTTATTATAATAAGGGAAATCAAATTCCATCTTTGGCAATCACAAATATTGATACAGCAATTGGAAATGTGGTTTTTCCTGCTATGTCAGCAGCAGAAGATAAAGAAAGACTGAAGGCTATAGGAAGAAGAGCTATGAAAACAACTTCTTATATTATTTTTCCGATAATGATTGGATTAATAGTAGTGTCTAGACCTCTTATTTTATTATTGTTGACAGATAAGTGGAATAATAGCATTATTTATATGCAAATTCTGTGTTTATATTGGATGACTCAACCAATACAGACTACAAATTGGCAAATTATTAAAGCTGTTGGAAGAAGTGATTTATGTTTAAAGCTTGAAATTTTAAAAAAAGCGATAGGAATTACAATGGTGGTTATTGCGATGTACTTTGGTGTATTTGCAATTGCTGTTTCCGCAGCGATATTTGGAGTTATTTCAATGATAATTAACATTTTGCCAAATAAAAGCTTAATTGATTATTCTATAAAGGAACAATTATTAGATATTTTTCCGGCTTTGTTAAGTGCTGTTATAATGGGAGTTGGTGTTTATTTTATATCATATTTATCCCTGCCTGTTATAATTCAGCTTGTTGTACAAATTATATGTGGTGCTATGATTTATGTAGGAATCTCATATATGTTTAAGGTTGAATCATTTGAATATATTTTATCTATAGTTAAGAAAAAATTAAAGTAATTTAACTTTCACAGTTGATATTTTGAAATAAACGATAGGGATTCAATCAAATCTGGAAAAAACTGCTGGCACAGCTTTTCCTGGAATGCGGGGACAGCTGGAAGAACTGACGGAACAGATTCGTTTCATGGAAGCCTTGTTTCCCCGTCTCTTGCAGCTGCCATTTGTCCGGACTTTCATCAAAAGGCAGACTTGTCCAGCGTCAGCTGGTGGTAAAACCACTGGTGGTTGCCTTCTTTGCGCATCTGAAATAGAACGAATCCCGGACTGCTAAAAGCGGTCTAATATTTGTCAAGGTACTCGGGTTCTACCGGTTCTTTCCAACGTTTGTTGATGTTAAAGCAAAATTATTCTTGAAAATGATTCTCTACATTTACTAATTTGACAATATAGCAGAAGTTACACTACTTTAACAATGTTATTTCAACTAAGTCTGGAAAGAACCGTTCTACCGTTTACAAATTTTCAATAAAAAGCACTTGATTGTATGAGGAGGTTGAGATGCTTTATTTCCAATTTAATACTGATAATTTTATAGCTTTAAAGAAAAGGCAAACT
>ENA-OQKN01001349-OQKN01001349.1-human-gut-metagenome-genome-assembly--contig:-NODE-1349-length-12187-cov-1.660697_pt1 | contig 12187 bp, 12 predicted proteins | sample MGYA00242776_ERZ504794 | MGnify/ENA primary metagenome ERZ504794 (study PRJEB26092, sample SAMD00036434) | human gut metagenome | host: Homo sapiens | study: EMG produced TPA metagenomics assembly of... | reverse complement strand
TGAAAGGAGTCTGAGGGAATATTTAGATATGCTGCAGGAGCAACTTTTATATGGTGTACAGATTTTACATATATCTGGCTGGCAAACGGGAAAATGCGCTATAACTGCTCTATTATTGACCTGTATGACCGAAGTGTAGTTGCGACTGCTAACTTAGATTACATAAATGCTGAACTTGCAAAAACAATATTGGAAAAAGCATTAAGCGTGGAAAACGCTGCCCTATTTATAGAAAAGAATATGGAATTTGTGCGTCCTCTCATGTTATGATAGAAAAAAATACATTTACGAAAAACGGAGTCACGCACATGAACTATCTTGATAAATCCCTGTACGAATACAGCCGTACAGACTTCTACCCTTTCCACATGCCGGGGCACAAGCGCCAGGTACAAAATGAATCCCTGCGCAATCCCTACGCTGTGGACATCACGGAAATTACAGACTTTGACAATCTGCACCATGCCGAGGGCATTATAAAAGAAAATCAGGATTTGGCGGCAGAGTTATATCACGCAGAGAAATCCTGGTTTTTAATCAATGGCAGTACGGCTGGGATTCTGGCGGCTGTTTCGGCCTGTACTTCCCGGAACGGGAAGCTTCTGATGGCGCGCAACTGTCACAAAGCTGTGTACCATGCCGCCTATCTGCGGGGACTGGAAACCGTGTATTTATACCCATCTTATGAACCATTTTGTGGATTAAACGGCGGAATCAGCCCTGCAGATGTGGAAAAAGCATTGGAAGAAAATCCAGACACAGAAGCGGTTATGATTACTTCACCTACTTACGACGGTGTGGTATCTGATATTGAAAAAATTGCAGAAATTGTCCACAGACATGGAATCCCGCTGCTTGTAGATGAAGCTCATGGCGCGCACTTTGCCTTTCACCCTGCATTTCCTGTATCTGCGCTGGAACTGGGGGCCGATGTGGTGATTCATAGTTTACATAAAACATTGCCCGCCATGACGCAGACTGCACTTCTTCACAAAAAGGGAGGACGGGTGTCAGAGGAAAAACTGGAAGAATTTTTGGACATCTACGAAACCAGCAGTCCATCTTATATACTTATGGGAGGAATTTCCTACTGTCTGCGCTATGTGAAAGAACAGGGGCAGGAACAGTTTGGACAATTTTGGGAGTATCTGCAGGAATGCCGCAAAGCACTGGGCAAATTACGGGTACTGCGATTGATAGGAAAAGAATTGACAGAACAGAAAGATATTTTTGATTTTGATTGTTCTAAAATTGTCATTTCTACAGCAGGGGCAGACATAGACGGTCCGGGACTCCATGAACTTCTGCGTAAGCGGTATCACCTGGAAATGGAAATGGAGGCAGAACAGTATATCCTGGCGCTCACCAGCGTGGCAGACAGCCGGGAAGGCTTTCAAAGACTCACAAAGGCTCTTCTGGAAATTGACAGGGGGCTGGCAGAGAAACATGCACCGGAGGGCTTTTGCTTTATAGAGAGCGGTCAGCAGGTGCACAACGGGCGGGTGTATCCGGTCTGGAAAGCCATGGAAAGCCCTTGCCGAAAAGTTCCTTTAGAGGAAAGCATAGGGAAAATTTCTGCGGAATATGTCTATCTCTATCCGCCGGGAATCCCGCTTTTGGTGCCGGGAGAGCGAATCAGTCCGGAATTTTTCAGACATATGGAAGAATTAAAGCTACAGGGATTGACTTTGCAGGGAATGAAAGATTACAGCCAGAATTCGATTTACATTGTGGAAGAAAGGAAAAATAATGGGTAAAATTTTTTATATTATGGGAAAAAGTTCCTCTGGAAAAGATACGATTTACAGCCGGCTTTTGGAGGATAGTCAGCTGGGGCTTTCCAGAATTGTTTTATATACCACCAGACCCATGCGGGAGGGGGAACAGGAAGGCCGGGAGTACCATTTTACGGATGAGGCCTGTTTTGAGAAAGTGCAGGAACAGGAAAAAGTCATTGAATCCCGCACCTATCAGACCGTATATGGACCCTGGACGTACTTTACAGCAGATGACGGAACGCTGGAACTTGCAGAAAACAGTTATCTGGGCATCGGCACGCTGGAATCCTATGAGGGGATGAAGAAATATTACGGAGAAGAAAGCGTAGTGCCTGTGTATGTGGAGGTGGAGGACGGAGAACGCCTGCGCCGGGCCATTCGCAGGGAAGAATTGCAGAAAATACCTAAATATGAAGAGATGTGCCGGCGTTTTCTGGCTGATGCGGAGGATTTCAGCGAGGAAAAACTGCAGCAGGCGGGAATCTCAAAAAGATTCCTGAATATAGAATTGGAGAATTGTATAAAAGAAATTAAAAACAGTATACAAAAGTTGCAGTAGACGGAAAATATATGCTATAATGTGCTATAAACAAAGATAAGAAATCCTTCGGGATTACGGGAATTGAGGTGAATTGCAATGCAGGAAATAGAAAAAGTATTGGGACACGAAGAAGTAATTAAACATTTGCAGAATGCAGCGGCTATGGATAAAGTTTCCCATTCCTATATTTTTGCAGGAGAGAAGGGAAGCGGCAAAAAGCTGCTGGCAAAATTATTTGCTATGACATTGCAGTGTGAAAAACAAGGGAAGGCACCATGTCTGCAGTGCAGTTCCTGTAAGAAAGCGATGAACCGGAACCACCCGGATATTATTTATGTAAGCCATGAAAAACCCAACTCCATTGGAATTGAGGATATCCGGGAACAGCTCATTGCAGATGTGGACATTAAGCCTTATACAGGGCCTTATAAGGTTTACATCGTAGATGAGGCGGAAAAATTGACGGTACAGGCGCAGAATGCCCTTTTGAAAACCATTGAAGAGCCGCCGGTATATGCAGTCATTATGCTTCTGGTCAATAATGGCGCAACGTTGCTTCCGACCATTGCCTCCAGATGTGTAACATTGAATTTTAAGCCCGTCCGGGATGAGGTGATTAAGAAATACCTTATGGAAGAGCTTCATGTGCCGGATTATCAGGCAGAAGTCAGTGTGGCTTTCGCCCAGGGAAATGTGGGAAGAGCAAAGCAGATTGCAACGGCAGAGGACTTTGCGGAAATGATGGAAGCAGCTTTTCGAATCCTGAAAAAAGGAAAAGATATGGAAGTCTCTGAAATGGTAGACGCCATAACGCTGCTGTCGGAACAGAAGCCAAAAGTTTAAGAATACCTGGATTTGTTCCTGGTGTGGTTCCGGGATGTGCTGATGTTTAAAGCAACCAATCAGATAGACGGACTGGTTTTCAGGCAGGAATACAATGATATTAAAAGCCGCGCAGACGTCAGCTCCTATGAAGGGCTGGAAACCATTATCAAGGCCATTGAGACTGCCAAACAGCGTCTGCAGGCCAACGTGAATTTTGACTTAACCATGGAACTTCTGTTCCTTACAATCAGGGAGAACTAATCATGACAAGAGTAATTGGAGTAAGATTCCGCAATGTGGGTAAAATCTATTATTTTTCCCCTAAAAATCTGGAAATCAAATCCGGAGACCATGTAATTGTGGAAACGGCAAGAGGTGTGGAATACGGCAGTGTGGTGCTGGCACCTCGGGATGTAGAAGATGAAAAGGTGGTGCAGCCTTTAAAAGAGGTTATCCGCATTGCCAATACCCAGGATGACAAAAAGGAAGAAACCAATCGGAAAAAGGAAAAGGAAGCTTTTCGTATCTGTCTGAAAAAAATCAGAGAACACAGCCTGAATATGAAACTGATAGATGTGGAATACACCTTTGATAACAACAAAATTCTGTTTTATTTCACGGCAGACGGAAGAATTGACTTCCGTGAGCTGGTAAAGGATTTGGCGTCTATTTTTAAGACCCGAATCGAACTTCGTCAGATTGGTGTTCGGGATGAGACGAAAATTCTGGGAGGAATCGGAATTTGCGGACGTCCTCTTTGCTGCCATACTTACCTGTCAGAATTTGTCCCCGTGTCCATTAAAATGGCAAAGGAGCAGAATCTTTCCTTAAATCCGACGAAAATTTCCGGTGTCTGCGGACGTCTGATGTGCTGTCTGAAAAATGAGGAAGAGACTTACGAGGAACTGAACAAAAAGCTGCTGAATAAAGGCGACCGGGTAACCACCTCTGACGGATTAAAAGGTGAGGTACAGAGCGTCAATGTGTTAAGACAGCTGGTAAAAGTTATTGTAGACGTGGAAGATGAGAAAGAAATCCGGGAATATCCGGCTTCTGAACTGAAATTCAAAGCCAGACAGAAACGGGAAAAAATCCGCCTGTCAGACGAAGAGATGAAGGCGCTCAAAGAGCTGGAAAGAGATAAATAAGAGAAAGAAAAGAGACAGAGAGGAAATTTCATGGAAGAGAAGAGTTTGCTTCTGGAACATGAAAGACTGGACGACCTGCAAAACGGATACATGCTGATACAAAATCCGAAGCAGTTCTGCTTTGGGATAGATGCCGTGCTGCTCTCCTGGTTTGCCTGCGTGAAACCGGGAGAGGAAGTGCTGGATATGGGGACGGGCACTGGAATCGTCCCCGTTTTATTAAAGGCAAGGTATCCCCAGGGGCATTTTACCGGTCTGGAAATACAGGAAGAAAGCGCAGACGTAGCCAGAAGAAGTGTACAGTACAATCACCTGGAAAAAGACATTACGATTACAACAGGAGACATTAAAGAGGCCGCGTCGATTTACGGAGGGGCTTTTTTTGATGTGGTAACAACCAATCCGCCTTATATGGTGGGCAGTCATGGGCTGACTGGAGAAAATCAGGCCAAAGTCATTGCCCGGCATGAAACTTTGTGTAACCTGGAAGACATTGTCAGCCAGGCGGCAAAAGTATTAAAACCAAGGGGCAGATTTTATATGGTGCATCGTCCCTTCCGGCTGGCGGAAATATTTTCCGTAATGGTGCAGTATGGCATTGAGCCTAAGCGCATGCGGCTGGTACACCCCTATGTGGACAAAGAGCCCAACCTGGTGCTGGTGGAAGGTATGCGGGGCGGCAAGTCCAGAATTACAGTGGAAAAGCCCTTGATTGTATATGAGAAACCAGGCGTTTATACCCGTGAGGTATTGGATATTTACGGACAGGAGACGAAAAAATGAGCGGAAAATTATACCTGTGTGCAACCCCCATCGGCAACCTGGAGGACATTACTTACCGGGTGCTGCGGACGCTGAAAGAGGTGGATTTGATTGCCGCAGAAGACACCAGAAACAGCATTAAGCTTCTGAATCATTTTGAGATTAAAACCCCTATGACCAGCTATCATGAGTACAATAAGTTTGACAAGGGGCGGTATTTGATTCAGCTGATGGAGGAAGGCAAAAACATTGCCCTGATTACAGATGCCGGAACACCGGGAATTTCAGACCCGGGAGAAGAGCTGGTGGCCATGTGCTATGAAGCAGGTCTTGAGGTGACTTCTCTTCCCGGCGCGGCGGCCTGCATTACGGCGCTGACCCTTTCCGGGCTGCCTACCAGAAGGTTTTCCTTTGAAGCTTTTCTGCCTTCTGATAAGAAGGAGAGAAGTTTTATTTTGGAATCCCTGAAAGCGGAAACCAGAACCCTGATTCTTTATGAGGCACCTCACAGATTAATAAAGACCCTGGAGGAACTTTACGAAGCACTGGGAGAGCGGAGAATTTCCGTATGCAGGGAGTTGACGAAGAAGCACGAAAGTGTCTTTCGGGGAACTCTTTCAGAGGCCGTCAGCTGGTATGGTGAGCATGCTCCAAAAGGAGAATGTGTGCTGGTGCTGGAGGGACGCAAAAAAGAAGAACTGGAAGAAGAAGAACGGCGCAGATGGGAGGACATGACACTGGAAGAGCATATGGATCTCTATCTGAACCAGGGAACTGAGAAAAAAGAAGCGATGAAACAGGTTGCAAAAGACAGGGGAATCCGTAAGCGAGACGTTTATCAGGCGCTTTTAAAAGACTGAAATCTGTATTTTGAAGTGGGAAAAGCATATGAATGAAAGAGATAAAGAATACGAAAAACGATTAAGAGAAAGAGAGCGAAGACGCCAGCAGCGGCGCAAAGAAGTTTTAAAACAGAGAATTCTTCTGGGAACCGTGGGAGGGCTTCTGGCGGTGATTCTGGTCACAGCGGCGGTGTCAGGAGCAAAGAAAGCTTCTAAGGCTGCAAAGGAACAGCAGAAGAAAGCAGAAGCTGTTCAAAAGGCAGAAGAAAAGGCGAAAAAAGCGGAAGAGGCCAAGAAAGACCAGGATGCGGTGTTTACAATCAGTGCAGCAGGGGACTGTACTCTTGGTACGGACGAAAATTTCGACTATGAAACAGGCTTTACGGGAAAATATGATGCGGTACAGGACCCGTCCTATTTCTTCAAAGAGGTAAAATCTATTTTTGAAGCGGATGATTTAACTATTGTAAACATGGAGGGAACGCTGACAGAGGAGGAAACCCGTGCAGATAAGCTGTATGCTTTTAAAGCCTCTCCGGAATATGCAAAAATTCTTACAGAGGGTGATGTGGAAACCGTAAATCTTGCAAACAATCACACCTACGATTACGGGGAAAAAAGTTATACGGATACCATAGCAGCTCTGGACGCAGAGGGAATTATTTCCTTTGGAAATGACAGGACTGCTATCATAGAAATTCAGGGGATTAAGGTAGGACTTCTGGGAACTTACGAACTGCGGGACCACATGGGCTGTGAGCAGGAGATGAAAGACAATATTGCCAATCTGAAGGAACAGGGGGCGCAGTTGATTATTGCAACGTTCCACTGGGGGGAAGAGCGGGAGAATATTCCCAACGAAACCCAGGTAGCCCTGGCTCATTCTGCCATTGACAATGGAGCGGATTTAGTGCTGGGACATCACCCCCATGTACTGCAGGGAATTGAAGAATACAAAGGGAAAAATATAGTGTACAGCCTAGGAAACTTCTGCTTTGGCGGAAATTCAGGACCCGCGGATATGGATACCATGATTTTCCAGCAGACTTTTACCTTTGTAGACGGAGAACTGCAGGAAGACAATGTGAAGAATATTATTCCGTGTAAGATTTCATCTGCTTACACAGAAGGATATAACAACTATCAGCCGCTGCCTGTAGAGGGCGAAGTGAAGGAAGCAATTTTCACAAGGATACAGGAGTACAGCCAGGCTGTGGGAACAGAACTTGATGTGACCGGAATGGGAATGAAAGAAGATACGTCTTCAAAAGACGAATAGAATACAGAATATTTTCATAAGCTGATACAAAAGAATTTCCTGGAGGTTTTATGCTGGATATACTCTGGGCTGTAATGCTTCTTACAGGAATTTTGTACGGTGCGCTTACCGGAAATATGAACCATGTGAATGACGCTGCTCTTTCCTCTGCGAAAGAGGCATTGTCCCTTTGTATTACTATGGCAGGAATTGTGGCTATGTGGGTAGGTGTTATGCAGATGGCCAGAACTTCGGGACTGGTGGATAAAATGACAAAAGGCATGCAGCCGCTTCTGGCTTTTTTGTTTCCGCGGATACCCGGGGAACACAGAGCCATGGAATTTATTTCTGCCAATATGATAGCCAATTTTCTGGGACTTGGGTGGGCGGCAACACCTTTTGGGCTGAAAGCCATGGAAGAACTGGGGAAACTGGAGGAAGAAAGAAGACAGGGAAAGGCCTTGGGAACGGTCAGAGAAAGCGGTATGGCCAGCAATGAGATGTGTACGTTTTTGATATTGAACATATCATCTTTGCAGCTGATTCCTGTGAATATTATTGCCTACAGAAGTCAGTATGGGAGTGTGAATCCTACAGCCATCGTGGGGCCGGCCATTGTAGCGACCTTGGTGAGTACGGCGGTGGCAGTGGTGTTTTGTAAGGGAATGGAAAGAAGAAAGCATTGACGTATGGCAAGACAGGGTGTATAATGACTCCATTACAGCTTTGCTACGTTGAAGTGTAACGGTTTTATTTGATAAAGTATCGAGGCGACAAGGAGGAAAAAAAAATGAAACGAAAGAAGTTATTAGCCCTTACAATGACAGCAGCAATGGGAATGTCCATGGCAGCCTGCGGAGGAGAATCAGATTCCGCAGAAAGCAGCGGAGACGTCTATAAAATCGGAATCTGCCAACAGCTTGAGCATGATGCTTTAGACCAGGCAACCCAGGGGTTTGAGGATGCCTGCAAAGAAAAATTTGGTGAGGACAAGGTAGAATTTGACAAGCAGAATGCCCAGGGCGAGCAGGCTATGTGCAGCACCATTATCAATAATTTTGTCTCTTCGGATGTGGATTTGATTCTTGCCAATGCGACTCTGCCTTTGCAGACTGCAGCACAGGCTACCGCAGATATCCCGATTCTGGGAACTTCCATTACCGATTATGCGTCTGCTCTGGGCGTCGACCCGGAGGACTGGACAGGTGCTACCGGCGTAAATATTTCAGGAACCAGTGATTTAGCACCTATTGACAAGCAGGAAGATATGCTTCTGGAACTGGTACCGGATGTGAAACAAGTGGGTATTTTGTACTGTTCAGCAGAAGTAAATTCTGAATATCAGGCGAAGATGTTTGCAGAAGAACTGAAAAAAGACGGCATTTCCTATAAAGAATATACGGCGGCCGATTCTAATGAAATCCAGTCCGTTGTCACCAATGCGGTGAGCGAGTGCGATGTGCTTTACGTTCCGACAGACAACACCATGGCGAATAACACAGAAATTATCAATAATGTCTGCCTTCCGGCAAAAGTTCCGGTCATTGCAGGCGAACAGGGAATCTGTGCAGGATGCGGCATAGCTACCTTATCCATCAGCTATTATGATATCGGCTACAAGGCAGGGGAAATGGCATATGAGATTCTGGCTGAAGGAGCGGATATTACCACAATGGAAATTGAAACCGCACCGGAAGTAACGAAAATGTATAATCCGGCTATTTGTGAGGCATTAGGAATCAAAGTGCCGGAAGGATACGAAGCAATCGCGGAATAAGAGAAGAAAGGATACAGGAGATATGATAACAGGTTATTTGGCATTAGATCCGATGGCTTTGCTGCGGGCGCTTCCGGGAAACGTGGCGCAGGGGCTGATATGGGGAATTATGGCATTGGGAGTATATATCACTTTCCGAATTTTGGACTTTGCGGATTTAACTGTAGATGGTTCGCTGGCAACGGGAGGTGCGGTGGCGGTTATGTTGATTCAGAGCGGCATGCACCCGGCTGTTTCTCTGGTGTTTGCATTCCTGGCAGGCATGGCGGCGGGATTTGTCACAGGGTTTCTGCATACGGCGCTGGGAATCCCCGGAATTCTGGCAAGTATTCTCACACAAATTTCCCTGTATTCTGTGAATTTGGGGATTATGGGAAAGGCAAACCAGAGTATTGGACTGACCCAGAGAAATCTGGTGGCTTCTTCCAGATATGTGACAGCAGATGACAGTGTTTTCTTTTTTGTGAAACTGGTGGCAGGATGTCTGATTCTGGTAGCAGTTGTGTACTGGCTTTTCGGTACGGAACTGGGCTCTTCTATCAGAGCTACGGGCTGTAATCCGCAGATGGCAAGGGCACAGGGCATTAATACAAACTTCACAAAGGTGATTGCACTGATGATTTCCAATGGACTGGTGGGTCTGTGCGGCGGTATCTATGCGCAGTATCAGGGTTCTGCAGACGTCAATGCAGGCCGTGGCGCTATCGTTATCGGTCTTGCAGCCGTGATTATCAGTGAAGTTATTTTTGCAAAACTGTGTGCCGGTAAGAAAATTGCATTTGCCTATACGCTGGCGGCTGTGTTTGTAGGCGCGATACTCTATTTTGTCGCTTATACACTGGTATTCTGGCTGGGTGTAAAATCGGATTATCTGAAGCTGTTTTCCGCTTTTGTAGTGGCTGTTTTCCTGGCGATTCCTTATCTGAAAGGGAAATATGCAGGGAAGAAGAGGAGGACAAAATAATGGGATACATGCTGGAAATTCAAAATGTACATAAAACTTTTAATCTGGGAACCATTAACGAGAAAATCGCTTTAAACGGTGTAAATTTAAATCTGAATCCAGGCGATTTTGTAACCATTATCGGCGGAAACGGAGCCGGAAAATCCACGACACTGAATGCCATTGCAGGTGTCTGGCCTATTGATGAGGGAAATATCATTGTAGACGGGGTGGATTTGACAAGACTTTCCGAACACAAGAGAGCCGTACATCTGGGAAGAGTCTTTCAGGACCCTATGATTGGCACAGCGGCTACCATGTCTATTGAAGAAAACATGGCCATTGCAGCCAGAAGGGGGGAACACCGGGGATTTCGGTGGGGAATTTCAAAAAAAGAGCGTGAGCAGTATAAAGAGCAGTTAAAAGAGCTGAATCTGGGACTGGAAGAGAGACTGAGCAGCAAAGTGGGACTGCTTTCCGGCGGTCAGAGACAGGCCATTACACTTCTGATGGCGGCTATGAAAAAGCCGAAACTACTGCTTTTAGATGAACATACAGCTGCCCTTGATCCCAAAACCGCGGCAAAGGTACTGGAGATTTCCGATAAAATTATCGAGGAAAATCAACTGACGGCTATGATGGTTACACATAATATGAAAGACGCCATTGCGCACGGAAACCGTCTGATTATGATGCACGAAGGACGGGTCATTTATGATGTGTCAGGAGAAGAAAAGAAAAAACTTCATGTTTCCGACCTTCTGGCAAAATTTGAGGAAGCCAGCGGAGGAGAATTTGCCAATGACAGAATGATGTTGGCATAAGACTTGAAAAACTCCCTTTCTTTGGGTATACTGTTGTATCAGAATGAACCAAAGGAAGGGAGTTTTTATGGAAACAAATGAATTTCTGGAGAAGCCCGTGAAGGGCTTATTTTATCGTTATCTGGTTCCTTCTATTATTGGAACTATGGTAACGTCTATTTATGTTCTGGCGGACACTATTATCATAGGAAAAGGGCTGGGAAGTGTGGCTATGGCTGCGCTGAATATCGCTTTGCCTATTTACAATATTTTCTTTGGCATTGGTCTGCTCTTTGGCGTGGGTGGTTCTGTGCTGATGTCAGTGTACCGGGGAAGGAACCTGAAGAAAGAGGCAGATGCCTACTATACAGCCGCCTTTTTTATGAATATTCTGGTGTGGCTGGTCTGTCTTGTGCTGTGCACGGTTTTTATGGAGGATTTGGCCTGGATGCTGGGCGGAACAGAGGAAACCATGCCTTACATTATGGATTACATTCCGTACATTATCTGGGGTATGGGCGGATACTTTCTTTCTGCCTTTTTGCAGACGGTTATCCGAAATGACGGTGCGCCGAAGCTGGCCATGAATGCAGTAATCGCAGGTGGTGTGACGAATATTATTTTAGATTATGTTTTTGTATTCCCTATGCAGATGGGAATGGCAGGAGCAGCCATAGCGACCGTCATTGGCTCCTGGCTTACCGTGGCGATTTTGTTTGTGCACTTCTTTACGAAGAAGAATCAGCTGAAGTTTAATTTCAAAGGAATCCGTCCCGCATTTATAAAAGAAATTGTGGTGAATGGATTTGCCAGCTTTTTGATTGAAGTTTCTGCGGGAATTACGATTTTCATTTTCAATCTGCAGCTTTTGAACTATGTGGGAAATATAGGAGTCACCGTGTTCGGCATTATCTGTAATTTTTTTATGGTGATTATGGGTCTGTTCAAAGGTGTGAACCAGGCGGCCCAGCCGATTATTTCCATGAATCATGGGGCCGGTAAGAGAGAAAGGACACAGGAGGTCCGGGGACTGGCTATGAGGAATTCTCTGCTTATCTGTGCTGTGCCGGTGCTTGTGGGATTGATTGTACCTAATTTTTATACATACATTTTCCTCAACCCGGATAAAGACATTCTGTCACTTTCCGCAGAGGCGGTAAGAATATACTTTGTAGGATTTATTTTCCTGGCTGTGAATATGGTGTATATTTCCTATTTCCAGTCCGTGGTGAAAAATATGTATTCCCTGATTATCTGTTTGCTGAGAGGATGTATTTTCGTCATTCTCTTCGTGTATTTGCTGCCGGTGTTTCTGGATGTGACTGGTATATGGCTGGCTTTCCCGGCGGCGGGACTGCTTACCATGTTTGTGGGAAGCAGATTGATGACAAACTTGAGTTTCCGCAAACTGTAATTCTAAAATGAATATGTCTGCCCAAAGTGCCAATCGCCCGACTTTTTGAAAAATTCAGCAAGGCCGTTCTGTGATTAGGGGCACTTTCATCAGCCC
>ENA-OQKN01001337-OQKN01001337.1-human-gut-metagenome-genome-assembly--contig:-NODE-1337-length-12416-cov-5.862316_pt1 | contig 12416 bp, 9 predicted proteins | sample MGYA00242776_ERZ504794 | MGnify/ENA primary metagenome ERZ504794 (study PRJEB26092, sample SAMD00036434) | human gut metagenome | host: Homo sapiens | study: EMG produced TPA metagenomics assembly of... | reverse complement strand
GTGGCAACCGCCAGCAGAAAATGGTGTCGGTCGACCGGCAGCGGGATGGAGAAGTCATTTTTTCTGGCCCAGGCAACCAGTTCGGGGACTGTCTGGGAAAATTCACTCATACTTTATCCTTGCTCTGCGGTTTGCGCGCGGTGACATGAATATAACGCCCCAGGGTAATATACGGTTCCTGACGGCAATAACGCGTTTCTAATTCAAGTAATGCTTCATAGCAGTCGCGCTGCTGGTGTTTCTCGCGCAGATAATCATGAAACACGCGAACGCCTGTCTTACCCATAATTTGCCAACCAGCTTCTTCCAGCCACAGATAAACCTGCGCCGGGTCGCGTGGATAATCTGGCGAAAGCGTCCGTTTTTTCTTTTTCGGCATTCCCGCCTGCACGTAATCAAAATTCCCGGCGACCATGTTATGCATCAACAAACCATGCGCATTGTAGAACATTAACGACAACACGCCGCCTGGACGCAACACTGACCACAGGGTCTGCAATACACTGCGGGGATCGGCCACCCACTCGAGCACCGCATGGAACAATATCAGATCAACGGGCGTTTCCAAATGCGAAGCAACATCCTGAGCGGCGCAATGTATAAATTGCATGTTGTCGCTCACACCTTTTGCTTCTGCCGCCTGTTTTGCGCGGTCGATCATCTGCGCAGAAAGATCGCATAAAATGACCTGATGCCCACGCTCGGCCATTTTGATTGCGGTCTGCCCTTCTCCACCGCCAGCATCCAGCACACGCAGTTTTTGCGGGCCCATTTCCGCCAGCACGCGATCGAGATCCTGCCACAGAATAGCCTGTCGAAGCTGCCCTTTGGTGGTGCCGTAAATGTTACGGGAAAACTTTTCCGCAATATCATCAAAATTGCGATCCTGCATTGCTTTCTCCACCGGTTGGCTAAGACGTTTTCTGATAAAGACGCTATTTTGTCACAGCCACGGCGAGAATGAACCCGTCTGGTGTAATATCGCTGGCGATCCCTTGCTATATGGTTAAAAAAGGAACCAGAAAGGATGCTTTTTACACTGAAAAAAGTGATTGGCAATATGTTGCTGCCACTTCCGCTGATGTTGTTGATTATTGGCGCTGGCCTGGCGCTGCTGTGGTTTAGCCGTTTTCAAAAAACCGGGAAGATTTTTATTAGCATTGGGTGGCTGGCACTCTTGTTATTGAGTTTGCAACCGGTAGCCGACCGCCTGCTGCGTCCCATCGAAAGCACCTATCCGACATGGAATAATTCGCAAAAAGTGGACTATATCGTGGTGCTCGGAGGTGGTTATACCTGGAACCCGCAGTGGGCACCGAGCTCTAATTTAATCAATAACAGTCTGCCACGCCTGAATGAAGGTATTCGCTTATGGCGCGAAAATCCGGGATCAAAACTGATCTTCACGGGAGGCGTAGCAAAAACCAATACGGTGAGTACAGCGGAAGTAGGTGCCAGAGTTGCGCAATCGCTGGGCGTGCCGCGCGAGCAAATTATCACCCTGGATTTGCCAAAAGATACCGAAGAAGAAGCTGCGGCAGTGAAACAGGCGATTGGTGACGCCCCTTTCCTGCTGGTGACCTCCGCATCACATCTGCCGCGGGCGATGATCTTTTTTCAGCAGGAAGGGTTAAATCCGCTACCAGCCCCGGCGAATCAGTTGGCCATCGACTCGCCGCTTAACCCGTGGGAACGGGCAATCCCTTCTCCGGTCTGGTTGATGCATAGCGATCGTGTTGGCTATGAAACGCTTGGCCGTATCTGGCAGTGGCTAAAAGGTTCGTCAGGCGAGCCACGGCAAGAGTGATTTTGATGCCAGATCGAAGTTGCGCCGACTAAATCGTCCGGTATTAACCAGTTGCGCAACTTCATCCCATAACACATACAACCAACGCCGCCAGATGAACGACTCCGCCACTGGCGCGCGTTGCAGGTAACTCCAGAGCAAATCTTCCGCCAGAGAATTATCCATTAGTCGGAACAGTTCGTATTCTCGCGGTGCCCAAAGCATTAGTCCCGGCCCGACCATCGCCAGTAACTGATCGCTGCGCGAATCTTTCAACATGCTGCGTAAACAGAAGTTACCGTGAATCAGCACACAATTGTCGTTAAAGCCTTCAAATAATGCCGGGAGACATTCGCGAGTGCGAAACAGGATCCGCTTATCCTGCATCGTCAGACCGGTGTTATTGAACTGATTGAGCGTGGTCCATAGCACTTCAACATGTTGCCGGTACCATGAGGGCCAGAAATTTTCCTGAGTATTGTCGACCGCGCCGACGCAACCGCGACTGTCCTGACGGTGCCAGGCCAGTAAGGCTTCAACGATTTGGTCTTTGAGTTGTTCCCAGCGTTCTGGTGTTCGGGCTGGTGCCTCCACCGAAACACCACGCATCCGCTCCAGTAGCAGGACATCGGGGCCGGGGTGTTCTTCATGCGTCATCACACCATAAATAGTCGGCATACGGACAGTCCCACTTCTTGCCAGCATGGTGGTTTTCCATGCCAGTTGTCGGGCTTTTCCGGGCGTACTAAAGCTTCTTGCCATTAACGGCATTGGGTTTCCCTGGCTGTCATACAAAGCCCACAACGCCGTATCCGCTTTTTCATTGACGCACTCAATACGACTGAGTTTTTCGCCCAGTAAATGGCTTAATTCGGCACGCAGCTGTTCCATTCAGATTACCCTCATAAAAGCTACTGCTTTCATAATGAGCGCCAATATAAAAGATGTCACCTGAATGAGATCAATTGTTGAAAAGAAAAATTGAGGAAAATCGTAACGGTACGACACTCCTCCCAAAATTGGCTGAAGTGTCGTGAAGTGAAATTAGCGCATTTCAGCGCGAACGCGCTCAAGATCTTCAGGGGTATCCACACCTGTGCCAGGAACTTCCTGAGCAACAGCAACATGGATTTTTTCGCCGTACCACAGAACACGAAGCTGCTCTAACATTTCGATGTGTTCTAACGGACTTGGCTGCCAGTTGACGTAACGACGGATAAAGCCTGCACGGTAGCCATAAATACCAAGATGACGCAGGAAGTTATCGCCAACGGTTTCAAGGCCTTCTGCAAAACGATCACGATCCCAAGGAATGGTGGCGCGAGAGAAGTACAGTGCATACCCTTCAGCGTCGAGAACCACTTTCACCGCATTTGGGTTAAACGCTTCTTCCGCATTGTGGATTGGCACCGCCAGAGTCGCCATACCCACCTGACGCTGAGCGAGGTTATCAGCAACCTGACGAATGATTGTCGCAGGGATCATCGGTTCATCACCCTGCACATTAACGATCACCGTGTCGTCGCTGAATGCGCATTTTTCGACAACTTCCGCCAGACGTTCTGTTCCTGACTGATGATCGGCGCGCGTCATACATACTTCACCGCCAGCGGCTTCAACGGCGCGGGCAACATCCTCATGATCGGTTGCCACGATGATGCGCTCGGCACCTGATTCACGCGCGCGTTCAAGAACATGAACAATCATGGGTTTGCCGTTAATATCAACCAATGGTTTACCGGGCAGACGCGTGGACGCGTAGCGCGCGGGAATAATGACCACAAAACTCATGATTTACTCTCATCAGCAGTCAGCACGCGGGCTTCCGTTTCCAGCAACACTGGAATGCCATCACGCAGCGGGAAAGCGAGGTTGTCCAGTTTGCAAATAAGCTCTTGTTTTTCCTGGTTATACCAAAGTTTTCCGTTGCAAACCGGGCAGGCAATGATTTCAAGCAGACGATGATCCATAGTTCCTCCAGATGGATCGGGTTATGAATGCATAAATCTTATCATAATCATTTATGCGACGGGGTCTATTTCCCAGCCAGTGCGGCAATCAGTAAAGAGACCTTGCGGGCAGCGTCCTAATGTCACCCGCGTTGCCTGCTGCCAGCTCGCGAAATCAGTAATCGCCTGACGTAACCCTTTTTGCAGCATTGTCGTTGGTTTAATGCCTTCCTGTAACCACAGAGAGATAACTTCAAGGATGCCTGTCTGGCGATGCATTTTGGCATCCATTCGCCCAACTAATTGCCCACGATGTAATAACGGCAGAACAAAATAGCCATACTGGCGTTTCGGCGCTGGGGTATAGCACTCCAGCCGGTAGCTAAAATCAAAAAGCTGCTCTGCGCGTTTGCGATCCCAGACAACAGGATCAAAAGGCGAAAGTACCGCGCTGTGCGTTGCAGTGAGCTTTCCGGCCAGCGCTCGCTCGAGTAGCGGCAGCAAATCATCATGCAGCCAAAGATTGCCCAATTTTTCAACATGCACAGCAATGATTTGCTGCTGTTCAGCCCTCGCTTCGCGCCACGCCGCCAGTGCCGGACGTTTCAGCCGATAGTAATCTGCCAGCCACTGTTCGCGGAATATTCCCAGGCTACGCGCACTGTTATCCAGCATGATGATTTCTGCTTCTGTTTGCGAAACGAGATCGCGCTCATCATCCCAGTCAGGCATGACACGGTGGGTTAAATCATAAACGCGCTGGAAGTTGCGCCGTTCAATCACCATCACCTTTCCGGCAGTAAATAAACCTTCCAGATGCCGTTTATGCGGCTTCCATTCCCACCAGCCGCTTGCACCTTTACGAGGATGCTCAAAATCGGCTGAACGTACCGGCCCCTTATCATGAATATGCTGAATTAACTGTGCAATTTCCGCCTCATGTTCCTGCATCCAGGCGTCTTTGTATTTCCAGCCCATTTTTTCAGGTGCCAGCATGCGGTGGCGAATAAGACGAAAGTCGCTACGCGGCATAAAGCAGGCTTCATGCGCCCAGTATTCCATTAATTCGCCACGCGCCAGAGACTCATCCAGCCACTGGGCAGGATAATTTCCCAGACGACTGAAAAGCACCAGATATGGACTACGGGCAACAATATTGATGGTATCGATTTGCAGCAAGGACATGCGGGAGATCGTTGCCGGAATATCCTCCAACGACGCTCGACGGCGGGGTTTGTTTAACAGGCCTTGTGCGGCAAGGTGAAGATTACGCGCATCAGCAAGGGAGAGGTGCGGCAGCGACATTCATGACTCCATCAATCGAACGCTGCCGCGGCGTAACTAGTTGCCAGAAGCCAGCGAGGTTAGTTGCGTAAGCAGTTTCGCTGGTTCATCACCTGAAAGCTGTGCGTCTACAGGCAAATACCACCAATTTTCTTCTGCAAAGGCCCGGCATTTCACCGCATCTTTTTCAGTCATTACCAGCGTTTGCCCGGCGCTTACCAACGCACTGACATCCGCATGGTTCAAAGACTGATGATCGGCCAGCGGTACACATTTTTCCGGTTGTACGCCACACATCTTCAGCGTGGCAAAAAAGCGCGGCGGATGCCCAATCCCCGCCATCGCCACTACATGTTCAAGCTGAGCAACGTCACAACGCGTACCGGTACGTAAATTCACCGCCTGACCCGGCAGCAGATGCATGGGGATTTCACCGCTGCGAGGGACACCGCCGTTGACGATTACCGCATCAACCGACTTTAAGCGCCCCGCTCGCTCACGCATTGGCCCCGCCGGCAACCACCAGCCATTGCCAAAGCGACGCACACCATCAATAACGACAATTTCCACATCACGCGCCAGACGGTAATGCTGTAAACCGTCGTCGGTTACGATGATCTGCACATCAGGGTGTTGCGCCAGAATGGCTTTTACCGCATCAGAACGAACGGGAGAAACCGCAACAGGCGCATCAGTGCGTTGATAAATCAACACAGGTTCATCACCCGCCTGTGCTGTTGTGGTATCTGCCGACAATAACAGCGGATAAGATTCAGCCTTACCACCATATCCCCGCGATACGACCCCCACGCGAATACCGCGCTGTTGCAACTGTTCCACCAGCCAGACAACGACCGGGGTTTTTCCGTTGCCGCCTGCGGTGAGATTACCAACCACGACAACCGGTACGGGGGCACGCCAGGCGCGCTTCAGTTTTAGTTTATAGCAAAGACGGATCGCGCCACTCACCAGGCCATACAACCAGGAGAGTGGCAGCAATAGCCGCCACAAAGGGGATTCACCAGACCAGATTTTTTCGATCATTGGCCAAACTGCATTTTGTGAAGTTGCGCGTAAACGCCGCGGTGCTCAAGCAAATCGTTATGCGTACCGCGTTCCACAATGACACCATCCTCGACGACCACGATTTCGTCTGCCTTTTCAATGGTAGACAAGCGGTGGGCAATCACCAGAGAGGTACGGTTTTTCTGCAACTCATCCAGTGCCGCCTGAATCGCACGTTCGGATTCGGTATCCAGAGCCGAGGTAGCTTCGTCCAGAATCAGAATCGGGCTATCACGCAACAAGGCTCGAGCGATAGCAATACGCTGACGCTGACCGCCAGAGAGCAGCACGCCGTTTTCACCAATCACTGTATCGAGACCGTTATCCATCTTATTGATGAAGTCCATGGCGTAGGCCATACGCGCCGCTTCTTCAATTTGCTCACGGCTGTACTGTTCAGTCCGTGCGTAAGCAATGTTGTTAGCAACCGTATCGTTAAACAGATGGACATTCTGCGACACCAGAGCAACCTGGTTACGTAACGACGCCAGGGTATACTCGCGCAGATCGTGACCATCCATCAGGATTTCGCCTTCATCAATATCGTAAAAACGCGTGATCAGGCTGGCGATGGTTGATTTACCCGAACCAGAGCGTCCAACCAGAGCAACCGTCTTCCCTGCCGGAATTTTCAGGTTGATGTTACGCAATGCAGGTACGTCACGTCCCGGATAAGTAAAGGTGACATTGCGGAATTCCACGTCGCCAGTCGCACGCTCGATCACGCGCTTACCTTCATCTTTCTCCTGCTCACTGTCCAGAATGGTAAACAGCGTCTGACAAGCCGCCATACCGCGCTGGAACTGGGCGTTAACGTTGGTCAGCGATTTCAGCGGACGCATCAGTGCAATCATTGAAGAGAAAACAACGGTAATCGTACCGGCAGTCAGGCTATCCATGACACTTGGGAAGCTCGCCGCATACAGAACAAACGCCAGCGCCAAAGAGGCGATCAGCTGAATGATCGGATCAGAGATGGAAGAGGCTGAAACCATTTTCATCCCCTGAAGACGCATTCGGTTGCTGACTTTATCAAAGCGTTTCGTTTCCACTTCCTGACCACCGAAAATCAATACTTCTTTGTGGCCCTTCAGCATTTGTTCTGCGCTGGTGGTCACCTGCCCCATGGTGTTCTGCATGTTTTTACTGATGTTGCGAAAACGCTTCGATACAACGCGAATCGCAATCGAAACAATCGGTGCCAGCACAATCAAAATGATCGACAGTTGCCAACTGTAATAGAACATCATGATGAACAGGCCGATGATCGACGCACCTTCACGCACAACAGTAATCAGTGCGCCGGAAGAAGAAGAAGCAACCTGTTCGGAATCGTAGGTAATACGTGACAACAGCGTACCCGTTGACTGTTTGTCAAAGAATGAAACTGGCATTCCCATCATGTGACCAAACAGGCGGCGACGCATGGTCATTACCACCTTTCCTGATACCCAGGAGATACAGTAGCTGGAGACATAGCTGGTGATACCACGTAAAATCATCAGCCCGATCACCACCAGCGGCATCCACACCAGCACGGAGCGATCTGTTTTACCAAAGCCATCATCAAGAAGTGGCTTAAGGAGCGATAACATGAAGGTATCGCTGGCTGCGTTGAGGATTAACGCTACGCCCGCCACGATCAGACCCGCTTTGAAAGGCGCAATGGTTGGCCACAGTCGGCGGAATGTCTGCCACGTAGAGAGATCTTTGTCGTTATGCATTCAAAAAACCAGCATTTGTTGAAATAGCCGCATATTCTACCCGTTATCCACTGGCACGCCAAACCACTGATGATACCAACGAGGTAAAATTTGCTCCCTGAGGCTGCTAATCCGCCAGCCTTGCGCTGAAAAATTGACCGTTGTTTGACCTTGATGTGGAGTATCAATCCATTGATATCCTTGCAGTTGATAGCGATGCTTAACTTTGTTAGAGGGCAGTCGCCATGCGTTATAGCGCGATGCCGATGCGAGTGCCACTTTTCCATTCACTCGCTGAATTAATGGCAACGATGATGAGGTATTACTGCCATGGTGAGGTACCTGAAGCAATGTTGCCTGCACTTGCTGCCAGTAACGGCTTAGCATCTTTTGTTCAGCTGGGGCTTCAATATCACCGGTTAGAAGAATGCTATTCGTCCCGTCATCAACCTTAACCACACAGGAATGGTTATTTCCTTTATCGTTGCTACCTTGTAAAGGCCAGTGCGCGCTGAAACGCAATCCTTGCCATTGCCACGCTTCGCCACGCACACAGGGCTGATGATGTTCCCAGTTTAACGGACTTCTGATCCATAACATCGGCCATATATGCAATATTGAATCCAGCCCTCCCCGGTGATCCAGATGTTCATGGCTCAGAATAACGCCTTCCGGTTCAAGATTATGCCAGTGGAGCCAGGGGATAATCAGTTGTTGCCCACTATCCCCTTCAGGCCAGGCCAGTCCTGTGTCATAGAGAATCGCTTTGCCGTTTCTGGCTATCACCATTGCCAGCCCTTGCCCGACATCAAGCATGTACAGCTGCCACTCGTCAGGTCGAGGTTTTTGCCACAGCGGCCAGCACATCAGCAAGCCTCCAGCCACACACATTGCTGGCAACGTTCGCCAGGCGTTTAATCGCCATACCACCAGTAAGAACCATGGGGAAAATGATAGCCATTGCCAACATTCAGCAATGTTGATCCACCCTTCCGGCAAACTCTTTAACCCCCAGAAAAGTAAAGCCAAAGACCGGTCGGCAAGAAACCATAACCCTTGCTCCAGGATTAACGGCCCGCTTAAATGCACAACCATCGCGGCGAGGATCAACGGAACCGTGATAAATGTCACCAAGGGAATTGCTAATAGATTTGCAATAAACGAGGTCAGACTAATGCCATGAAATATGACGATTTGCACGGGCATAAGCAGAAGTGTGATTCCCAGTTGCAGATGGATGAGGGAAACAACTGCACGCAATACCGGCGGCAGTTGCCACTCAGGACAGGGAAACCACTGATACCAAAATATCAATGCCGCGACCGCAGCGGCAGAGAGCCATAAACTTTGCGAGAGAATGGCAACAGGATCCATCAGCAAAATTGCCGCCAGACAACATATCCATACATCCCAGCCACTCCACTGTCGCCCACTTAACTTAAGCATTCCCCACGTAGCAAGCGCCACCATGGTACGCAATGCAGGAGGTTGCATTCCCGTCAACCAGGCATAAAAAGCAGCACAGCAGATTCCGCCAATTAATGGTATTTGCCAGTGGATCCAGCGCCCAGGCAGAAAAATTTGTCCACTGCGAATGAGTCCGGCAGCCAGCAACGCCGCAAAAGCGATGTGCAATCCCGATATCGCCATTAAATGCGCCGTTCCAGTATCGCGCATGATATTTTTGATTTCTTTGGGGACGGATAACCGTTCCCCCATACCTAAACCAAGAATAACCGCATTCCACGGATAGGGTTGCAGCGTTGTTTGTAGTGACGCCAGATACTGTGCACGCAGGCTACAATTCGGTTCAATGACACTTGCCTGCAGAAAACGGCCGGTGAGCGGCTGATGCTGGGCAATGGCATAACGCTGGCTATCAAAGCCGCCATCATTAAGTTGGCCATGAACTGCACGAACTTTGAGTTTCATTGACCATTGTTGTCCAGCACAAACCGCTTGCGGAAGATATTCGCCATACATCACGAGACCTGACGCAGGGAATATACGTCGACCTTGTAGATGAGTAATTTGACCGTAATGAGTGGTCATGCCGTCAGTTGCAGTGATCTCAACAATTGCATCCTGCGTCGCGCCAGTTAAGGTTTCTCCTGCCCACAAAATTTGCTTTGCTGATAATATGCCCCAAACGAAAAACAGCAACGTCAGCGCGATATAACGGACGGTTTTAACAGGGATAAATGCCAGTACGCAGGCGAAGAGAGTCAGAAACGCAAGGGTTAATGTCCCAGGCAATTGGGGCAAAATCAGCAACGGAAAAATTCCGCTAATTATGCATACACCGACTGTCGTTATTTTCATGCACCTCTCCCTGTTTATGGAAAGTGTGCAACTTTGTTGAGCGGTTGTCTGGTGGGAATTTTGCGTTCCCCGAGGCATATTCAGAAGAATTTAACGAAAGGGTGAAAACTGTTCAAAACTCTGCGAGGCAGCTTCCAGTTCCAGATTAGAGAAATGAAAAAAGCACCCGACAGGTGCTTTTCTCTCGTTCAAGTTTGAGTAAAAAACTTAACCGTAAATATTGGCGCGATCGCGCAGTTCTTTACCAGGTTTAAAGTGAGGAACGTATTTTCCTTCCAGTTCTACTTTATCGCCAGTCTTCGGATTACGTCCGGTACGTGGTGCGCGGTAGTGCAAAGAGAAACTGCCGAAACCGCGGATTTCAATACGCTCGCCCTGCGCAAGAGTCGAGGCCATATGCTCCAGCATCTCTTTTACTGCATCTTCAACCGTCTTGGCGGGAATGTGCGATTGCTGGGTGGCAAGTCTTTCTATCAATTCTGACTTGGTCATGATTCCTCCGGTTCCTTAAAGGCAAATTAAGCGGCTGCTGTTGCTGCATTGATTAAGGGCGGCCGTAGCCGCCCTTAGTGCTTGATTACAGGACGAAACCTGCAATCTGTCAAGTAAACTCAACAAACTTCGGAATAAAAATCCCGAAGAGTCAGAGAATTACTCGCCTTTAGCTGCTTTGAAAGCTTCAGCCATTGCGTTGTTGGAGAAGTTTGCATCTTCCTGTTTGTTAACAGTTGCGATTGCATCTTTCTCGTCAGCTTCGTCTTTCGCACGAACAGACAGGCTGATTGCGCGGTTTTTACGATCAACGCCGGTGAATTTAGCTTCAACTTCGTCGCCAACGCTCAGAACCAGGGTAGCGTCTTCAACGCGGTCACGGGATGCTTCAGAAGCACGCAGGTAACCTTCAACGCCGTCAGCCAGTTCTACGGTTGCGCCTTTAGCGTCAACTGCAGTTACTTTACCGGTTACGATAGCGCCTTTCTTGTTCAGAGCAACCCAGTTGTTGAACGGATCTTCTGCGAGCTGTTTAACGCCCAGGGAGATACGTTCACGTTCTGCGTCAACCTGCAGAACAACTGCAGCGATTTCGTCGCCTTTTTTGTATTCACGAACTGCTTCTTCGCCTGCAACGTTCCAGGAGATGTCAGACAGGTGAACCAGGCCGTCGATGCCGCCGTCCAGGCCGATGAAGATACCGAAGTCAGTGATAGACTTGATTTTACCTTCAACACGGTCGCCCTTGTTGTGGGTTTCCGCGAACTGCTGCCACGGGTTAGCTTTGCACTGTTTCAGACCCAGGGAGATACGACGACGTTCTTCGTCGATATCCAGAACCATAACTTCCACTACATCGCCAACGTTAACAACTTTGGACGGGTGGATGTTTTTGTTGGTCCAATCCATTTCGGAAACGTGTACCAGGCCTTCAACGCCTTCTTCGATTTCAACGAAGCAGCCGTAGTCGGTCAGGTTGGTCACGCGACCAGTCAGTTTGGTACCTTCCGGATAACGTTTAGCGATAGCTACCCACGGATCTTCGCCCAGCTGTTTCAGGCCCAGGGATACACGGGTACGTTCGCGGTCGAACTTCAGCACTTTAACAGTGATTTCGTCGCCCACGTTGACGATTTCGCTCGGATGCTTAACGCGTTTCCAGGCCATGTCAGTGATGTGCAGCAGGCCGTCAACGCCGCCCAGATCAACGAATGCACCGTAGTCAGTGAGGTTCTTAACGATACCTTTAACTTCCATGCCTTCCTGCAGGTTTTCCAGCAGCTGATCGCGCTCTGCGCTGTTTTCGGATTCGATAACGGCACGACGAGAAACAACAACGTTGTTGCGCTTCTGATCCAGCTTGATTACTTTAAATTCAAGCTCTTTGCCTTCCAGGTGCAGAGTGTCACGCACCGGACGAACGTCTACCAGAGAACCTGGCAGGAACGCACGAATACCGTTCAGCTCAACAGTGAAGCCGCCCTTAACTTTGCCGTTGATAACACCGGTAACAGTTTCAGCATCTTCGTAAGCTTTTTCCAGCGTGATCCAGGCTTCGTGACGTTTAGCTTTCTCACGGGACAGCAGAGTTTCACCGAAGCCGTCTTCTACTGCGTCCAGAGCAACGTCAACTTCGTCACCTACCTGGATTTCCAGCTCGCCCTGGGCGTTTTTGAACTGCTCAGCCGGGATGGCGGACTCAGATTTCAGACCAGCGTCAACCAGTACTACGTCTTTGTCGATAGCAACAACAACACCACGAACGATGGAACCCGGGCGGGTTTCGATTTCTTTTAAGGATTCTTCAAACAGTTG
>ENA-OQKN01001311-OQKN01001311.1-human-gut-metagenome-genome-assembly--contig:-NODE-1311-length-12686-cov-5.596146_pt1 | contig 12686 bp, 6 predicted proteins | sample MGYA00242776_ERZ504794 | MGnify/ENA primary metagenome ERZ504794 (study PRJEB26092, sample SAMD00036434) | human gut metagenome | host: Homo sapiens | study: EMG produced TPA metagenomics assembly of... | reverse complement strand
GTTTCCATATTCATGAAAACAAGAAGCTTGGTGGTTCCACCATATGCTGATTTGGATGAGAAAGTGCTTATGCAAGCAAGCTTGCAACACACTCCCTCATTCAAACCAGCGCATGGCTGAACTGTAACAAAAGTAAAGATCTAAAAGGAAATGCCCCTTGCTTATGGGGAGAGATACAGGTATATTAAAAGTGCGCGAAAGCAGCATAGCTGTAATAAAGGCAGATATGGTGCAGACAAATAGAAAAAGCGCAGGAGAAATAAGATCATCATGGAGAAGCTGAAACAGAAAGTAAGGCAGACCATAAAAGAACATCATATGCTGCAGCCAGGTGATCCTGTGATCATTGCGCTGTCCGGCGGGGCAGACTCTGTCTGCCTTTTAAGTCTGCTTGCAGATATGAGAGAGGAATTTGGATTAAAGCTTAGGTCTTTGCATGTACACCATGGTCTTCGCGGGGAAGAAGCGGACCGGGATGCAGCCTTTTCACAAAAAATCAGTGAAGCTTTTCATGTCCCCTGTCATATGATAAAAGCAGATGTAAAACAATATGCTTCTGAAAATGGGCTGTCAGAAGAAGAGGCCGGACGTCTGATCCGGTATCAGGCGCTGGAAGAAACTGGAAAAAACTGGGAAAAAGAAACAAAAAGACCGGTTAAAATAGCAGTGGCCCATCACAGCCGGGATCAGGCAGAGACTATTTTGCTGAATTTATTCCGTGGAAGCGGGCTTGGAGGTTTAAAAGGCATTCCTTATGTACGGGAAAACATTATAAGACCTCTTTTAGATGCAGAGAAGGAAGAGATACTGGCATATCTGGAAGAAAAGGAAATTTCCTGGGTCAATGATTCCAGCAATGATACGGATCATTATGCAAGAAACCGCATCCGCAGTCATATCCTTCCGGCTGTTAAAGAAGAGATAACCACCGGGGCGGAAGCGGGGATACGAAGGGCCGGATATCTGGCAGGAATGGCAGATGCCTATTTAAAAAAACAGGCAAAAGAATGGATCAGGGAGCAGGTCACATTGGCAGATGATCACTGTATGATCCCGGAAGAACCATTTAAACAGGCAGACCCGGTGATCCAGCTGTACAGCATCATGGAACTTTTAAAACAATATGCCGGATCGGCAAAAGATCTGAGCCTGGTCCACGGGGAACAGACGGCAGAGTTGTTTGGGAAGCAGACGGGACGCAGGATCAGCCTTCCTTATGGCCTACAGGCAGAAAAAGTATATGGCGGGGTAAAGATCGGGGTACATGAAAATACCGGGAAAAATAAAGGATCAGATGGCACTGTAAAAGAAACGTTAAAAACTTCCCTTCCGGAGCCGGAATTTGAGGTTTTTTCTTATGAAAAAGCCATGGAATTTCCGCAAAAGATGTATACGAAATGGTTTGATTGTGATAAAATAAAGGGTACGCCCGTTGTCAGGACCAGACAGACCGGAGATTATATTATGCTGGATAAAGACCGCAAAAAAGCGCTTCGCCGCTTTATGATCGATGAAAAGATACCTGCAGATAAGCGGGATCAGGTGGCACTGCTGGCAGACGGAGACCATATCATGTGGATCATAGGGTGGCGCATTAGCAATTATTATAAGATAGGGCCAGATACAAAACGAGTATTACAGGTTAAGATCAAAAACGGAGGATAAATCATGGCAGACAAAATTCGTGTGTTATTAACAGAAGAAGAAGTAGATAAGCGGATCAATGAGGTAGCAGAGTGCATTAATAAAGATTATGCTGGAAAGAGCATTCACCTGATCTGCATTTTAAAGGGAGGCGTATTTTTCACCTGTGAGCTGGCAAAGAGACTGAAAGTGCCGGTTTCTATGGATTTTATGTCCGTATCCAGTTATGGCTCAGGTACTGTATCCAGCGGAGTAGTACGTATTATTAAGGATCTTGATGAGCCGTTAGAGGGAAAAGATGTCCTGATCGTAGAAGATATTATTGACTCCGGACGTACTCTGGCATACCTGATCGAGGTATTAAAGCAGAGAGGACCGAAGGATATCCGTCTGTGTACCCTTCTTGACAAGCCGGAGCGCCGTGTGAAGAAGCAGGTGACTGTAGATTATACATGCTTTACTATCCCGGATGAGTTTGTAGTAGGTTATGGTCTGGATTATGACCAGAAATACCGCAACCTGCCATACATCGGCGTGGTAGAGCAGGAGCCTGAACAGTAAATTTAAGGAGGCAATTCGTTGAGACAGCAACAGACATTCAGAGGTTTTATGTTTATTATCCTGATGCTGTTCCTTCTGATGCTTGCATTGCGTTTTCCGTATGCAAGACAGGCAGAGGCGGTGACAGCCCAGGAATTTACCCAGGTTCTGGAAAGCGGAAGCGTGACAGATGCAGTGATCAGTCCAAATCCACAGACACCAAGCGGATATGTGACAGTTACACTGGCCAATGGTCAGTCCGTCCGCCAGAATGTATCTGACGTAAAAGATGCAGAGCAGCTTTTAAAGGACAATAACATTGATTATTCCATGGAGGAAGTACCTCAAGAGAATACACTTCTTACTGTGGTAATGCCTTTCATGCTTTCAATCGTTGTAGTAGTTGTGATCGTTACTATGATGAACCGTGGGGCAGCAGGAGGCGGTTCAAATGCCAGAATGATGAATTTTGGCAGAAGCCGTGCAAAGCTCAGCCGTGACAGCAAGGTGCATTTCACCAATGTAGCTGGTCTGGAAGAGGAAAAAGAAGAGCTGGAAGAAGTAGTGGATTTCTTAAAAAATCCTCAGAAATACACCAGCGTAGGTGCGCGTATCCCTAAAGGAATGCTTTTAGTAGGCCCGCCTGGAACCGGTAAAACCCTTCTTGCAAAGGCAGTAGCAGGAGAAGCAGGAGTTCCGTTTTTCTCTATTTCCGGTTCTGACTTCGTGGAAATGTTCGTAGGTGTGGGCGCTTCCCGTGTCCGCGATCTGTTTGAAGAAGCAAAGAAAAATGCCCCATGTATCATTTTCATTGACGAGATCGATGCAGTGGCCCGCCGCAGAGGTACCGGTATGGGCGGCGGACATGATGAGAGAGAGCAGACATTAAACCAGCTTCTGGTTGAGATGGATGGCTTCGGTGTCAATGAAGGCATCATCGTTATGGCTGCTACCAACCGTGTAGATATCCTTGATCCGGCAATCCTTCGTCCGGGACGTTTTGACCGCAAGGTGGCTGTAGGCCGTCCGGATGTAAAGGGAAGAGAAGAGATATTAAAGGTACATTCGAAAGAAAAGCCATTAAGTGAAGATGTAGACCTTCACAGAGTAGCACAGACAACTGCCGGTTTTACAGGCGCAGATCTGGAAAACCTGATGAACGAGGCTGCGATCATCTCTGCAAGAGATAACCGCCGTTTTATCCGTCAGGCAGATATTGACAAGGCGTTTGTAAAGGTTGGCATTGGTGCTGAGAAGAAGAGCCGTGTGATTTCTGAAAAAGACAAGAAGATCACCGCTTATCACGAAGCCGGTCATGCGATCCTGTTCCATGTGCTTCCTGATGTAGGACCTGTGCATACAGTTTCCATTATCCCTACAGGTGTTGGTGCAGCCGGTTATACCATGCCGCTACCGGAAAAGGATGAAATGTTCAATACAAAGGGCAAGATGCTTCAGAATATCATGGTGGATCTGGGAGGACGTATTGCAGAGGAGATCATTTTCAAGGATGTGACCACCGGAGCTTCCCAGGATATCAAGCAGGCAAGCAAGCTTGCAAGGGCCATGGTCACTCAGTATGGTATGTCTGACCGCGTGGGAATGATCCAGTATGGCAGTGATGAGGATGAAGTATTTATCGGCCGCGACCTGGCACACACCAAGTCTTATGGAAATGAGATCGCAGATGTGATCGATGAGGAAGTTAAGCGGATCGTAGATGAATGCTACAGCAAGGCGAAAAAAATCATTCTGGAACATGAGGATGTGCTCCACTCCTGTGCTGCTCTTCTTATTGAAAAAGAGAAGATCGGACAGGAAGAATTTGAAGGATTATTTAAAAATCATGAACCTGTCATGCATAATGACGGTGAGGTGTAAAACAGGATCAGAAAGTGTCTGTCAATTTTGACAGCAGAAAACAGTAAAAAAAATTCATATTTGTGCACACTTTTATGGGGGGTTATGCTATTATAATAGACGTAACCCCCCAATACATTATATAGTTTTTGCTACACCCCATAAGAAACGAAATACCTTCTCCTGAAAAGCCTGGCTACCCCGCCAGGCTTTTCCCATGTCTGGACACCTGGAAAAAACTGGGGTTTAGAAGGTTGTTGCAGTTAAGAACCGGTATACCGGCGTGTTGCATATTTAAGAAAATTGATTTACAATATTAATGATGAGTAAGAAGCCATTTTTTGAAGAAAAATGAGTGGATTACGAATGTTTTTCAAGAGTTTAGGAAATAAGAGGACAAACGTGTGATGAGTGATATCCAGATAAACAGGGAAGCCCTGTTTTCAGCAGAAACCCAGGATTATCGTATGCCTTCAGAGCCGGATGCCGGTGATATGGTTACAGTGCGGATGCGGACGGCAAAAAACGGTGCAGATCATGTTTATTATATAGAAAAGAAGAAAGCTGTTTTGATGAAAAAAGCTGCTTCTGACAGTCTGTTTGATTATTATGAACATAAGATAACAGTGAAAGAAGCGCAGATACTTTATCATTTTAAGATCGAAAATGATGGTGAAGTCTGTCATTACAACCGTCTGGGACCATCGGATCAGGACACAGACCAGTTTGATTTTAAGATCACACCCGGCTTTCATACCCCGGATTGGGCAAAGGGCGCAGTGATGTACCAGATTTTTGTGGACCGCTTCTGCAATGGTGATCCCACTAATGATGTACAGTCCTGTGAGTATGTTTATATTGGAAGACCAGTGTATCAGGTCAATGACTGGAGCAGAAATCCGTCTACTATGGATGTAGGCTGCTTTTACGGCGGTGATCTTCAGGGTGTGTGGGACAAGCTGGACTATATTCAGAGCCTTGGAGTAGAGGTCATCTACCTGAATCCAGTATTTGTATCCCCCTCAAACCATAAATATGACTGCCAGGACTACGAACATATTGATCCTCACTTTGGAAAGATCGTAAAAGACGGCGGTTCTCTGGTGGATCAGAATGCAGAGGATAATAAAAAGGCAGAGCGTTATGTAGTCCGTTCTGCTGACAGAGAGAATCTTAAGGCCAGTGATGCCTTTTTTGCAGAATTTGTAAAAGAGATCCATAACCGCGGCATGAAGGTGATCTTGGACGGTGTGTTTAATCACTGCGGATCCTTTAATAAATGGCTGGATGCAGAGCAGATCTATGAACGTTCCGGGGACTATGAGCCGGGGGCTTATATTTCAAAGGACAGCCCATATCACAGCTTTTTCCGCTTCAATGACAACAGTGACAAGGCATGGCCTTATAATAAGACTTATGATGGATGGTGGGGGCATGATACACTGCCGAAGCTGAATTATGAAGGCTCTGATAAGTTAGTAGAATACATTTTAAATGTGGCCAGAAAATGGGTTTCCCCACCTTACAGTGCAGACGGCTGGCGCTTAGATGTAGCTGCGGATCTGGGGCATACAGCGGAATATAACCATGCTTTCTGGAAGAGCTTCAGAAAGGCTGTAAAAGAGGCAAATCCACAGGCACTGATCCTTGCAGAACACTACGGCGATCCTTCCGGCTGGCTTCAGGGAGATGAATGGGATTCTATTATGAATTATGATGCCTTTATGGAGCCGGTCACATGGTTTCTTACAGGTATGGAAAAGCACAGTGACAGCTATAACGGCGGACTTTACGGAAATGGCCAGTCTTTCTTTGATGCCATGGCTTATCATATGAGCCGGATGCAGACGAATACTGTATTTACAGCCATGAACCAGCTGTCAAACCATGATCATTCCCGCTTTCTTACCAGGACAAACCAGGTAGTAGGCCGCATTGGCAATATGGGGCCGGAGCGGGCTTCTGAAAACGTAAAGAAATGTGTTATGAGAGAAGCGGTCATGATCCAGATGACCTGGCCGGGTGCACCTACGCTGTATTACGGTGATGAAGCTGGTGTATGCGGCTGGACAGATCCTGACAGCCGGCGAACCTATCCATGGGGCAGAGAAGACCTGGAATTAATGGAATTCCACCGCTATATGGCCGGTATACACAAACGCCTTCCTGCACTGCGAAAAGGGGCTGTAAAGCCATTGTTTGCAGCGAACCAGCAGATCGCCTATGGACGTATGTGGGGAAAGTACCAGACAGTGACTATTATTTCCAATCTGCCTCAGCCGACCACTATGGAAATTCCAGTATGGCAGTTAGGAGTGACCGATGAGGACATCTTAGGACGGCCGATCCTCACAACAGAAGAGGGATACAACGCGGGAATCTTATTCTACTATGTAAAAGATGGCATTTTGAAAGTGAGAATGCCTGCTTACAGCGGTGCTGTATTTACTTCTCATCCGGAAGATTTCTATCCAGTGTTAAGATCCAGATTTGTGGAGGACGGGGAAGAAGCGAAAGAAAAAGAACGGCCGGAGGCAGTTGGACGGGAATAGACAGTTAAAAGAAAAGATATAAAATATAAAAACAGCCGGGATCAGACCGGCTGCGGATATCAGAAATATTTTTGAGCAGACTTTTTTTGTGGTCTGCTCATTTTTTTGATGGCATGTGTCTGGAAGAAGCTGACGTTGGCAGGCTCTGTAAACAGAAAATATTATTTATGTAAAAAAAGAACAGAACCACAAAGGCTCTGTTCTAAAAGCTGCCGTAGACCGGAATCGAACCGGTACGGGTATCACTACCCACGGGATTTTAAGTCCCGGGCGTCTGCCAGTTCCGCCACTACGGCATATTCTTTTTCATACATACCTATCGCTGAAATCAGAATGCATACGTGCAGGCACTGTCACCCTTAGCAGGTATGTAAATGGGCGAAGGTGGATTCGAACCACCGAAGGCAGTGCCAGCAGATTTACAGTCTGTCCCCTTTGGCCACTCGGGAATTCGCCCATGGCTTTTACAAGCAGTAATGATAATACCATAAGAAAAGGGAAAAATCAATAGTTTTATGAGGAAAAAATTTCAAAATTTTTTTAAGAAAGTTACAGAAAATAATATTCCCAAAAATTGGAGATGTGCTACAATAAAAAAATCAAAAATAAACGGATCCCTACCATTCATATTTTATCGGAAAGAGGCATATTATGTACATGAAACAGATAGACCAGGGGGAGCAAAAATGTACATTATATATTCAGACATTGGGGACGATGCGGCTGACTTCAGGGGATGAGATAATTTCGCTGCATACATCTATAACAGGGAAAGCCTGCCAGCTGTTTCTTCTTTTAGCTTATGCAGGAACAAAAGGCATTACAAGAACAGCGCTGCAGGATGCGCTGTATGACAGGAAGACAACAGATGCAGCCAATGCACTGCGTATTAATGCCAGCAGGCTGAGAAAGCTTCTGATGCAGTCAGCACTTCCGGAGCATACATATGTGATGGTGGATAAAAATATTTACTATCTCACAGAACCTGAAGGCATGGGGGATTTTCAGATGGATGCGGTTCTTTTAGAGCAGCTGTGGGAACAGAGCCGGGGCGAAACGGATGTATCAGTCCGGAGAGGATTATTGGAAAAAGCGTGCAGCCTTTATGGAGGGGAGTTTTTAGCCCCGCTTTCCGGTGAAGTATGGGTGGAGAATTTAAGAGGCCATTTCCAGGAGATCTATTTTAAATGTGTACAGGCATTGTGCCAGATCTTAAAGCAGCAGGAAGATTATAAAAGCCTGGTCCAGGTAACGAAGGATGCTATGCGTTTATATCCTACAGAAGAATGGACAAAGCTGAAAATGGATGGCTTTATGGGAATGCAGAAGTATAAAGAAGCAGTAGAAGCCTATAAAGATGGGGTAAAAGCCATTTTTGCGGAGCAGGGAATGGCGGTTTCGGAGCAGATGTGGGAACGGTTTAAGTCCTTACGCCAGTATATGGAGAAGCAGCCGAAAAATCTGGAAAACATAAAAGAGTGGTTATGTGAAAAGGAATGGATCCCTGGGGCATATTGCTGCAGTTATCCAGGTTTTATTGATTGTTACCGTATGGAAGTAAGGGCAGCAGAACGAAGAAGACACCAGGGGATATTGATGGTATGTACCATAAGAGACCGTCAGGGAATTGCTGTGGCAGAAGAGGAAAAACAGCAGGAGTATATGGACAAGCTGGATCAGTGTGTATGTACGTCGTTACGGAGAAGTGATATTTATACCAGATACAACCGGGAACAGATATTGATCCTGGTAAATGACCTGAAACCAGAAAAGGCAGTTTCCGTAGAAAACAGGATCATTGCAGCATTTCGCAAGGCATGCGGGGGAAAAGCAGAGGTGCAGACGGAAAGTATCCCATTAAAAGAATGGCTGGATCTGCCAGAGGAGCTGTTAAAAGCGAAAGAAAGAAGGAAAAAGACAGAGCGGGGAAGCCGTGCCAAAGGAGACAGTCAGTTATAAGTTATAAAAAATGGTTACATTACGGTTACAAATATAAAAAATGGTTACATTACGGTTACAAATATAAAAAATGTTGAAATTATTAAATTTTTCAGTATTTGTGAAATGGTTTATGAAATGCCTGCTGTTGTATGATTAGTTCATCAGAAAAAATCATATATAACAGTGAAGATCATGAGCAGTTATCATGTTGTATTTACTGGTACAGTTATTTACGAAACGATGTACTATAGGGAGATAGATGAGGAGGAAAAGTGTATGGTAAAAAGGAATGAATTTAAAAAGCGTTCACGTTATCTTGCTATGCTGACAGCATTATCACTGGCATTTTCCAATATTGGTTCCTGTGTAAATATGGTATATGCAGCAGAGGCAGAGTCCCAGGAAAACGGAAGTGAGGAAGGACAGGAAGCTGGCGGTGAGGAAGAAAACGGCGGTTCTGGGGAAGCAGACGCAGGAGAAGATTCCGGCAATGATCCTGAAGAGGGCGGATCCGAAGAAGAAAATGGAGACGGGAACGACTCTGAAGGCGAAAATGGCGGAGAAGAAAATTCCGGAGAGGAAAATTCTGGAAATGAAAATTCCGGCGAAAAGGGAGAAAGCTCTGATCAGGGAGAGAATCAGGGAGAGTCTGAAAAGGGAGAAAACGCTGGTGAAGACAGCAGCGAAAACAGTTCTGGGGAAAATAAATCTGAAGAAAATAAAGATGAAAACGGATCCGGGAATGAAGGCAGAGAACAGTCTGGTACTGAAGAAGCAAATGGTCCTGAAGGCGGCAAGAGTACAGTAAAAGAGAACTCTGAGGCGAAGAAGGGTACATACAAGCTGACTTATTCCGTTGACCCGGATGAAGGAGCAAAAGTAGAAGGCCCATCATCTGTGACAGCCGGCAAAAATGCTGTGTTTACTGTAGAAGCGCAGGAAGGCTATGTGATCAAAAATATTTCCTGTGAAAGTGCTGAGATTTCTGCAGTAGAAGATATAGATACAGCATCTGCTTCCAATGCACAGAAGAAAAATGCAGGAAAGAATGATGGTGAGAAGTTCCAGACTTACCAGATCGAAAACGTAGAAGCTGATGCAGAGATCATTGTTGAAATGGATAATGAAGACCTGTCTGTATATGAAGCAGAAGACAGTACTGAAATCAATGGTGTCACTGTTACTGCAAAATGGAATACCAGGGAAAGCGGTATTTCCGCCGATGCGAAGCTTCATGTAGAAGAAGTAACAGAGCAGTCTAAAGATAAAGTGGTAGAAGACATCGAAGCCGGTAAGGTAGCACAGTTAGATCCACAGGAAAACCAGATCCAGGATGTAGTGGTCTATGACATCACTCTGGCAGATGCGGATACTGTATACAGCGCATGGGCAGATGGAACAGTTCTTGTAACCTTTACAGGAACTGAGATCGAAGAAAAGATCGCCCAGGCAGATAAGGTTTCCGTTCTTCATGTAGATGATACAGAAGACAAACTCACCCAGGTAGCAGCAGAAGATGTAGCCGGTGAGACCGGTTCAGAGGTTTCCTTTGAGGCAGAGCATTTTTCAGAGTATGCTGTGGCATTTACAAAGAAAGTGGTGAAGGCAGCAGATGCTGTGGTCAGCCCGGATATGAACTCTGCGGATATTCAAAATGTTATTAATGATGTTAAAAATTCTGTTATTGTATTCAGCAAGGGCGAATATAAGGATATGGCATTAACCATTCCTGAAGGCAGAGATATTACAATCGTTCCAGAAGAAGAGGTGAAATTTACATATACTGCAGCTAAAAATGCATTTGAAGTAAAGAAGGGAAGTTCCCTTACCATTGGTAATGGAGCAGAGGCTACTCTGGAAATTGATGGGGCTTCTAATGGTATTTATGCATATAATATTGACGGTGATGCCAATATTACAATTACTGGAAATACAAGATTCTATGTTCACGATAATGTTATGGTAGATGGACCATTAACAGGAAATGGTATTTCCTTAAATGGTAAAGGTGATTATTATTTAATTGCAGAGAAAGGTTCTTCTGTTGAACTGGTGAGAAATAAAGCGGGAATTTATACATATGGAGCAGAACCCGGAACGCAGAGCAGCCCGATTGGTGTATTAAAAGCAACCTTTACTGAGTGTACATTACTTGATCTCTCTGATAATACTGCAAGTGGTATTCATCAGGGTGATGGACAGTATATGAACGCAGAGATCATTGTTGATGGCTGCCAGGAAGTAAAGATGAATAAGAATGGCATAGATGCTGTCTGCGTGAATGCTGGTGCAAATCTGTCTCTGATCCGGATTAAAGATTGTCCTTCCGTTGAGATGAATGAAAATGGTTCCTGGGGAACCAATGGCGGTGATATTGAAATATTAAACTCTTTGGTAGATATCAGCCGCAATTCTGATAATCCATGGGCCAGAGTTAGTTATACTTCTTCTAATTTGTATGCTGAAAGCTTGAAAGTAGAAAAGTCTACGGTCACAGCCAATAACTGTGGTGCCAACTGTGGAATCTGGGTAGAATCTTCAGCCAATATTGAAAATTCTACCATTTATGCAAATGATAATGGTTTGAAATGCTACGGAAATTATAATCGTTCAGATAAGCCATATTATTGCGGTGATTATCCGTGGAATACAGGAAACGGAATTGCACTGTGCGGTTCAGAGACCAGGATCGTGGGTTCTGCCATTTACGCTCAGGGAAATGGCGGAAGTGGTATTGCTTTTGCATCTACGGAAGACAAGGGAAATGTTCAGGTTATTTCTTCTGAACTGTATGCAGATAAAAATGGTGTTTCTGAAAATATTGGAGCATCCGGAGAAAGAGTAAATAATGTAAATGTAAATAAACATGATGCCATTCATTTTTCAGGAATTGCAGTTATCAGAGGAACAGTAGAGGTAAGTGATTCTATTATCTCTGCAACAGAAAACGCAAAATATGGAATTTCCTATCATGACCTGTATAATGCAGAATTAACACTGGATGGAAAAACGGTAGCGAAAGTTCAAACAAACAGTGATATCCTTAAGGGTGAAGTAAGAACTGCTGACTATACAAGTGGTAAGCAGGATACAGTTATAATAAATGGTTCTCTTCAGGGTGACCGTGATAATATGACTGGCGAATATACTCTGAATGATTTAAAAGCTGAAAATGAAATTTATACAGCTCCTGTTAATATTTACGGAACCAAGCTTACAAGATTTAACTTACATGGTTCCAAAAATCTGGAAGTTGGGGATTCCATGACTCAGGAATTCACATATCTGGATCCTAATGTAAATGAGACTGTGGACTATTCCTTCCGCTACAACACAGCAGCAGAAGACTTAAACGGCACTGGCGGCAATGCATATGTATGGGCCCCTGTATCTGTTCTTCATTATGACGCAACAGAAGGCAAGATCAATGCTTTCGGTACTGCTGTACAGGGAAATGTGGCATTAGTCAATGCCCGTGGTGATGGCAGTGCAGTAGGAAATACAGGAAATCCGGAAGAAACTTCCGACCGCTATGCAGCAGACTACACCATTTTCGGAAACAGCATGAACTTAACTGAAGGCGAACTTCCGGTGGCTGTAAGAGACGGATACAAATTTGCAGGCTGGTATGTAGCTGATGACGAAGGTGCAGCAGTAGATTATGCAAGAAGCGGCAACTGGGCAGAATTAAATAAGCTGTTAAACATACGTTTTACAGCTGATTCTAAGGTATCTGAGGATATTAATGATGTATCTAAAGGACAGGAAGAAAAGACCATCTACGCAAAATGGGTACTTCCAAGCCAGTATAATATCGTGATCAATTACATTAATGAGCGAACAGGTGCAAGCATTACTGCTTCCTACAACTCACGACAAACGCATGAATGATTATCCCCTGTCAATTCTTTTTTTACTATATTTCATTTTTTTAAGCTTCTAAAAGTTCTTCCAGATATTGAATCGGGTGCAAACTAACTACAAACCTTTTCTTTCTCATCGACAGCTTATGCCTTGTCATCTGTGCCGGTTTCAAAATACTTAGGCTCCATTTCCTTATGATATTCAAATTTTGTGCCGCCAGCTTATCTATGGTTGTATTCGCATCTTCCCGGAATGTTACATCCAGATACCAGTGCATGCTTTCTA
>ENA-OQKN01001305-OQKN01001305.1-human-gut-metagenome-genome-assembly--contig:-NODE-1305-length-12712-cov-1.429241_pt1 | contig 12712 bp, 10 predicted proteins | sample MGYA00242776_ERZ504794 | MGnify/ENA primary metagenome ERZ504794 (study PRJEB26092, sample SAMD00036434) | human gut metagenome | host: Homo sapiens | study: EMG produced TPA metagenomics assembly of... | reverse complement strand
TCTTTGTTCAGTGTGCCGAAAAGTCCGCAGTGTAAGCCGTTATACTGCGGTTCTTCCGGTTGCTCGTAGCTGACGAATATGTTGCCAGGGTGCATATCGGCATGGAAGAAGCTGTCGCGGAACACCTGGGTGAAGAAGACCTGCACGCCCCGCTCCGCCAGCAGCTGCATATTGGTGCCCTGGGCCTCCAGCGCCTCCACATCGGACACCGGGATACCGTAAATGCGCTCCATTACCATCATGCTTTCGCTGCAGTAGTCGGGGTACACCTCCGGCACGTACAGCATCGGGCTGTCTTCGAAATTACGCCGCAGCTGAATAGCGTTGGCGGATTCCCGCAGCAGGTTCAGCTCATCCAGCAGCGTTTTTTCATATTCACGAACTACCTCCTGCGGGCGCAGACGACGACCGTCAGGCAGCAGACGCGGTACCCAGCGCGCCAGGCGGTAGATGAGCTTCATGTCCGCTTTAATGATCGGCAAAATATCCGGGCGGATAACCTTGATCACCACCTCTTTGCCATTCTCTTTCAGACGGGCGGTATGCACCTGGGCGATGGACGCCGAGGCTAACGGCTCTACGGAGAAATCATCAAACCAGGCCTCGACCGGCAGCCCCCCCATCGCTTTCTCTATCTGCTGCTGCGCGAGCTTCCCTTCAAAGGGCGCCACGCGGTCCTGCAACAGCGCCAGCTGATCGGCAATATGCGGCGGAAAGAGATCCCGGCGGGTGGAAAGCATCTGGCCGAATTTTATCCACACCGGCCCCAGCTCCTGGCGCGCCAGCCGAAGGCGGGCGCCAAGAGGCTGATCCTGATGGCGGTTTGGCATCCAGAACAGCATCCGCCGCCAGATACGCAGCGGCAGCGTGATGCGCATTTTGGGGATGAGCTCATCGAGCCCGTAGCTCAAAAAGGTGTGGATGATGAAATACAGGCGCCGTAATTCTCCTGGCGTCATTTGCCCTCCAGCGTTTCCAGCCGTTTTTCCAGTGCGGCCAGCGCGCGCTCAATAGCCGTTGTCTCTTCAGCAAACCAGGCCAGCTCCAGCGGCCCCGGCGCCAGGCGCCACTCTTCAGTGATCGCTTCCGCGACATAGCGCTGCTGGCGCTCTGCGCCCTTCAGCAGAAACTGAGCGCCGCCGCGCAGGACTTTACCGACGCCTTCGGCCACAATATCGCCGGTATAGGGCGCCAGCAGTTCAGCGGGATCAAACTCTGCCAGGTCGCACAGGGAGACCATATTCTGCACCACCTGCAGATCGCCCTGCACTTCCAGATCACCGCTGCGAATAAGCGCCGTGAGCTGCTGACGATTGCGCAGTTTTGGCAGCACGCTGAGCCGGGTAATCACGGTGCAATCGGCCTCTCCGTCCCAGGCGCTCAGGACGTCAACCTGGCGTTCGCTGAATACCAGCACCACGGGCGTGGCGAAATCCTGCAGCTGGACCCGCAATACCTTGCCCAGCAGGCGCTGGCGAGCGGGTTTAAGCGCTTTGTCGCGCCAGAGGAAAGTATTCAGCGCCGTTTCAATGCCAGCGGTAACCAGGGGTGTGAAAGGCATAGCGTCCCTCCTGTCAGAACTTGTAACCGCGATGCAAAGCAACGATACCCGCCGTCAGGTTGTAGTAATCCACGTTTTCGAAGCCCGCATCCTGCATCATCCCTTTCAGGGTTTCCTGGTCCGGATGCATACGAATAGATTCCGCCAGGTAGCGATAGCTGTCGCCATCCTTTGCCACCAGCTCGCCCACCTTCGGCAGGATATGGAAGGAGTAAGCGTCGTAGGCTTTGCTCAGCGGTTCGATAATGGGTTTAGAAAACTCCAGCACCAGCAGACGTCCGCCCGGCTTCAGCACGCGGTACATCGAACGCAGCGCTTTCTCTTTGTCGGTCACGTTACGCAGACCGAAAGAGATGGTGATGCAGTCAAAGGTATTATCAGCAAAAGGCAGGGCTTCCGCGTTGGCCTGAACATACTCAACGTTGCCTACGATGCCGATATTGCGCAGCTTTTCGCGGCCCATTTTGAGCATAGAATCATTGATATCAGCAAGCATGACGCGGCCGGTTTCCCCTACCAGGCGGGAGAACTTGGCCGTCAAATCACCGGTACCACCAGCCAGATCCAGCACGGTCTGCCCGCGACGTACGCCGCTGCAGTCGATGGTGAAACGCTTCCACAAACGATGGATCCCAAACGACATCAAGTCGTTCATCACATCATATTTTGCGGCGACAGAATGGAATACATGCGCCACCATATCTGCTTTCTGCTCTTTAGCGACCGTCTGAAAGCCAAAGTGCGTCGTTTCTTGTGAATCCTCAACCATCTCTATGCCTGCTTGCTTTTCAAGAAAATGTTCACTGAGTGTATCAGACTCAGCGCATTTCCCATACGTTTCAGCGTGGCGGAGCCGCCTCCCGGCTACGCACCGTCTCGGCAGGGTCGGGTGAAAATGCGTCATTTTCCGGCAGGTTATCCTCATCTTCGAGACGATATTGCTCGTCCTGAGCCGTAGCTTGTTCGACTAAATCAGGATTAATCCCGCGCTTGACCTCCACGCCCAGGCCGCGAAAGGCCTCCGCCTGGGCCAGCAGATTACCACGCCCGGAAGCGAGCTTTTTCATCGCCTGGCGATAGCTCTCTTGCGCCTTATCCAGTCTCTGGCCGATGGCGGACATATCATCCACAAACAGGCGCATTTTGTCGTAAAGGCGCCCCGCCCGCTCGGCAATCTTCTGCGCGTTACGACTCTGGTGCTCATAGCGCCACAGATTGGCGATAGTGCGCAGGGCTACCAGCAGCGTCGTCGGGCTAACCAGCATAATATTATTTTGCAGCGCCTCGCTGATGAGCTCAGGCTGGCGATCGATGGCCAGCAGGAACGCCGGCTCAACGGGAATAAACATCAGCACATAGTCGAGCGAGCGCAGGCCAGGCAGCTGTTGATAATCCTTGCGTCCCAGCAGGCGAATATGGTTTCGCACCGAGGCAAGGTGTTCCTGCAGCGCGACTTCGCGGGTGTAGTCGTCTTCGGCGTTAAAATAGCGTTCATAGGCGACCAGCGTCATTTTGGCGTCGATCACCACGTCCTTACCCTGCGGCAGGCGCACGATAACGTCCGGCTGCATCCGCGGGCGGTTGTCGGTCTCAATACTGACCTGAGTCTGGTACTCATAGCCTTCGCGCAGGCCGGAGGCCTCCAGCACGCGGGTTAAGACCACTTCCCCCCAGTTGCCCTGAGTTTTGTTATCCCCCTTCAGCGCTTTGGTCAGGTTCAGCGCCTCCTGTGCCATCTGCGCGTTCAACTGCTGCAGATTGCGGATCTCATGCGCCAGGGTATGTCTTTCACGCGCCTCCTGGCCAAAGCTCTCCTGCACCTGGCGGCGGAACCCGTCCAGCTGTTCGCGTAGCGGCGTCAGCAGGCCATGCAGGCTCTGGCGGTTTTGCTCATCGACGCGCCGGTTGCTGTGTTCGAAAATACGGTTGGCGAGGTTTTCAAACTGCTCGCTCAGGCGCTGCTCGCTGTTAACCATCTGACGGATCTTATCTTCCGCATGCAGCTGGGTGGATTCGAGCCGGGTGGTGACCTCACGGAGATCGGCCTCGAGCGAGGTATTGATATCCCGTAGGCTGCGCAGCTCGTTGTTCAGCAGCTCACACTCCTCACGCCAGTGGGCCTCCTGCGCCAGTTGCTGGCGGGCGGCGCTCAGCTCAATATCCAACTCTCGCCGTTCCTCGATGAGATCGGCCCGAATTTGATCGGCACGCGCTTTGGTCGCCAGCCAGCCGACCATTAACCCGGCTGCCAGTGCGATAACCGCGCTGATAATAATGGAGAGATCCACGACGCCCCCTGCGATAACCTGATGACACAAAATAGAATTGTGCTGTACAAACGTCCAGTTTAAAAGGAATTTCCTGCGAGAGGCGACGCAAAAAAGAAAGGCCGGAGGATCCGGCCTGACAGGGAAAGAGTTGAATTACAGCAGACGACGCGCCGCTTCCACCACGATTTTCACCGCGTGGCTTTCGGTTTGCTTCATGGTTTCGGCGTTAGGGATCTCTTGCTGGGTACGGTTCACGATAACCCCAGCCACCATCCCGGCGCGCAGGCCCTGGCTGGCGCACATGGTCAGCAGCGTGGCGGATTCCATTTCATAGTTCATCACGCCCATTGCCTGCCACTCTTCCATTGAGCCCTTGAAGCGGCTCACGACGCGGCCGGAGAAGGTGTCGTAACGCTCCTGGCCCGGGTAGAAGGTATCCGAGGAGGCGGTTACGCCGATATGGGTGGTGGCGCCGATTGATTTCGCCGCTTCCACCAGCGCGGTGGTACAGGCGAAGGCTGCGACGGCCGGGAACTCCATCGGCGCGAAGTGCAGGCTGGCGCCGTCCAGACGAACGGAGGCGGTAGTCACCAGCACATCGCCAACGTTAATGTGCGGTTGAATCGCGCCGGTGGTGCCGATACGCAGGAAGGTACGCACCCCCAGCTGCGCCAGCTCTTCCACGGCGATGGAAGTCGACGGGCCGCCGATGCCGGTAGAGCAGACGATCACTGGTTTGCCGTCCAGCTCCGCGCGCCAGGAGGTAAATTCGCGGTGAGATGCCAGCTTAACCGGCTTATCCATCAGCGCGGCGATCTTTTCCACACGCTCCGGATCGCCAGGGACGATAGCCAGCGTAGCCCCTTGTAAATCGTTCTTGGTGAGGCCGAGATGAAAAACATCAGACTTGGACATAAAAAACTCCTCTGTGGGTCGAATTATCAGCAGAAGCAAAACGGTACTGTACAGAAGCCCCTGGCAATATTTTGTGATGATAGTCACCAAGACCAATAATGATTGCAGTTGTTTTTCAGTAAATAGTGATACACATCACATTAACAAGTTATATTCATCATCACAGAACAAAAGATAGCCGCTTTCAGGCACTGTGCTTTATTACCGCCCGAACTAAAGGTAAAGGGTCTATAGTTATTGATGCGCTAATAAATAAGGGTACGGAGAATACCATGACCACCACCAAGCAACCTGGATTCGCACCTGCAGCTTCACCACACGCCGCAACCGCCGTTCATACGCCGGAAGAGCATATTATCGCCGGAGAGACGTCGATTCCCTCTCAGGGTGAAAACATGCCGGCCTACCACGCCCGCCCGAAAAACGTCGATGGCCCACGGCCGATTGTTATCGTGGTACAGGAAATTTTCGGCGTGCAGGAGCACATACGCGATCTTTGTCGCCGCCTGGCACAGGAAGGCTATCTGGCTATCGCGCCTGAATTATACTTCCGTCAGGGCGATCCGAATGAGTACCACGATATCCCGACCCTGTTCAAAGAGCTGGTCAGCAAGGTGCCGGACGCGCAGGTGCTGGCGGATCTCGACCACGTCGCCAGCTGGGCGGCGCGCCACGGCGGCGATGCCCATCGTCTGCTGATCACCGGCTTCTGCTGGGGCGGACGCATTACCTGGCTGTATGCCGCGCATAACCCGCAGCTTAAAGCGGCAGTGGCCTGGTACGGTAAGCTGGTGGGAGAAAAATCACTGAATTCGCCGAAGCACCCGGTAGATATCGCCGTCGATCTCAACGCCCCGGTGCTTGGTCTGTACGGCGCTAAAGACGCCAGCATTCCGCAGGACACCGTCGAGACTATGCGTCAGGCGCTGCGGGCAGCCAACGCCACGGCGGAAATCGTGGTCTATCCCGAAGCCGATCATGCCTTTAACGCCGACTATCGCGCCAGCTATCATGAAGAGTCAGCCAAAGACGGCTGGCAGCGGATGCTCGCCTGGTTTGCTCAGTATGGCGGTAAAAAAGGGTAATCGCCCTAAGCATGAAAAAAGGAGGCAAATGCCTCCTTTTTGATTTTTCGCGTAACGATTAGGCGGACTGGCGCAGATTTCGCGCCGCTTGCACCATATTCGCCAGCGCGGCGCGGGTTTCCGGCCAGCCGCGAGTTTTCAGGCCGCAGTCCGGGTTAACCCACAGTCGCTCCACCGGGATACGCTGCGCGGCTTTCTTCAGCAGCGCTTCGATCCACTCCACGCTCGGCACGTTTGGCGAGTGAATATCATATACTCCCGGCCCGATCTCATTGGGGTACTCGAACGCTTCGAACGACTCCAGCAGCTCCATATCGGACCGCGAGGTTTCAATGGTGATCACGTCAGCGTCCAGCGCGGCAATGGAGTCCATGATGTCATTGAACTCGCAATAGCACATGTGAGTATGGATCTGCGTGTCGTCTTTGGCGACCGCAGCATTAAGGCGGAAGGCTTCCACACCCCACTGCAGATAGGCATCCCAGTCGCTGCGCTTCAGCGGTAACCCTTCGCGCAGCGCCGGCTCATCAATCTGGATGATGCCGATCCCCGCCGCCTCCAGATCCGCCACTTCATCACGCAGGGCCAGCGCAATCTGTTTCGCGATGGTTTCACGGCTGACATCTTCCCGCGGGAAGGACCAGCACAGAATGGTCACCGGTCCAGTGAGCATCCCTTTCACTGGCTTGTCGGTCAGCGACTGCGCGTACTTCGCCCAGTCGACGGTGATCGCCTGCGGACGGCTGACGTCGCCGATCACCACCGGCGGCTTCACGCAACGGGAACCATAGCTCTGCACCCAGCCGTTTTGCGTGAAGATAAAACCGTCCAGATGTTCGCCGAAGTATTCCACCATGTCGTTCCGCTCGGCCTCCCCGTGCACCAGTACGTCTAAACCTAACCGCTCCTGCTCGACGATCGCCTGCTTAATATGTTCCGCAATCCCCGTCCGATAATGACTGGCGTCAAGGTTACCCTTTTTGAAGTCCAGGCGCAGGCCGCGGATCTCGGTCGTTTGCGGGAATGACCCGATGGTGGTGGTCGGCCATTTCGGCAGGTTAAAGCGCTGGCGCTGTGCCTGCGCGCGAACCTCATAGGGGCTGGCGCGCTGGCTGTCCTGAGCAGTGATCGCCGCCAGCCGTTTTTCCACCTCCGCGTTGTGCACGCGGGTCGAATGGCGACGGGCCTGGATTGGCGCGCTCCACTCGGTAATCGCCGCCGTATCGCCGCTGTTCAGCGCATCGCGCAGCAGCGCCAGCTCACCGCATTTCTGCAGCGCGAAGGCAAACCAGCTCTTCACTTCCGCATCAAGGCGCGTCTCCACGCTCAGATCGATCGGGCTATGCAGCAGAGAGCAGGATGACGCGACCCATAGCTCGCGCTTACCGACGAGGTCTTTAATTTGCGCATACTTTTCGGTGAGGTCGGCGCGCCAGACGTTACGCCCATTGATCAAGCCCGCGGACAGCAGCCAGTCGGCCGGCAGGCGGTTGTGCAGTTCGGCAACATCATCTTTGCCGTGCACCAGATCGACGTGCAGCCCCTGGACCGGTAGCGCAGCAATGGTCGCGAGATTGTCGCTAACGCCTTCAAAATAGGTAGTCAGCCGCAGCTTCACCTGGCCCTGCAGGGCGTCATAAGCCGGTTGAAAGGCCTCCAGCCACGCTGGCGGCAGCTCCAGCACCAGCGCCGGTTCATCAATCTGCACCCAATCGATGCCGCGCTTCGCCAGTTCGGCCAGCACCTGCTGGTAAACCGGCAGGATGGCATTCAGCAGGGTCAGGCGGTCAAACGGTTCACCTTTCACTTTACCCAGCCACAGATAGGTTACCGGCCCCAGCAGCACGGGCTTGATCTTGTGGCCCAGCGCCAGCGCTTCGTCTACTTCATCCAGCAGTTGGGTCCAGGTCAGTTTGAACTGTTGGCCTTTAACGAACTCCGGCACCATGTAGTGATAGTTGGTGTTAAACCATTTGGTCATTTCCGCAGCGGCGGCCGGTTCGCCAGTCGGCGCGCGGCCGCGGCCAATGCGGAACAGGGTATCGATGTCGATGGATCCGTCTTTGTTCTGATGACGAGCCGGCACGTTGCCAAGCAGCAGGCTGGTAGTCAGAACATGGTCGTACCAGGCGAAATCCCCCACCGGCAGCAGATCAACGCCCGCCTGTTTCTGCTGCTCCCAGTGACGGGCGCGCAGCTCACGGCCTACCGCCAGCAGTTCCTCGCGAGTGGCGTTGCCCGCCCAGTAGCTCTCTTGCGCTTTTTTCAGCTCGCGGCGCAGGCCAACGCGAGGAAAACCGAGGGTGTGGTTAATAATTGTCATTTTTGTTCCTCTCTTATTTCATTGAATCTGAAGAAAAACTCTAAATAGTTCGGCTTGCAGGAAGGCGGCAACGATGCGCATCCCCAGGAGCTTACTGAAGTAAGTGACTGGGGTAAGCGAGGCAGCCAACGCATCTGCAAGTCGAAATATGACGAGTTTTAGACGTCCAGATGTTTACACATCCATAATTGACAGTTACTGTATATTCCTCAAGCGCAAATTGCTCATGGCGAAGTGAAGGACTTTCATGATCGAAATTAAACATCTGAAAACGCTGCAAGCGTTGCGGAACAGCGGTTCACTGGCGGGTGCGGCAGCGGCCCTGCACCAGACCCAGTCCGCCTTGTCTCACCAGTTCAGCGATGGAACAGCGCCTTGGCTTTCGTCTCTTTGTGCGTTAGAGCCCGCCGCTGCGTTTTACGCCTCAGGGGGAAATCCTCTTACAGCTGGCCAACCAGGTGCTGCCGCAGATCGCTCGCGCCCTGCAGGACTGTAACGAACCACAGCAGACCCGGCTGAGGCTGGCTATCGAATGTCACAGCTGTATTCAGTGGCTGACGCCGGCGCTGGAGAATTTCCGCGCCCGCTGGCCACATGTGGAGGTCGACTTCCATTCCGGCGTCACCTTCGACCCACAGCCTGCGCTGCAGCAGGGTGAACTGGATCTGGTGATGACCTCCGATATTCTGCCGCGCAGCGGCCTGCACTACTCGCCGATGTTTGATTTTGAGGTGCGTCTGGTGCTGGCGCCCGAGCATCCGTTAGCTATGAAGACGCTGGTTACCCCGGAGGATCTGGCCGCGGAAACGCTGTTGATTTATCCCGTGCAGCGCGGGCGCCTCGATATCTGGCGCCACTTCCTGCAGCCGGCCGGCATCAGCCCGCAGCTGAAAAGCGTCGATAACACGCTGTTGTTGATCCAGATGGTGGCTGCCCGGATGGGCATCGCCGCGCTGCCGCACTGGGTGGTGGAAAGCTTTGAACGCCAGGGCCTGGTGGTCACCAAAACCCTGGGTGAGGGATTATGGAGCCGGTTGTACGCGGCCGTTCGCGATGGCGAACAGCGTCAACCGGTCACCGAAGCGTTTATTCGCTCTGCGCGGAACCACGCCTGCGATCATCTGCCGTTTGTCCGGAGTGCGGAGCGACCCAGCGGCGATGGACCCACAGCGAGGCCAGGATCACCAACGCTCCGCTAATAAAGCTCGGCCAGTGCGGCTGCTCCTGCCAGATGGCAAGGTTAACCAGCAGCCCGGCGGGGACATGGACGTTATTCATGATCCCCAGCGTGCCGGCATCCACCTGGGTGGCGCCATAGTTCCACATAAAGTAACCCAGCCCGGAAGCCACCACGCCGAGCCACACCAGCACGCTCCACTGCAGCGTGGTGGTCGGCAGCTTCTGGGCGTTGCCGAGCATAAACCACGCCGCCACCGCCACGATAAAGGCCCCGACATAGAACCAGGCAAAGGCATTGTGCTGCGGCATCGGACGCACCTCCATCAGACGCTTATACCCCACCATACCGATGGCGAAGCAGAGGTTTGACAGCTGTACCAGTAACAGCCCGGTCCAGAAATGATCGCTGACTTTGTCATAGCGGATAATCGCCGCCCCCAGCACCGCCAGCGCGGCACTCAGCAGATAGCCCCAGCGCAGCTTACGTCCGCTGAGCAGGTCGTAGATCAGCGTGATATACAGGGGAGTAAACACGGTAAACAGCAGAAATTCCGAGACCGTCAGATAGAGATAGGCGCGGAAAGCCAGCAGGTACATGATGCCTAGCTGCATCGCGCCCACCAGCATATAGAGCACGATCGTGCGCGGAGACTGGCCGCGCGTGCGCAGGAAAGGCAGGAACACTAGCGCCGCCAGGCCCACGCGCATCAGCACCGAAAAATAGCTGTCGACGCTACCGGCAAGGTATTCGCCAATCAGGCTAAAAGAAAAGGCCCACAGGATAGTGGTGATAATTAACAGCGCCACAATGGTCGTCTCGTTGGATAAAGAACAGGCATTGTAGCGAAGAGTCAGGTTGACGACTGGACAGTTATTCGCCAGTCGTCAATCTTTTTCAGTCGAGGTATAGCTTACGCAGGTAGTGCGGGACAGCATCGTCGGCGTTACTGCCGATCACTTCCAGTTCCGGATGCAGATCCTTCAGCCGCTGGTGGGCGTTGGCCATGATGCAGCCTTTGCCAGCCATCGACAGCATCTCAGCGTCGTTCATACCGTCGCCGAAGGCGATGCAATCGGAAAGAGTGTAGCCGAGCATCTTCGCCAGCGCCTCCAGCGCATGCCCCTTCGATACCCCCCCCGCCATGACTTCCAGGCAGGTTAAGGTGGAGAAGCTGACGTTCACCCGATCGCCCCAGCGGGCGTTCATCGCCTGCTCCAGCGGCAGCAGATGCTCGTGATCCTCGCAGGTAAAGAATACTTTGCTGATCCCCTGCGGATCCAGTTCGCCCGGCTCATACAGCTTGTAGTTAAACACCGCCTCCTTGAAGAAGCGCATCTCTTCCGGACGATGGCGGTTCATATACCACTCGTCTTCCCGATAAACGTTAGTGACGATTTTCGGGTCGTTACGCACGATCTCAAACAGGTCGGCGGCAATATCGCGATCGAGGTTATGGGCAAAGATTTGCTGACCATCGCTATCGTGAACGCGAGCGCCGTTAGAGGTGATCGTGTACGACCGGATGCCGAGATTATCGCGGATCTGCCCGACGTCGATGTAGTGACGGCCGGTGGCGAAGACGAAATTGATCCCACGGGCGGTGAGCAATTTCAGCGTCTCTTTGGCATACGGGGTCAGGAAATGGTCGGGGGAAAGCAGCGTGCCGTCTAAATCAGACGCAACAACCTGGTACATAAAAAAGTTAACCTCTAAGCAGGGCGACGAGCGTTATCGTCGGATTAAGTATGTCGATTGAAAAACTCGACGATGGCATTGAGCGCGACTGAGCGCATAGCGTCCTTTTCAAAAAGGATCTCATGATATGCCCCTTCAATGACGAGCGGCTTACCGCCCTCACAGGGATGGCCGGCAGCGGCCCGTAATTCGCAATAGCGGTCGTGCATCAGATTATCGACCACCCGCTCCTCCTCCGCCTGTAAAAGCAGCGTCGGGGCGGTATCTTTTTCCACATTCGCCAGCACTTCGTCGCCGGCCAGCATGCCCTCACGCACCCAGTGCCAGGTCGGACCGCCGACCTGCAGCCGCGGCTCATCGGCATAGAAGCGCAGGTTGCGACGATAGCGTTGCCGACTGTGCGTCAGCACGTTAACGGCAAAAGGCAGCGCCCGCCAGCGCCCGGTGCCGATAGCATACTCTTCGCGAATGCGCTGATGGCCCTCAGCCCAGTCGAGAATATGGCGCACCATCCAGTCCGGCAGCCGAATGATAATCCCGAACATCGGCGCGCAGAGCGCAATCGCATCGCAATGCGCCTGGTAACGTTGCAGAAAAAGCGTGGCAATCGCTCCGCCCATAGAATGGGCAAGGATAAACCGTTTTCGCCAGTGTCCAGGAACCACCTGCTGCTGCCAGAGCGCGGCCAGGTCATCAACATAGTCGCTGAAGTTAACCACGTGTCCGCGGTGGGTATCTGAGAGCAGGCGGCCCGAGCGTCCCTGCCCGCGATGGTCAATGAACATCACGTCAAAGCCGCAGTGAAAGAGATCGTAGGCCACTTCAGCATACTTCACGTAGCTTTCAATGCGCCCGGGGCAAATCAACACCAGCCGACCGTTATGTTGCGCGCAAAAGCGGACAAAGCGTACCGGTACATCGTCGACGCCTTTAAATTCAGCTTCTTCGCGCTGTCGCCAGAAATCCGTCAGCGGCCCCATGCTAAAGGCCGCAAACGCGTTTTCTCGTGTTTCCCAGTCCTTTTTCTGCCCAAACATCGGGTTTACACCCCTGTTAACCGCTGAAAATCGTTTTTTTGCCCTGTATCACACAATGCTGACACAATAGCGTATTGTGGCATAAAAACAGACAATCAGGGAGTTTCTCATGACCATTGAGTGGTGGTTCGCCTACCTGCTGACATCAATCATTCTCAGCCTGTCACCAGGTTCCGGAGCGATTAATACCATGACCACCTCCATTAACCACGGATACCGCGGCGCGGCGGCGTCGATTGCCGGTTTGCAGACCGGGCTGGCCATTCATATCGTGCTGGTTGGCGTTGGTCTCGGCACTCTCTTCTCCCGCTCGGTGCTGGCCTTTGAGGTGCTAAAATGGGCCGGCGCCGCCTACCTGATCTGGCTGGGTATCCAGCAATGGCGGGCGGCAGGGGCGATCGACCTGAATACGCTGGCGAAGGTGCAGACGCGCGGCAAACTGTTCCAGCGCGCGGTGCTCGTAAATCTCACCAATCCCAAAAGCATTGTTTTTCTGGCCGCCCCGTTTCCGCAGTTTATCCTGCCGCACCAGCCGCAGGTGATGCAATACCTCGTTCCGGGCGTCCCACCCATCGTCGCCGATATCATTGTGATGATTGGCTATGCGCCCCTGGCGCAGCGCATCACCGCTGGGATCAAAGGGACA
>ENA-OQKN01001301-OQKN01001301.1-human-gut-metagenome-genome-assembly--contig:-NODE-1301-length-12742-cov-3.383829_pt1 | contig 12742 bp, 9 predicted proteins | sample MGYA00242776_ERZ504794 | MGnify/ENA primary metagenome ERZ504794 (study PRJEB26092, sample SAMD00036434) | human gut metagenome | host: Homo sapiens | study: EMG produced TPA metagenomics assembly of... | reverse complement strand
TCGGAACTTTTTTTCTAAAAGTTTGTTTCATCATTTTGTACCGGCGTTCTCTCTCGAATGCGGGTGCAAAAGTAGTGTTATAAAACATAACCTCCAAACTTTTCCGGTATTATTTTTCAAGTTTTTTCTCATGGCTCAACAATCCTTATTTTTAATGTACGCACACGATAAAGGCACATATATTTATCTGTACTGATGTTGACAATAGCTGGATGGGCATGGAAATAGGTTTCAAGTTTCAAGGTTTCACGAACCCCTTTTCCTCACACACGCACAAGTACATATAATACAGTTCCTCATGATCGCTCCGTCCGCCTCGGGTAAAAACATCATGTCGTGGCTACGCAAGTTCTTCGAGGCTATCCATCCCGCATAACAAACATAAAGGGATTTATTTGAAACCTATATAATGTACGCATCGTGTGTGTGAAGAAAAAGGGGTTCGTGAAACCTTGAAACTTGAAACCTGCCTATAGTCATTTTTTAATTCGATACACGCATAAGCAAAGAAGAGCCATACGATAGACTTAATACCTTCGAGCCAATGACTTAAATCAAAGAGCGCAAAGAGCTAAGTCATCAAGCGCAAAGACTCAACTTCTCATCCCCCAAGTTCCAAGTCCTTTATGCACCTTAATCCACAACTAATTAAAAAATCTGATAACAGAACACGAATGTCCGCTCTCATCAGTCCGACACATTGAAGCGTATTCCCACAGGGTCATCATATTGTTTTTGCAGCTTATAAAGCTCGTCTCGCATGCGTTTCGTCACTGCCTCGTAACTGGGCTTACCGTAAAGGTTATTCATCTCGTGGGGATCTTCTTGGAGGTCGTAAAGCTCCCATACGTCGATGTCGTTGTAGAAATGGATCAATTTATAACGATCGTCACGTACGCCGTAATGACGCTTCACGGAATGCTCGGCGGGATACTCGTAGTAATGATAGTAAAGGGAGTTACGCCAGTTCTCCGGCCGCTCGCCTTTCAGCAAGGGAAGCAAGGACTCGCCTTGGATGTCGGCTGGGATGGGGACTCCGGCCAGTTCCAAAAAAGTGGGAGCGTAATCAATATTCTGCACGAGCTGCGGGATATCACCCTTCTTGCCACCCGGCAGACGCATCAGCAACGGGGTGCGGAAGGATTCCTCATACATGAAGCGCTTGTCGAACCAGCCATGCTCGCCCATGTAGAAGCCTTGGTCGGAGGTGTAGACGATCAACGTGTTATCCAGCAAATCGTTCTTCTCCAGATAATCGAGCACGATACCGATGTTCCGATCCACGGAATGGATCACCCGAAGGTAATCGTGCATATAACGCTGGTATTTCCACTCGGCCAGCTCCTTACCCGTGCGTTTCTTCGCCTTGAAGTCTTGGATGATCGGATCGTAATAGGCGTCCCAAGCGGCTTTCTGGTCCGGATTCATGCGGTTATAAAGCTCACGGCCGTACTTCTCCAGATCGGCGTTGGAGGAATGGATCTCGTTCTCCTTATCGGCCATTTTCAAGTCGTATACGATATCCATATCCTTGATGATGCTCATCTCCTGCTCCGAGGCGGCGATGCGGCCGGCGTAATCGTCGTAGAAGTTCTCGGGCAGCGGGAAGGTCACATCGTCGTAAAGACGCAGGTCGCAGGTATCTGGCATCCAAGTACGGTGCTGAGCCTTATGGTGCAGCAGGAGGCAGAAAGGCTTGCTCTTGTCTCGTTTATTGTCCAGCCAATCAAGAGCCAGATCGGTCGTGATGTTCGTGGCGTACCCTTCGATCTGACGCTTCTCGCCGTTATCGATGAAGATGGGGTTATAGTAATCGCCTTGGCCTACGAGGATGTTCCAGTAATCGAAACCGGTGGGATCGGAGGTGAGGTGCCATTTGCCGATCATGGCGGTTTGGTAACCAGCTTTACGCAATAGCTTCGGGAAGGTCTGCTGCGAGCCGTCGAAGGTATGGGCGTTATCGATGAAGCCGTTCTTGTGGCTGTGCTTGCCGGTCAGCATGCAGGCACGGCTGGGGCCACTGATGGAGTTGGCTACGAAGCTATTGGTGAAACGTACGCCCTCGTTTGCGATGCGGTCGATGTTGGGGGTTTGGATGTATCGCTTGTCGTAGGCGCTGATGGTTTGGAAGGAGTGATCGTCCGTCATGATATAAAGGATATTCATGGGCTTGGCGGGCTGCCCGGACGTATTCTCTTTTTGGCTACAGGAGGTGGAGGCTATCGCCGCCAGACCTGTCAGAATGAATAGTTTATTTGTTTTCATGTATTCCGCTTAGATTTATGTTGTTTTGATTGATTTTGTCTAAATACACTCAGCTACAGACTTGTAGAGACGGGGCATGCCCCGTCTCTACAATTGGTGATATTAACCTTGGTGATATTAGCCGAGGAGGTCTTTCAGCTTGCCTTCGGATTGCAGCTTCACGATCAACTCGCCAAACAGAGTATTCGTCCAAGCGAACCACGAGCGGGTGTAATCGGAAGGATTGTCCTTATGGAAAGACTCGTGCATGAAGCCCGTGCCTCCGTCCGTATCACGAAGCGTCTCTATGCAATACCGGATCTCCTTCTCGTCGTTGGAAGTCGTAGCACGCATGATCAAGCTCATCGGCCAGATATAGTTGAAACCGATATGCGGACCGCCGATGCCCTCGCCGGCCTTTCCCTTGAAGAAGTAAGGGTTGGAAGGGCTCAGCACCAAGCGGCGGGTATTCTGGTAAATCGGGTCGTTCACGTCCACGCAACCCAAGAACGGCAAGGCCAGCAAGCTCGGAACGTTAGCGTCGTCCATGAAGACACGGCTGCCGTAACCATCTACCTCGAAGGCGTACACCTTACCGAATTCCGGATGCTCCACGATGGCATATTTCTTCACGGCCTCCTCTACCTCACCCGCCAACGCCTCGCAACGACCGGCCAAGTCCGTGTTATTTCTTACGGCACGAAGAATCTCAGCCACCTGACGAAGCGAGGTGATAGCGAACAAGTTCGATGGCACCAAGAAGCCAAACAGCGTAGCGTCGTCGGAAGGACGGAAAGAGGAGACGATCAGTCCCACCGGATTCACCGGGCTACCCCAACCATCGTTCAAGAGGGTATCGCCTTGGCGGTCCGTCACACGGGATAAACGGTACGGCCCGAGGCTGTCCTTGCGCTGTTGCTCACGGAAAGTACGGTAAACGGCCTCCATCGCCTGCTCCCATTTGCTGTCGAATACGGAGGTATCGCCTACTTCCTTCCAATAATGATACGCCAAGCGGATCGGGTAGCAAAGCGAGTCGATCTCCCATTTACGCTCGTGAAGCTCTTTCTTCATCTCCGTGCGGTCGCTCTCCCACTCGCTCCCGGTAGGGCCTTCGTTGAAGCCATTAGCGTAGGGATCGATCAGGATGCAGGCGGTCTGGCGATTGATAGCACCAACCAGCATCTGCCGCAAGTCCTTATCCTTCTTCGCCAAGGTGACGAAGGGGTAAACCTGCGCCGAGGAGTCACGCAACCACATGGCGTGAATATCTCCGGTGATCACGAACGTATCCGGCTTGCCGTCTACCATCTTGAACTCACAGGTCGTGTCCAAGGTATTCGGGTAGCAGTTCTCGAACATCCAAGCCAGTTTCGGGTCCTTGATACGGGCCTTGGAAGCCTTCAGTTGCTCCTCTACCGCCTTGGAGGTAAACTTACGGGCCTCGGGAGCCGGGCGCTTGCTGGCGTAATCGCCGGTCACCTTAGAGGCGATCGTGCTAAAACTCTTTTTATTGTCGGGCGTACTCACGGCGGAGTATACCTTCTCGCCAACCAACAGGCCGGCCAAGGAAATAGATCCTGTTTTCAGGAAATTACGTCTTGTAGTCATTTATATAGTTTTTATGGTATTATATTCCAGTGGCAAAGTTAAGAAAAAAAATAAAGGCTCCCAATCCTTTTCGGACCGGAGCCTTCGCCAACTCAATAATTCCTTAAATTAGCCTAAATACGATTTGAGGAGCTTGCTACGAGTTCCTTGTCTTAATCTTCTGATTGCTTTTTCCTTGATCTGGCGGACACGCTCTCTAGTGAGGCCAAATTTGTCGCCAATCTCTTCCAATGTCATTTCCTGACAGCCAATACCGAAAAACATCTTGATAATCTCACATTCTCTTTCGGTCAGTGTAGCAAGCGCTCGATCAATTTCCTTAGCCAATGACTCGTTCATTAACGACCGGTCCGCGATAGGAGCGTCATCGTTCACAAGCACATCCAAAAGGCTGTTGTCTTCGCCTTCCACGAACGGGGCATCCACGGAAATATGACGTCCGGACACCTTCAAGGTATCGGAAATCTTATCCACCGGGATATCCAACTCATCAGCAAGTTCCTCTGGAGACGGTCTACGCTCGTTTTCCTGCTCGAACTTGGAGAAGGCCTTGCTGATCTTGTTCAGCGAGCCTACTTGGTTCAACGGAAGACGCACGATTCTTGACTGCTCTGCCAAAGCTTGCAGAATAGATTGGCGAATCCACCATACAGCATAGGAAATAAACTTGAAACCTCTCGTCTCATCGAATTTCTCAGCAGCCTTGATCAAGCCTAAGTTACCCTCATTAATAAGGTCGGGCAAACTCAAACCTTGGTTCTGATATTGCTTAGCCACAGAAACGACGAAACGGAGATTCGCACGGGTCAATTTCTCTAACGCCCTACGGTCTCCTCTTTTGATAGCCTGTGCCAATTCCACTTCCTCTTCTACCGTGATAAGATCTTCTCGACCAATCTCTTGAAGATATTTATCCAGCGAAGCGCTTTCGCGGTTGGTAATGGACTTTGTGATCTTTAATTGTCTCATTCAATTTGTTTAATTGAGAATACGGGGTGCAAAGATAACCATTTTTGTTGAAAGAATTGGCTGGATGCACCCCACATCCAGCCAATTAAAAACCTTTAACAATCTTTTCACACCTATAAGACTACAGTCCTTGTTTATCTTATTCGGCAAGATCTATCGCATAGTACTTCGTACGTCCGTTCGGGTAGAAGCCTTTAATGAAGAGGCCTTGATCTTCCGTACGTCCTTGAAGTATGCTTTCCACAATCTTTTCCAAGTCTTCCGGAGCAGAGATCTTCTGGTTGTTTACAATCATGATAATGAAGCCTTTCTTTATACCGGCGTCTTTCAGCTTGCCGCTGGTCAGACCGGTGACCTCGATACCATAACTTACACCTAACTTACGTTTCTGCTCGTCGTTCAAAGCCTTGAACGCTGCGCCCATAACCTCTGCGCTGTCGCCACCCTTCACGACCTTGGTGCTACCTTGCGCATTACGGAGTTCTACCGTGAATTTCTTCGTGCTACCGTTGCGGTTGATCGTCAACTCTACCTTGTCGCCCGGACGGTATTTGCTGATCTGCTCTTGCAAAGCGCTAGACGATTTGATCTTCACGCCGTTCACGGCTACAATCACGTCACCCTTCTCGATTCCGGCTTCCTTAGCGGAGCTGCGCTCGGCGAAACCACCTACGTAAGCGCCCTCGAATACTTTCACTTTCTCTTTCTCAGCGTCGGGCACGTATTGCGGGTCTTGTATCAATACGCCTAATACGGCACGCTGCACGGTTCCGAATTGCTTCAAGTCGTTAGCCACCTTGCCGGCGATGCTGATGGGCACGGCGAAAGAGTATCCGGCGAAGTTACCGGTCTCGGAGTAGATAGCGGTATTGATACCGACTAACTCGCCTTTCGTGTTCACTAGTGCCCCACCACTGTTACCCGGGTTCACGGCGGCGTCTGTCTGTATAAACGACTCGATCTTGCTACGATCCTTGCCACCGGCGCCGATGTTGCCACGGCTCTTAGCGCTCACGATACCTGCCGTAACGGTAGAGGTCAAGTTAAACGGGTTACCTACCGCCAACACCCACTCACCTACTTTCAACTTCTCAGAATCACCAAAGGGGATCGTAGGTAAGTCGGTTGCCTCAATCTTGATCAAGGCGATATCTGTTGTCGGATCAGCCCCTATAATCTTTGCCGGGAATTTCCGGTTATCGTTTAAGGTAACCTCCAGCTCGTCGGCTCCGTCGATCACGTGGTTGTTCGTGATGATATAACCATCCGTAGAGATAATGACACCCGAGCCAGCGCCCACACGAGGTTGCTGTTGCGGACGTTGGAACCCTCCACGGCCACCGAAGCCGAAGAAATACTCGAACGGGTCCATATACTGCTGACCGCCGTCCCCGTTAGAGGCTTGCGCGTTAGCCGTGGCCTTGATATGGACAACCCCGTGGATGGCGCTCTCGGCGGCCGTAGTGAAATCGATATTCTCGGCGGCCACGGTTCCATAATTCGTCAATCGGTACGGTTGCTTGAAGGTATTCTCAACTCCGGAGGCCAACTCCGCCGGACGTTGATTCTTATTCATCAGGTAAGTACTCGTTCCGATCGCGGCACCAGAACTAATGGCTGCTATCAGAGCAACACCAAGCACATTCTTCCAGATATTTTTCATACTTTTCTTATTTAATTAAACACTTAAATTTAACAGTTTCTTTACGGCAAAGAAAACTCAAAAATTGTGCGGATATTCCATTTCCATCGTATTTTTTATCACTTTTAACGAGGCATCACAGGGGCTTAACCGCACTTAACAGTACTGTGTATTGCAAAGTACCTTTTTAACAATTAAACAGCAGACGAATTGACAGTTGACACGCGATAACTGACAGTCGGCAATCGATAAATGACAGTCGGTTACTGGCAATCTAGAATCTCTGTTCGTATAAAAAACACCTAGGAGACAGAATATGTTTACGGCTGAAAAAGAAAATGTTATCCTATCTCTCCTATGCGTCTACAAAATAATTGTCAACCGCCGACCGTCAACTGTCAACTAAAATACCTATCTTTGTCCTATCGCAGTCTGCTGGTCTGTCGCTCACCTTCGGGTGTGAGGAAAGTCCGGGCAACACAGAGCACCATACTTCTTAACGGGAAGCTGTCCGTGAGGGTAGAGTAACGTAACAGAGAATAACCGCCGGACTCGTCCGGTAAGGGTGAAAAGGTGAGGTAAGAGCTCACCGGGTCCCGTAGCGATACGGGATGCCGTACGTCTTATGGGTTGTAAGGTCATGTATACCGGCGCATGTAGGATGGCTCGTCCGATGCCGGGGGGTAGACCGCTAAAGCTTACCGGCGACGGTAAGACAAGATAAATGGCAGGCACCTCTTTCCAAAGAGGTACAGGACCCGGCTTATAGGCAGACTGCTTTTTTTATTTGCCAATTAAATCATGTGCCGATATGCCCAAAAACAAGCCACGGGAAGAAAAGAAACCTATTGGAGAACGGATCAGCGCATTATTAGCACGAACCATCCGTTTCGTTACCTACGACATTTGGCGGATTACCGAGAATGAAGTTAGTGGGCTGAAGGAGATTTATATCAATATCATCAAGACGGTTATACTCGCCGTGCGGGGTTTCCAGAGCGAGAACCTGCAAACCAAGGCGTCGGCGCTTACCTACAGCACCTTGTTATCTATCGTACCTTGGCTGGCCGTATTATTAGGTATAGCTAAGGGCTTCGGTTTCCAAGGGACGGTACGGCAGGAGTTGTTCGATTATTTCCCCGGGCACGAGATGGAGCTGAACAAGGCGTTCGAGTTCGTGGAGAGCTATCTGGCGCAGGCGCAGGGGGGAGTGATCATCGGGGTCGGTTTGATTTTATTGTTTTATACGGTGATCAACTTGATCTCGTCCGTGGAGGATACGTTCAACGACATCTGGCAGATCCAGAAATCCCGTCCGTGGTACCGGAAGATATCCGATTATCTGGCCTTATTCCTCGTGCTGCCGGTGCTGATGACGGCATCCAGCAGTTTGTCCATCTTCATGTCTACCTTGCAGAACTCGTTCTTGGGGCAATACTTGTTTTTTACGCCACTCGTAGAGCTGTTCTTGCATATAGCGCCTTATATTATCACGACATTGGCTTTCACGGGGCTGTACGTCTCCCTGCCGAATACGAAAGTAAGGTTCGTGAACGGGTTGGTGGCAGGATTTATCGCTGGTTGCGCCTTCCAGTTGTTCCAATTTATTTATATCAGTGGGCAGATTTGGGTGAGCAAGTACAACGCTATTTACGGTAGTTTTGCCGCACTGCCTTTGTTGTTGCTTTGGTTGCAGCTTTCTTGGTTGATTTGCTTGTTTGGCGCAGAGCTGTCGTACGCCTCCCAGAACGTGAAGAAATTCAGCTTTGAGAGGGACAGCAAAAGTATCAGCCGCCGGTACAAGGATTTCTTGACCTTGCTGATCGCCTCGCTGATCGTCAAACGGTTCGTGAAAGGCGAGAAACCCTATACGGCCGACGAGCTATCCGACGCTTACCGCATCCCTATCCGCATAACGACACAGATCTTATACCTGCTCACGGAGTTGAACATCATCATCGAGGTGAACTACGGGAATGACGACCGTGTGGCATACTACCAGCCGGCGATCGATGTCAATAAGATCACGGTCAGCTACCTGCTGACCCGCATGGACGAGTATGGCTCCGAGAACTTTAAGATTGACACGAGCAAGCTTTTCAGCAAGGAATGGAAAGCCCTGCTGAAGACACGTGAGGATATGATAAAGGCAAACGACAATATCCTGCTGAAAGACCTATAGGGAATTGAAAATTGAGAATTGAGAATTGAGAATTAATACAGGAAATAGGGATTTGACGAGTGGGGCGGTATGGAAGGTGATCCTGCGTTTCGCTTTCCCTTTGCTGATCGGCAATCTGCTGCAACAACTCTATAACGTGACCGACAGCGTCATCGTCGGGCAGTTTCTGGGGAAAGAGTCGCTGGCGGCGGTATCGGCTTCCTTCTTCATCTATTACTTTATTATCTCGCTGGTGATCGGTATCGGGAGCGGTACGTCGGTGGTGATCTCACAGTTTTTCGGGGCGAAGGAGTTCGATAAGGTGCAGAAGGCCTTCTCCTCTTTCTTTATCTTCATGTTGGTCGCAGGGGTATTGCTGTCCATAGCGGGAATTATTTTTGCCGAGCCGATGTTCAGGCTGACGAACACACCGGAGGACGTGATCCCGCAGGCGGTCGCTTATTTTAGGATTTATGTAGGGGGTACGTTCTTGTTTGTCACTTTCAATAGCATTATCTCCATATTGCGGGGTGTCGGGGAGTCCGTGCGCCCCATGCTGTTTATCCTGCTTACCACGATTTTGAATATAGCCTTGGATTTACTCTTCATTGTCGTTTTCAAATGGGGGATCGAAGGGGCGGCACGGGCTACGGTGATCGCCCAAGGGATCGGCATGTGCGTGGCCCTAGGCTACGTGAACAACACCCATCCCCTGCTCTCTATCAAGAAACAGGATTTATTGTTCGATATGGGACTGTTCAAGGAAGGGCTCCGCATCGGGCTTCCCTCCAGCGTACAGCAATGTGCCATCTCGCTAGGATTGATTGCCTTACTGGGGATCGTGAACAGTTTCGGCACGGATACGCGCACCGCTTACGGGGCAGCGGGAAAGATCGACACGATCATCATCCAAGCGGTATTGACCCTCTCTGGGGCGCTAGCTGCTTTCTGCGGGCAAAACATCGGAGCTGGGCACTTGGACCGGGTACGTGACGGGGTACGATTCGCCATGCTTGTCAACCTATTGCTGGGTCTAGCAACCTTCACGGCCATCTATTTCTTCGGGGACAAGATGATGCTGGCTTTCACCAAGGACCCGGAGGTGATCCGGATTGGCAAGGAATATTTATTGATCATGGGAGGATTCTTTATCGTACACGGCGGCTTGAACGTCTTCAACGGGGCATTACGGGGAGCTGGCGATACCCTGTTCCCAATGGCAGTAAGCATCACTTGTCTTTGGCTGATACGCATTCCCCTCGCCTATTGGTTTAGCTCTATCTGGGGACGGAGCGGTATCTGGTGGGCCATCGGCGCCAGCCTTTGCATCGGGCTTACAATCACCTATATCTATTATAAATTGGGATTCTGGAAGAACAAAGGGCCTTTACGGAAGAAATAAGCATAGCTTATTATTCGTTTCCATCGGGGTCGCATCGCCCGATCGCTTGATTGAATAGAGAAAAAGTCCTCAAGTCAATGACTTGAGGACTTTTTAGTTGCGGAGGCAAGACTCGAACTTACGACCTTTGGGTTATGAGCCCAACGAGCTACCACTGCTCCACTCCGCGATATAGTCGCTATCATTTCTTGATTGCGAGTGCAAAGGTATATATTACATTCCAAACTTCCAAACATTTTCAAGAAATATTTTCAATTTGTTTGCGTACACCCTTCGCTATCGGGCAGTGAAGCCTTGTTAAGCAGCAATTTGACACTAGAAATTCTCGATCGTATCAAAACCGAATGGTTCATATAAATGCAGACGGTTTCTCAACGATTGTATCTCCGCCTGCAAATTCCGCATCCGGTCCAGCATATGATGAATGGCCTCGATTCCCTCGATGTTAATAGACAAGTCGTAATACATACGTGTGTATTGTTCCAGATCACGGAGCTGGGAAGAGAAGAGATACCTCTCTCCATCCGTGATATTAATGTCTATCAAACCTCCCTCTTCCAGCAAAATGATGAACGAAGGGTCTATATGGCATTTCTGGCAGTATTCACTGACAATAACTAAATCTGTTTGCATAATACACCTGTTTTTAATTTAGACTTTGTATTTCCCGGAACAAATCCTTCTGTTTCTCCGTCAAGTTGGTCGGCACCTCGATCGAGTACGTGACAATCAAGTCACCAAACTGCCCCTCCTTCTTGTAAACAGGGAATCCCTTACCTTTCAACCGGACTTTCGTATTGTTTTGCGTGCCCGGTTTTACTTTCAGTTTCACCTTGCTATCCAAGGTATCGATAATCTGCTCGCCACCCAAGACCGCCGTATAGAGGTTCAAGGGGACGGTCAGGTACAGATCGTCTCCCACCCGTTTGAAACGGCTGTCGTCCGGAATAATGAACGTGATGTACAAATCACCGGCAGGTCCTCCATTCATGCCCGGCCCGCCTTGGCCTTTCAGCTTAATGGTTTGCCCGTTGGCTACGCCGGCGGGAACCGTGATACGCAGGTTCTTGCCGTTCACGGTGATCACCTGCTTATGTGTCTTGGCCGCATCCATCAAGGATAAGTGCAATTCTGCCGTGTAATCCTGTCCACGGAACCCATGATTAGAATGGCCACCGCCACCCCGGCGGGAACCAAACATAGACTCAAAGAAATCCGAGAACTCTCCATCATCGCCGGAGGAGGACCAATACGTACCTCCGCCGTTCGAGAAGCCACCGCCAAAGCCGCCACCTTGCTGGCCATACTGCTTCCGTTGAGCCTCGAACTCATCCGCATGTTTCCAATTCTCCCCGTACTGGTCGTATTTCTTACGCTTTTCCGGATCGCTAAGCACCTCGTTCGCCTCATTGATCTCCTGAAACTTACGATGGGCGTCGGGATCGTTCGGATTCAAGTCAGTGTGATATTGCCGAGCCAACTTCTTATAGGCTTTCTTGATATCATCCTGAGAAGCGTCCTTGTTCACCCCCAAAATCTTGTAATAATCGATATAGGCCATAATCTGATATGTTTAGTCTATTTTTCTCATATAATTATATAACAATAAACATACCAAGGATAGTTTTGGTTAGTGAAAATTTACTTAAAACGTTTTTAATCGTACACGCACGGAATTAAGATTGTCCGTAGATAGAAAAGGCTCTAGCCGGGATCATCAGATACCGCTAAAGCCTTTTATGGATAGGAAATTCTTCGAACCTTATTTAAACTGCATCATCTTGCTGATATACTTCCCGACAATATCGAACTCTAGGTTCACTACCGTACCTTTCTCGATCTGGCAAAAGTTCGTGTTATCGTGCGTATAAGGGATGATAGCGACTTGGAAACTGTTTTGCTGGGAGTTGCATACCGTCAGACTGACGCCGTTCACGCAAACGGAGCCTTTCTCCACGGTCATATACCCCTGCCGGGCCATCTCCTTATCAAAAGCGTACTCGAACGTATAGTACCAGCTGCCGTCCGCCTCCTTCACCTCCGCACAAACGGCAGTCTGGTCCACGTGCCCCTGTACGATATGCCCGTCCAGACGGCCGTTCATCAACATGCTACGCTCCAAGTTCACCTTATCGCCCACTTTCAGGTTCCCGAGGTTCGAACGTTCCAAGGTCTCCTTGATAGCGGTAACCGTATACGTATCTTCCGTCATGCTTACCACCGTAAGGCAAACGCCGTTGTGAGCCACGCTCTGATCTATTTTCAGCTCATTCACGAATGAGCACTTCATCGTCAGATGAAGGTTTCCTTTATCGGATTGGAGGGCTACTACCTGAGCCGCTTCTTCTACAATACCTGAGAACATAATCAAATCGTTTTTAGTTTGTACTCCCAAAACTGTTATTTATTCATGGGCAAAGATAACGCCTTTGAGGTAATAAGCCCGATAAAAAGGAAGTTATTAAATGTTTTTAATTTACGATATTATTTATCGTCCAAGGAGACCAAATCATACCGCTGGCTTCCCATACCCAACGCCTCCGCATGCTCGACGATATGGATGCCATGGCGGGATTCCATGCGCTCGATCAAGTGGACACGGCCAGGGTCCGGCGAGGCGTAAACCAGATCTACGCAAGCCTTATCCAAGGCCACGGGATCGAGTGAGGCTAGCATACCGATATCCGCCATTTTCGGCTCTTCCGGGTTCGAA
>ENA-OQKN01001300-OQKN01001300.1-human-gut-metagenome-genome-assembly--contig:-NODE-1300-length-12750-cov-3.687713_pt1 | contig 12750 bp, 11 predicted proteins | sample MGYA00242776_ERZ504794 | MGnify/ENA primary metagenome ERZ504794 (study PRJEB26092, sample SAMD00036434) | human gut metagenome | host: Homo sapiens | study: EMG produced TPA metagenomics assembly of... | reverse complement strand
CTTTTCAGACGAAGAGTTCCAAAAAGAGATCCGTGAAAGAGGTAATTACAAAAAAACCCAGGAAAAAGCACATGGTCAGATCGAGATAAGGGAGTATTATCAGACAGAGGATATAAAGTGGTTAAGCAAAAAAAGAAGTGGAAGGACTGTCCAGCATCATAATGGAAAAGAATTGACAGGGGATAATTATTCATGCGTTTGTCGTGCAAAGGTATAAAATCCACTGGTTATTTTACAGAAGTTGTTGTATAATTAAAAATACCTTATTTTACACATAAGAAGCAGGAGGATAAAAAGATGCCAGTCGTTGAAGAATTGATCCGCGCAGAGCAGGATGGCACCATCAGTTTTGGAAATTATAAGTTAGGACAGAAGTCAAAGAAGTCCGATTTTGAATATCAGGGCGATATCTATAAAGTTAAGACTTACAATGAGATCACAAAGCTGGAGCGCAATGAGATGTTTGTTTATGAGTCTGTTCCAGGCACAGTGGCTGAACATTTTAAAGTAACAGATGACAGCGTAGAGTTTGCGGTAGAGGGTGATAAGGATGCCCAGATCACCGTACAGCTGGAAAATGATACCGATTATGAGGTATATGTAGACGATGTTGCTGTAGGAAGCATGAAGACCAATATGAGCGGCAAGTTAAGCGTCAGTGTAGAGTTAGAAGAAGGAACTTCCGTAAAGGTTAAAGCAGTAAAGAGAGCATAAATTATGGCAAAAGCGAAGACAACTGCATTTTTCTGTAAAGAATGCGGATATGAATCATCCAAATGGCTGGGACAGTGTCCCGCCTGCCGGGCCTGGAATACACTGGTGGAAGAACCAGTGGCAAAGATGGCACCGGCTGCAGGAAAAGGACGGATGTCTGCTGAGAGAGGAGCGGGTATGGCTGCGGCTAAACCCGCTCTTCTTTCAGAGATACGTCTGGAAAAGGAAGACAGGATCAGCACCGGCTTTAAAGAACTGGACCGGGTACTGGGAGATGGCATTGTAGCAGGATCCCTGGTACTAGTAGGCGGTGATCCGGGTATTGGAAAATCTACGCTGCTGCTGCAGGTATGCCGCCATCTGGCAGCTGCAGGTCAGAGAGTACTTTATATCTCTGGTGAAGAACCCTTAAAACAGATAAAAATGCGTGCAAACCGTATCGGGACTGTGACGGGAGAGCTGCGCTTTTTAAGTGAGACTAATTTAGAGCGCATTGAGGCTGTGATCGACCAGGAAAAGCCTCAGATCGTAGTGATCGACTCTATCCAGACCATGTATCGGGAAGAGATTACTTCTGCACCGGGAAGTGTAAGTCAGGTGCGTGAATCCACCGGTATTCTTATGCAGATCGCAAAAAGCCGGGGGATCGCTATTTTCGTGGTAGGACATGTGACAAAAGAAGGTGTTGTGGCAGGTCCAAGGGTGCTGGAACATATGGTAGATACGGTCCTTTATTTTGAAGGGGACAGAAATGCTGTGTATCGTATCCTTCGCAGCGTAAAAAACCGTTTTGGATCTACCAATGAGATCGGTGTGTTTGAAATGGGAGAAGAAGGACTGGCAGAAGTAGAAAATCCTTCGGAATATATGTTAGACGGCCGGCCAAAGGAAGCTTCAGGGGCAGTGGTTTCCTGCTCCTTTGAAGGAACCAGGCCTATATTGCTGGAAGTGCAGGCTTTGGTGGCAGAGACCAGTTTTGGTATGCCAAGAAGAACCGCTGCAGGTACAGATTACAACCGTGTAAACCTTTTAATGGCAGTGCTGGAAAAAAGGTGCCGGTATGAACTGTCCCGTCTGGATGCCTATGTAAACATTACCGGCGGTATGCGCATGAGCGAACCGGCGCTGGATCTTGCCATTGTTATGGCTTTAATGTCCAGTTACAAAGACAGACCGGTGGATCCGGGCATGCTTATTTTCGGGGAGGTAGGACTTTCCGGGGAAGTACGTGGGATCTCCCAGGCGGCCCAGAGAGTAGCAGAAGCAGCCAAACTGGGATTTACTACCTGTGTACTGCCAAAAGTAAATATGGAAAAGATAAAGCCCATAGATGGGATCCGCATGATCGGCGTGTCCAATGTACGGGAAGCTATTGGGCTGCTGTGATAAAAATACCTGCGCCGGGTCAGGATATCCGGTGCAGGTGTTTATATAAGCAGTACGTACAGAAAGTGATTTGTTTTTCAGGGGTCATTACTGTATAAAAAAACAGAAAAAAACATACAATTACTTTTTTTGAAAAAACTTTGAAAAAAATTAAAATAGTTGTTGACACTGATTGCAGGTTGTGATATTATAATATCTGTTCGAGGGAACAGGAAAGAAAAACAAAACATAGGGGAATAGTTCAATGGTAGAGCAGCGGTCTCCAAAACCGTAGATGGGGGTTCGAGCCCCTCTTCCCCTGCTGACTATTTGAAAGAATAGCCCAACCCGAAAGAAGTTCAGAAGTCGTATGGCTTTTGGGCTTTTCTTTTTGTGTGATACATGTACCAAAGGTCTAAAATCTGACGCAAGCTTGCACAAGGGAGATACACATATGAACAAAAAAGAATGTAACGAGATAAAAAAACTTTTCACTCCGGCAAATTGTGCCATCAGCCGGATCTGTGGCTGCTATGTGGATGCAGAAAAGAATAAAAAAACAGAGTTAAAAGAAGCGTTTCTGTCCCTTCCGGAGGAAGAGGCTTTTAAATATTTTACTATTTTCAGAAACGGGCTTTCTGGTACTATTGGAAAGAATCTTTTAAATATGGAGTTTCCCCTTCATGCAGAGGAAGAGGGCGGTACCCAGAATTTCCTTTTAAAGCTGCGTGACAGTGAGTTAAAAGACGATGGCCTGATCGAAGAATTTTATGACCGCATCATCGCCAATTTTGATTATGGGGAGAATTATTATATTATCCTGATCCATTGTGCCTATGACATTCCTGCAAAAGCCACAGATGGTTCTGAGATGTTTGATGCATCTGACTATGTTTATGAGTTTATCCAGTGTACTATCTGCCCTGTAAAGCTTTCCAAGGCTGGTCTGTGCTATAATTCCATGACAAATGCCATTGAAAACAGGATCCGTGACTGGCTGGTAGAGGCGCCTGTGACCAGCTTCTTATTTCCTGCTTTTAATGACCGTAATACAGATCTTCACAGCCTTCTTTTTTACGCAAAAAACGGAGAACAGCTGCCAGATACCCTGATCGATGAAGTTCTGGGCTGCCATACTCCTATGTCTGCTAAGAGCCAGAAGGAGACTTTCCAGGCTATAGTAGAAGAGACTCTGGGCGATAACTGTGATTTTGAGACGGTAAAAAGCATCCATGAAAACTTAAGTGAACTGGCAGAAGAAACAAAAGACGAGCCGGTTCAGCCTGTATTAAATAAAACACAGCTAAAACAGCTGCTGGAAAATAATGGAGCAGATCCGGAAAAGCTGCAGGAATTTGACAGCCGTTACGCAGACGTAGAAGATGGTCCTGAGACCAGTTTTACAGTTTCTAATGTGGTAAATACCCGGAGCTTTGAGATCAAAACTCCGGATGTGATCATTAAGGTGGCTCCTGATAAAACTGACCTGGTGGAAAACCGCATGATCGATGGCCGCCCCTGTCTTGTGATCGCGATTAACGAACACGTAGAGATCAACGGTATTTCTGTGCTTCCTGTGCCATTAAAAGACAGAAAAGGGGAAGTTAAAAACAACGGGGATGTTCAGGAGGAAGGCACTCCCTGGGGAGAAGAGGAAAAGCCAGTAAAGAAGCCGGCAGATGATACAGATGAGATCCGCCCGGTAGCTACAGGCATCTGTTCTGTGAAAGACATGTAATAAAAAGAAACATTTTTACATGTACCGCCATGAAGCAGGGGAGTCCTTGTTAGTTTGGACATTAACTTCCATAAGTTTCGGATATAATCTGGACAAAATTACCAATAGTTGTTATAATGACTATAATGTTCTGTGAAAAATAAAACAGGACAAATAATGGCGACTACTTCATTGACTAGAAGAAAAAATCATACGAGTGGAAGGAAGAGAGTACAAATGAGTCGGACAATTAAAGCAGGGCATGTATATCGTCAGTATTCTAAAGACGGAATGCCGATCGCAGATTATAAAAGTTCAAGACTGGCCCACGAAGCAACGGGAGTTTCTTTAGGTTCTATTGCCAGAGCAGCTCATGGTGAACGGAAAACAGGAGGGGGATATCTGTGGAGAGTAGTCCCGGAAAATCTTCCATGGGAACAGATTCAGGTGGACTTAAGCAGCAAGATCGGATATCATGACAAGAGACCGTTGATCCAGCTGACATTGGACGGTGAGGTAGTGGCAGAGTATCTGTCTATCGCGCATGCCAGCCGCACCCTTAATATCAGCCGTAGAAGTATTTCCTGTGCTATTACAGGAGCCCAGAAGACAGCCGGCGGATACAGGTGGGTTGAAAAGGAAACAAAGGAAGAACAGGAAGAAAAGGCCTGAAAATAAAGAAAAAAATTGCGATAAAATCGTGCAAAATTAAAGTAAAATATACTTGTCCACAGCAAGAACAATCTAGGTGGTTTCCCCAAAATCTGGAAACCACCTTTCTTTTGTGCACAAAAACAGATATATTACAGAAACAAATCACAGCAGTTTACATAAAAAAACAGAAAAATGGGCATAATAAGGGTTATGGAATAAAATTTGACATTGAAAAATAATAGTGATATATATATTTCAACGTTCAGAAAAACCTGAACGGTAAGCATTTTAACCGAGAAAAATCCAGCTGAACAAGTCTGGAAAACCTTAAAAAAGGAGTTTTGAATAATGAAAGAAAAAAAGATCATGCTGCCATCTGCAGAGGAGGCAAAACATTTTGTAGCAGAGGCATCAAAGTGTGACTTTGATATCGACGTATTCTATAACCGTGTCACCATTGATGCAAAATCTATCCTGGGTGTATTAAGCCTTGACCTTGCACGGGTTCTGACAGTCCAGATGAACGGCGATAATGCAGAATTTGAAGAATATCTGGATACTTTAGTGCCAGCTGGAGCTGTAACAGCAGCTTAACAGGAAAAATGTAAACTTAAAATGTAAAGCTTCTTAGGAAGAATGGCAGAAAGGCAGAAAAGCGAACATAAGTTTGCTCATCTGCCTTTTTCATGTTATAATGAGTCCAAAAGAAAAACAAGCGACACCGAAGGTGGCATTTGTTTTTCTTGGACCATTAACGAAGGTTCCGTCTGCGAAAGCAGGCAGTAGAGCACGCCAGTGCGAGGATCTGAGTATAAGATGAGCGCAGGGAAAAACAAGGGATACTGTAAATAGGAGGAAGCACAGTTGGAAACGATCCGTATTTCTGTCCGGAATCTGGTGGAATTTGTTATGCGGTCCGGGGATCTGGACAACCGCAGGAGCCAGGGGGCGAAGAAAGAGGCAATGCAGGCGGGAAGCAGACTGCACAGAAAGATACAAAAGCGTATGGGAGCTGATTACCGGGCAGAAGCAGCCTTAAAACATCTGGTAAAGGAAGATGTTTTTTCCATCCTTTTAGAGGGCCGGGCAGACGGTATTATCACTGAGGCCGCAGGAGTTACTATTGATGAGATCAAATGTATCTATATGGATGTAGAACGCTTAGAAGGGCCGGATCCGGTCCATCTGGCCCAGGCTATGTGCTATGGATATATTTATGCTTTTGACAGAGGCCTGGACAATATAGGAATACAGCTTACCTATTGTAATATAGAAAATGAGCAGATACGCCGTTTTAGAGAGGTAAAATCCTTTGAAGATCTGGAAAACTGGTTTCAGGGGCTTATCCATGAATATATTAAATGGGCCCGGTATCTTTACCACCATAGTCTGCGCAGAACAGAATGTTTAAAAGAACTGGAATTTCCTTATGAATACAGAGAGGGGCAGAAAGAACTGGCTGTATCTGTATACAAGAGCATTTCAAGGGGCAGAAATCTTTATATCCAGGCTCCTACTGGGATAGGAAAGACATTATCCTGTATATTCCCCAGCTTAAAAGCTATAGGAGAAGGTCTGGGTGATAAACTGTTTTATCTTACAGCTAAGACTATTACCCGAAGCGTAGCAGAGGAAACGTTCAGTCTGCTTCGTGAGAGGGAACACCTGTATTTTAGTACAGTGACCATTACAGCAAAAGAAAAACTGTGCGTATTAGAGAAAGCCGATTGTAACCCGGAAAGCTGTCCGAGAGCCAAAGGCCATTTTGACCGGGTCAATGACGCGGTGTATGAGGTGATACAGGAGGAACAGGGAATCACCAGGGAAAAGATACTGGAATATGCAGATAAATACCAGGTATGTCCTTTTGAACTGTGTCTGGATATCAGCAGCTGGGTGGATGGGATCATCTGTGATTATAATTATGTATTTGATCCTAATGTACGCCTGAAGCGGTACTTTGCAGAAGGTGAGGAAAATGGGGATTATATTTTTCTGGTAGATGAAGCACACAATCTTGTATCAAGGGCCAGGGAGATGTACAGCGCAGCTCTTATAAAAGAAGAATTTCTGAACGTGAAGAAGAACTTAAAAGCAGTGCCTCAGGCTGGAAATGTGATCCGTCTGTTAGACAGATGCAACCGCCGTCTGTTAGATGTCAAGCGGGTAGGGGATTGGAATACCCTTTTGGAGGAAAACGAAGAACTGGCTTACGATGCCGGTTTTCGCAGTGTACTTGGTGAATCCTACCGTATGCTTGCAGATGTAAAATTACTTTCACTGGAGCTTATGAGCCTTTTTGGGGAAATGGAAATCTTTTTAAATGAAAATAATGAATTTGAAGACAGAGAAACGGTTCTTGACCTGTATTTTAAAATACGTGATTTTCTTTATGTCAGTGACAGGCTGGATGAAAATTATAAGATATACAGCCGCCTGTTGCCAGATGGTTCCTTTATGGTAAAGCTTATGTGCGTTAACCCGTCAGTTTGTTTAAGGGAATGTCTGGGAAAGGGTGTTGGCACTGTGTTTTTTTCTGCTACCCTGCTACCCATCCGCTATTATAAAGAACTTTTAAGCGGCAGCCAGGAGGAATATGCAGTTTACGCAAAATCTCCTTTTAAAGCGGAGAACAGGTTAGTGCTGGCAGCTTCCGATGTAAGCAGCCGCTACAGCAGACGGGGAAAAGACCAGTATGAGCGCATCAGCGATTACATAGAGGCTGTGATCAGGGGAAAAACCGGGAATTATATCCTGTTTTTTCCATCATATCAGTTTCTGGAAGCTGTGCAGGATATTCTTGAGAAAAGGCAGGCAGAAGGCGGACTGGGCTTTCGTTTTATGGCACAGGCTTCTCATATGAGTGAAGAAGACCGGGAGAGATTTCTTTTAAGGTTTGAAGAAGAACCAAAAGAGTCTTTTGCAGGTCTGTGCGTTATGGGTGGTATTTTTTCAGAAGGGATAGACCTGAAAGAGGAGCGGCTGATCGGAGCCATTATCATTGGAACAGGACTTCCCCAGGTAAATCCGGAACAGGAGATCTTAAAGGAATATTTTGATGAAAGAGGAGAGGGAGGCTTCAACTATGCCTACCAATATCCTGGAATGAATAAAGTAATGCAGGCAGCAGGCCGGGTCATCCGTACCGTAAAGGATAAAGGGGTGATCGCCCTTTTAGATGACCGTTTTCTGCTGCCTGAATATGTGGCATTATTTCCAAGGGAATGGGAAAGTTATACAGTAGTGAACCGCTTTAATGTAAAACAGGCGGTGGATGGATTCTGGGAACAATTTGTATAGTGATCTGGCTGTGAGCGGATTAGGGATGTTTTTAGAATACCTTTTGTCTCCAAAATTATAACATATCCATAAATTGTTTAGCAGCCTGGGACACAGGAAGACTTTCGTTATAGGCAACTACCATCTGGCGGGTAGGAAGCTCTTCGGCAAGATCCAGGATAAAAAGGTCTTTATCATTGGCAGGGATACAGAAGTCCGGTACAAAAGCAATGCCAAGACCAATACGGGCCAGGTCAATGAGCAGATCATTACTGGAAAGTTCAATTTCCGGTACCAGGTCTAAATGGCTTTTCTGGAAGATCTGGTGCAGGAATTCACTGGTGGTGCTTTTGCGGTCCAGCATCATGATAGGGTATTTTAACAGTTCTTCTAAAGTCAGTTCCTTTCCTTCTAAGTCAAAGGCCTGACGGCTGGCTACGAATACATCATGGAAGTCATTGATGACCCGTGTATGCAGGTTTCCCACCAATGCAGAGTTTGGATAATTGGCGATGATAAAGTCAGTCTGGCCATTTTCTAGGGCTTTTGCACATTCGATGGAAGTGTGGTTTATAACTTTAATATGAATGTTGGGGTAGTCCTTGTGGAACCGGTTTAAATAAGGTACCAGATAGTAGCGGCAGATAGTATCGCTGGCCCCGATGCGCAGCTGGCCGCCATTTAAGGTATGGGCCTCTAAAAGCTGGTTTTCGCCCTTCTGGATCAGGTTCATAGCCGGCTCAATGTGTTTTAATAAGATTTCTCCCTCTGGTGTCAGCTGTACTTTTTTTGTACTGCGGATAAACAGTGGCTGGTTCAGCTTCTTTTCAAGTACCTTAATTGACTGGCTTACTGCAGACTGGGAAATAAAAAGCTGCTTGGAAGCTTCCGAGAAACTGAGAGTGACTGCTACATGATAAAAAACCTTATATAATTCATAATTAATATCCATTATTAAGCCCTCCTTATAATTATCTTTATTTTATCACGGGAGACTTAAGTTTGTAAAGAGCTGTTGTACTTGACTAATAATGGGGAATGACTTATCTTTATAACAGTGAACAAAGGAGAGAAGTATTATTATGGAAGTAAATTTTTACGAAATGTATTTAGAAGAAATGGCCCTGATTCCTGTATTAGAGGCAGAAGAAGAAAAAAAGGTACTGGCTCTTGCTGCAGAAGGAGATAAAGAGGCAAAAAAGCGCCTGGTTGAAGGTTATCTGGCAAAAGCAGCCCAGATGGTAAAAGAATATGAAGGAAGAGAGCTTCCAATGTCAGATGTAGTCCAGGAGGCAAATGTAGCCCTTACAGCAGCGGCTGCTGCTTATGACGGAAGCCAGAAGTGGGAGGACTTTTTTGAGCAGGAGGTCCGTCAGGCAGTAGAAGCAGCCTTAGAAGAGCAGAAAACAGAGGCTGAAATAGAAGAGAATATGGCAGCCAGGGTAAATGTACTCCAGACAGTATCCCAGGTAATGGCAAAAGAGCTGGGGAGAGAAGCAACGGTGACAGAACTGGCTGAAAAGATGAAAATGACCGAAGATGAAGTAAAGGATATTATGAAGCTGGCTCTGGATGCTATTACAGTAAACGGAGAAGGCGCAGTATCAGGGGAACAGAAAGAGGAAGAATAAACAAATGAAATTATATATCATACGCCATGGGCAGACGGATTGGAATATAGCTAAAAAGATCCAGGGCAGACAGGATATCCCCTTAAATGGACGGGGAAGATACCAGGCGGGCTGCCTTAAAAAAGCAATGGAAGACCGTCCTGTTACAGCTGTATTTTCCAGCCCTCAGATCCGGGCAATGGAAACAGCCAAAGCAGTGGCCTCGTCTTCCGGTTCTGTGGTGATCCCGGTAAAAGATCTTATGGAGATCAACTATGGTTCCTGGGAAGGGAAAACGGAAGAGGAGCTTTTACAGGAGGACAGGGCACTGTACGAAGCCTGGTGGTCACACCCGGCAGAAACAGCACCTCCGGGAGGCGAAAGCATCAGCCAGGTCAATGAGCGCTGCCAAAAGGCATGGAAAGAGATAAAGCCCCAGCTTACAGGGGATGCAGCAATTGTAGCCCATGGCGGTTTGCTGGCTCATTTTATGGAGCAGCTTTTAGGCAATGAAAGTGTAGCTGCATCTACCGTAGCTCACAATGCAAGTATTACAACCATTGAATATGAGCCGGAAACAGAAAGATTTACGCTGGTGGAATTTGATGATTACAGGCATTTATTATGACCTTTTTACTCATGTTTTTAGAATTGCGGGAGTGCAAAGCAAGCAGCAATAGTATATACCGAAAAAGAACCCCACAGTGATCACACTGCAGGGTTCTTTTTTTCGAAAATGGGTTTGGCTGTTATAAACATTTTCAATCAATTTATGTACTAGTACATCGTTTTCGAAATAACTATACCACTCACTTGTCTGCGAATCTGATTGCACAGGTCTAAAAGCCTCAGCGTAGCCCGCTACGCCTGCGTTTTTAGACCTGCACACTCAAATCCGCATCCTACGCGATCAGTACAGTTATTTACGAAACAATGTACTAGATCAGTCCTCCAAACTGAAGGAAGAGAGGAGCAAAAACTAAAGATACGATAGTCATCAGCTTGATCAGGATGTTAATAGACGGACCGGAGGTATCCTTAAACGGGTCACCTACTGTATCGCCTACAACAGCAGCTTTATGAGCTGTACTTCCCTTGCCGCCATGATTACCTTCTTCGATATACTTCTTTGCGTTATCCCATGCGCCACCGGAGTTGGACATGAAGATAGCCATGAGTACACCGGTTAAAAGAGCACCGGTCAAAAGTCCGCCTAAAGCATCCGGACCCAGGATAAGACCTACTGTGATCGGAGCAAGGACAGCCATAAGTCCTGGAAGAAACATTTCTTTTAAGGCTGCGTTGGTGGAAATGGAAACACAGGAAGCATAATCCGGACGGGAAGTGCCTTTTAAGATACCGGCATCTTCGTGGAACTGACGGCGTACCTCCTCGATCATCTCATGGGCTGCCTTGGATACAGATTCCATGGTCATGGCTGAGAAGAGGAAAGTAAGCATACCGCCAATAAATAAACCTACAATAACATGCGCATTTAAAATATCAATGGTCTTTAACTGAACAGCTTCTGCATAGGATACGAAGAGAGCCAGGGCAGTTAAAGCAGCAGAACCAATAGCAAATCCTTTGCCAATAGCAGCAGTGGTGTTGCCCACAGAGTCTAATTTGTCAGTGATTTCACGGCCAGATTCATCCAGACCGGACATTTCAGCGATACCGCCTGCATTGTCAGCGATTGGGCCATATGCGTCAATAGCAACTGTGATGCCTGTAGTAGAAAGCATACCAACAGCTGCAAGGGCTATACCGTAAAGTCCCATTAAATGGTTGGCGATCAGAATACCGGCGGAAACTAACAGGATCGGAACAGCAGTGGATTCCATACCTACTGCAAGACCGCTGATAATAGTAGTAGCAGAACCGGTTTCAGACTGCTTTGCGATCTTCTTTACAAAACGGTAATCACCGGAAGTATAAACTTCGGTGATCGCACCAATAAGAACCCCTACGAAAAGTCCTGTGATCACAGTGAAGGCAGCTAGGAAGTTGCCAAAGAAAGTACGGCTTAATACCAGGGCACTGATCACGACTAGGGCAGTGGCACTGTATTCGCCGGTTTTTAAAGCTTTGTGTGGATCTGCATTTCCAATGGCCTTTACTAAAGCAGAGCCGATCATAGAAGCGATGATGCCTGCTGCGGAAAGTAAAAGAGGAAAGATAACGCCTGCTTCCTGATAAAATACAATACCAAGAGTCAGGGCGGAGATCAGGGAACCAACATAAGACTCAAACAGGTCAGCCCCCATACCTGCAACGTCACCAACGTTATCACCAACATTATCTGCGATAACAGCCGGGTTGCGGGGATCATCTTCCGGGATGCCGGCTTCTACTTTACCAACCAGGTCAGCGCCAACGTCAGCAGCCTTGGTGTAAATACCGCCGCCTACACGGGCAAACAATGCGATCGAGCTTGCGCCCAGACCAAAACCGGTAACAATATCAATGTTACGGTCAAAAACAAAATAAGCTACAGACAGGCCGGCAATGCCAAGGCCTACAACACCCAGGCCCATTACAGCGCCGCCGGAGAAAGCGATTTTCAGAGCTTCGCTCATGCCATGACGGGCAGCTTCAGCTGTACGAACGTTAGCTTTAGTAGCCACGTTCATGCCCAGATAACCTGCGCAGATGGAGAATACAGCACCGCCGATAAAGCAGAGCGCAGTGCTTACGGATAAGAATGTAGCAATAATTGCAGCAACAACAACGATGAAGATAGCAAGATATTTGTATTCTCTGTACAGAAATGCCATTGCACCTTCATGGATATAGCCAGCGATCTCCTTCATACGGGCAGTACCGGCATTAGCAGCGCTGATAGCGTTACTGAGCATTACTGCCACGCCGAGGGCAACAAGACCGACGACTATGGATAAAATTAAATAAGTACTCAAAACATTGATCCCCTTTCTGTTTCTTTTGAGTTTTTAAAAATTAAGAACGCAGAGCGTTCTTTTTAACCAAATTAACCGTTGATTTTTGCCAGAGCAAGCGTGATGATACCAAAAGCAGTACCCAAACCAAGCGTAACTTTAGCCATTAAAGTATCAACATCATTACCCTTGCCGAAGAAGGCACCACCACCGCCTCCGCCGGACGCATCTGACAAGCCTGAGCCCTTCCCGGACTGCATTAACACAGCCGCTATCACGGCGACACAGACGATTACGTCTACTACCATTAAGACCGTTGCAATCACAAAGCTTACCTCCTCTTTTACTTAGTACCTAACTAATCTATCATAATGTTATACAGCTTACAACGGTACACTCTCACAACTTGTACAAAATTTAGTAAAACCCCGGCAAACACCCCTCCAGGTACTCCCCCCGCTCCCCAATCACATTCACCCCGTACATTTTTACGTGTTGCAAAAAACACATTTAC
>ENA-OQKN01001297-OQKN01001297.1-human-gut-metagenome-genome-assembly--contig:-NODE-1297-length-12785-cov-8.774451_pt1 | contig 12785 bp, 11 predicted proteins | sample MGYA00242776_ERZ504794 | MGnify/ENA primary metagenome ERZ504794 (study PRJEB26092, sample SAMD00036434) | human gut metagenome | host: Homo sapiens | study: EMG produced TPA metagenomics assembly of... | reverse complement strand
CTTAATTATCCACTAATATTTTCAGGCCAGCACTGGTGTGGTGGTCTTATTTTGATACCTAATTTTCAACCTGTATAAAATTTTCAATGTTCTTCAATTTAGCCTTGACTTTTTATTTGCAGGCTTATTTTGAAATTTTATGATGTGGGTGTCAAAAGTCCCCAACTATGATGCCTACGGATTGTTCCGTGCGTTGCACTCCCACAATCCTTTCTACGCTCCGCTTCGGTCGGTGCTAAACATGTGCCACCGGCACATAGCACCCCAGTATTCGCATATCGTGGGATTATCATCCCACTTTTATGCTCACATGGAAATCCAATATATGAACACTGTTCATTTTGATTCAAAAATTTTCCCACATGATCTGTGGGAGAATTTTAATATAATGTTTTATTTATAAGCATCACTATTTGTGAAGGGTCATAATTCTGACGTATCATCGACACTAACATCAGCGAAAATAATATATCTGCAAACTGTTTTTCCGTAAATTGCTGGTCAAATACATTCGGGCGGATCTTAGAATCATTTTTCAGGACATCGCACAGTCCATTGATGATATGCCCCCAGGTCTGCATCATTCTCTTTTTACCATCCGTTCTTTCTTCTCTCATAAATCCAAACGAATGTAATGAAAAAAAACCCGGAAATTGCTTATTTCCATATTGCAGACGTTCATAAATCCATAAGATGCAGGTTGTAACATCATCAAAGACCTGTTCATCCTGGGAATGAAAGAAAATCTCGTGCCAAATACTCTCTATTGTATCACTGAGCAAGACCGCCTTCGATTCATAGTAATTATAAATTGTACCGGCAGAAACAGAACACCGGGATGCAACAGCCCTGATACTTACAGCAGCCCAGCCATTTTCTTTGATCAATTCCCTGCTGGCAGCCAATATGTCTTCTTTTGAAGTAGCAAGATGATTCACAACTTCACCTCCAATATTTCTAATTTGCTTATTATTACTTTCCAACGTGAACACTGTTCATATTGAAAACATACACCGTTCATTTTGATTTGTCAATATCTTTTTGCAAGATCAGCGTAAGTGATCTTGTTTTATTTTTTGTGTTTATAATCCCGATAATGTTCTCATTACCAGATCAACATCTTTGTTTTCGAGTTCCTGAATGATATGCAGATATGTTTTCTGCGTTGTTGTCATGCTGGCATGTCCAAGACGTCTGGCTACGCTGGCAATTGATACACCGGCAAACAGAAGAAGGGATGCATGGGTATGTCTGAGTCCATGAATGGATATCTCTGAAATTCCGCACGCTTTACAATGTCTAGTAAGTACATCATTCACTGTAGAATTGTAAATCTTCGATTTCCCGACAAAGATTGGTTTGTCTTCCGGCAGATTCTTGGTCAGCTCTGAAAATTTCACAACAATCTGCCAGTCAATCTGAATTTTTCTCACAGATGAATTATTCTTTGTCGGAAGGAATCCGCCGTTTCCTTTATAGTCCCATGTTTTGCTGATGGACAATGTCTGTCTGGCAAAATCAAAGTCTGCCGGAGTAATCGCAAGTGCCTCTGAAAATCTCATACCGGTCTTGGCAACAAGGAGAATAAACCAGTCCCAGTTCACTTCTGTTCCGATATTCAGGTCTGCGATCAAAGTATGCAACTCAAACTGACTTAAATATTTTATTTTTTTTGCTCTTGGAGCCTTCCCTTTAATAATTGCTTTTCTGGTAGGATCTCTTCCTATTATTCCTTCATCTACTGCATCAAGGATTGCACCTTTCAGCTGATGATGAAAATCCAGTGTTGTCTGTCGCTCGTGTTCTTTGGCATAATCATTCAACAATTTCTGATAAGCGATCCTGTTAAGGTCACATAACCTTAATTCCGGTGCAAGTTTTTCCAGCCATTTCTGTGCCATCAGATACTTCGCCATCGTTGCATCCCTGATTGCTCCTTTTTTATACACGTCAATCCATTGTCTGTAATACTCATAAAACAGTTGCATTTTTTCTGTTTCCTGCTGCATAAATTATCTTCCTTTCCTGAATCACTTACGCTGATACAGACAATTAATAACCTGTTTTTTTCTTTATGCAAGACGAATCAGTGGTTTTATTTCTTTATCCAGTATTTTCTTTAATTCTGACATGCACTTCGCATAGTATTTGAATTTTGGAAGTACCTTTTCCTGTGCAGATTTGTAGCCTTGATAGTCAATGGTTGCTTTGATCACACTCTCATTTGGTATTTCTCCATTTCTGTAATGAAGAGCTGCATACATAACATCTTCTTTCGATGCATACCAGGTTACGCAGAAATCTGAAATTACCTTGTCAATACAGTTTTGCTTTATATTTTCTACAATATTCCGAATAGACTGACCTCTGTATTTATTTTCATCTGCCTCGATTTCACTGACCAGACCAGCCATGATATCGGCAACTTTTGGATTGTCTTTCTGCATTTCTTCGATATACTGTTTCACTTCCTCAATCTGTTTCTGGCGTTCTTCCGGAGATACTGCTTCCGCTCCTTCATTCGGTGCTACAATGTTCTGGATCAGATTAATAATATATTCATAATCAATCTTTGTACTGCTGTAAGCCATCAGTTCATAATCCATATCTATCATTTCATCTTCCGATGCCTCTTTTCCCGGATCATTACCGTCACCTTCCGCTGTTTTTATCTCCTCTACAGCATTTTTATAGACTCCGGCATACTTATCATATTCCTCTTCTGTTATACCGTATTTCTCAAGCATACTGTCATCATATCGGGTGAATGATTTGATTTGGGCAAATAATCGGTCAAAAGTCTGGAAAATCTTAACAAACACTTTTTTCTCTTTGACTGACATCGTTGTTACTTCTTCCGGTGTTTCTGCTGATACTCTTAATGCTGCCAAAGATTTGCGAAATGCCGGTTCTATTTCTTCCCATTCTGCTAAAATTGCTGTTCCTGTACTTCCCGCAGAATATAATTTCACTGCATTATCAACACTTTCTTTAAACAACTTTGGTGCCTGGAAGGTAACAATCTGACCATATGTTTTGTTTTTATCGAAAATACGGTTTGTCCTTGAAAACGCCTGTATCAGATCATGCGGTCCCATCGGCTGTCTGTCAATAAAAATGGCAGACATACATGGTGCATCAAATCCTGTCAACAGCCGGTCTACCACGATGACCAGATCCAACTGCTCACTTCTGCTCTTGAATTTTGCATCTTTCCGTGCCAGACGTTTATTCAGATTTCCATTGTACCCCTGGATCTGAGAAAGCTCATATTTTGTACTAAACATCCGATTATAGTCATCCAGGGATTTCTGCATCTTTTCCTGATTTACGTGAGAACCTTCTTCATTTTCTGTTACCGAATAGGTAATTGCAAATTTCGGAAAATCAGGAAGTACCTGTTTGATCTTCTCATCAATCTTTAATGAAGTTTCTCCATTTTTCACCTTCGTCAGAAGCTCATAATATTTCTGTGCTGTCTGGATGGAACTTGTTGTCAAAAGTCCTTCATATGTTTGCCCTTTCCCGTTCTGAAATCCCAGCTTGTGATAGGATTTATTCAAAATAATATCTAATACCCGGAGCATATGTACCTCATTGTCATATGCACTGGCATCCGTCTCATCTGTAATATTTTTCGGACCATTATGCTCTACCTGAAAGCCAAGTACTGCATTATCGTGAATTGCATTCTGGATTGTATATTTATGAAGTCTTTTTCCATATAATTCTTCCGTTGTACGTGGCAGATCCCCCATCTGCGGATATGGATTCTCTGCAAATCTCGGAGTTCCTGTAAACCCATACCAAAGTGATCTTCCAAAAAAGCGTTCCAGTTCACGCTTTGTTTTCGGAGTCACTGCCCTGTGGCATTCATCTACTACAAAAGCAATTTTCAGGTTTTTAATCTTGTTATATTCCGATGTTCCTTCCTGTAATCTTTTGCTGATCAGAATCTGCATTTTCTGAATGGTTGTAACGATTACCTGGCGATCATCCGATTTTAATTTCTTTTTTAAATCATTTACATTGTCCGTTTCATCTACATCAACCAGATCATTATTCGCATAAGCCTGAAATGCCATAGTAGTCTGAGTATCCAAATCTTTACGGTCAATCAAGAAGATTGCTTTATCAATCGCAGGAATATCCATCAATAAATTTCTGGTTGCTTTATAAGAAGTAAGCGTCTTTCCCGATCCGGTCGTATGCCAGACAAAACCTGATTTTCCTGTCTTTGATGCCTCACGTATGGACTCAATGGCATGAATCTGATATGGTCGAAGCAAAATCAGTCGTTTTGCGTCTTCATCCAGAACTGTATATCTTGCAATCATTTCATGAGCTTCCGGAATACGAAGAACTTTTTTTGCAAAATCAATATAATCGGACACCGGATTGTTCTCTGTATCTACCCAGCCACTCATAAATTTAGGATTCAACTCCGTATCACTTGCCGCAGCAAAATATTTTGTGTCTACTCCATTACTGACCACGAACATCTGGACAGCTGAGAAAATTCCGGTAAACTTTCCTTCGCTGATATATTTTTTAATCTGATAAAAAGCATCCATATAAGAATGCTGTCTGTTTTTTAATTCAATATGTATCATCGGAAGTCCATTAATCATAAGTGTAACATCAAATCTTCTGTCCCTTGCAACCGTAGTGATACCATCTTCCTTTAACGCATTATATTGACTGATAACCTCATAAACACTGCTTCCACCTGCAATATGCTCATGATTCATTACAACTAAATGTAATTTTTCCGTGTCCCTTTGTACATGAACCATTGCCTTACCATTTTCGCCAACCAGCCATTCACCAGCCTTATAGAAAGAAGAAAACTGCAGCTGGTTCTTAACCTGTTCAAACTCTGTGTCAGAGAGAGGCTGTCCATCCAGGCGTGCCTTATTATTCTGTTCCAGAATGTATCTGAAATTATTCCAAAGATCTTCCTCTGTCTTTAAATCTTCACGGTAAGTCCATTGGGACTCTCCAAAAACCAGTTGTTCAATCAATTTATCTTCTATTACTCTCTCTAATTCTGGCATTTTCTTTTTCTCCTTTTCAATGATTACCGTAATTTTTCCATATATTACCATAACTCGGGCATATATTAGCCCATTTGTACACAAATTTGCTTTCGATGGTGAAGTGTGATGAGATGGTCGAGGTTGTTGAAGTAACTGCCAATTTTAAACTGTTCTTCGTACTTTGGATATTTAATTTCCTGCTGATGAAGTATGCTTCCCTTTATTCCCTTAACTGTTCCACCAGAACTTTTTGCATTTAAAATATTCTGAAATTCTGGAGACAGTAAATAGTATTTTAGGTACGTGTTATCTACAATATTACTCTGTCCACGATACTTTATAATTCTTTGTGCAAGTGCTATATCTGCTCTATTTACTTGAGCTACGTTTCCGCAAGGTGCTTCTGTCGTAATAAGTACGTCTCCAATTTCTGGTTTACCTCTATGCATTACTTCTTCATAATCATCCTCGGAAATATATTCTTGTGAAGCTCCGTAATCTATATACCCATCTTTAACATTTTTAGCTGTTACAAGAAAAACTCCCGAATCAGTTTTAATCGGTGTTTTACCTCTATAATCAACATAATCACAAACATCAATCAACTTACGCTGTTCCCAAACGAAATCCCATTCCCTTATGAAAATATTAGACTTACGATGGTGAAGTGTGATGAGATGGTTAATCTTTTCAAGTGCATCAACAATTTTGGTTTGTTCCTCTACAGTCATTGGTATTTTAATAACGCCCTCAAGAAACTCCTTATCTGTAATATTTACATTGTTTCTTGCCCCAACATTAACTAATGGACACAAATATCGAGCAAGTCTTCCTTTATCTTCCAAATAACTTTGTATAAATCTCGTATCTATTGGAATAGATATATTTTCCTTTTTTTTATACACACAATACAATGATGGTACGATTCCATCGACAATTTTGCATGTTCTCACTATGCCATTAGGATATCCCTTTATCGGCGATTTTGTATAAATTACATTTCCAATGTTAACAATGCGATATGACTTTACCGAATCTTCGGTTGACCTCAAACCATAAAAAATAGTTTTTCTATCAAGTTCTGTTCCAAGCGAACATGCAAGAATATCATCTTGTGTATATAGTCCATCGGTGTTCTTTTTTGAAACGCCTTCTATCACTTCACCCAACTTACGCTGTTCCCAAGTGCCCAATCACGCAAAAACACTTACGCTGATAACCTGTGATAATGCTATTTATACCAAAATCATTCGTACATGATTAAATATTTTCAATCTCATTCACTACGCTAAATCAGATCTCTGCCTGAATAATATGTCCAAAATTCATTTCATCCTTAAATAAATCATACACATATTCCGGACTTTCCAAATATAATCCTGTTTCTTTTTCTATAAGTTTTTCAAAGACTTCAGAATTGTAAAATTTATTCATTGCTTCATCATACTCTATATTTTGATCGGTACTAATCATATCAACAATATCCTGTATTAAATATTCCAGTAACTGATCCTCTTTACACATCTTTACTCATCACCTTTCCTAAAAGTTTCACGCTGTTTTCAGTATGAAAAGAATATTGCGAAGAAGTCTTTTTATAAATCATTCCCCTCAATAAGGTCTGAAAATCTATAATTTCATTTTCATATTGTCGGAACAACAAAGCCATATTATCATCTGCAACAGGACCTATAACAATATCATACTTGTTATCTTTATTGCACAAAGTATTTTTCGTATCCGTAAAAGATCTACTCCTGTTATTCATCACAAATTTTGCCCATTCTTCTGTTGTCTCTATCCCGAAATTTTTAATTTTAAGATTATCTAAATCTTTGAAATTATCTGCTATCTCATATACATTAACGATCGGTTTTTTTCCATAAATTTTTGCTACTCTTATCGCCATTTTTTTAGCTTGTTCTTCAATATCTGTCAAGTAGAATCCCCGCCCAAAATCTTTGTATGGTCTGCACATTGCCAGATTTATATTATCAATCACTATATTACTTCCATGATATAATCTCATAATGTACCCCCATTTTTTCGACATAAGATTCCCAGATCTTCTAATACTGTTTCAAAATCCAGCGTATGTTCCACATCATAATTTTCTTTAATAAAAGCTATTCCTTTAAACTGAAAAAGATACTGAAAAGCTTCTTTGATGCTTAGTTCATGCTTACTGGCAAACTCATTTATACATGCAACAGTAAACCCAATTTTTCTTTTCTGCTCATTCATTAAAATCACTTCCTTCCTAAATTACACTTAAACGTATCTGGTTATTTACTATAGTTTAATCACATCGTAAGTCTTCTTATTTTTTTATAAAAACATATTTCTCACCAAGTTTATTTATTTTTGTTCTAATCATAATATAATAACCATTCTTTTTCTATATAAACATATTTTGTAACATGAATTTTTTAATATTTTGTAATTCATCACACTTCTTCTGGTGAAGGGTGATGAGCCTTTCTAGCTCTTCAAAATACTTTCCAATTTTCTTCTGTTCCTCAATATCTTGCGGTATCTTCAGCTTCGTCTCAAAAAAATCCGCTGGTGCAATATTCAAAAGTCCATGATTTCTCGCTCCTTCTGCAGCAATCTCATGAATACCTTTATGCCACAAATTTGTGCTGTAGTACGATACCAAGAAATCGGAACATACCGGATTGTTTTCTTTTATTCCAAATACGATATAAAGCGTTGATAATACGCCATTTTCATAACGATCCAGCCTTTTAATAGCTCCCCAAGGAGCATCTGTTGAAGTGCTTTTATTATAAGCGAACTCTCCATTCTCAATCAGATAGTAACCACTTACATCTTTACTCGCAACTCTCTTATCAAAGAATTCATTCTGATCAATAAGTCCATATTGAGCCGATATTGTAAGCGGTAACTCTGAGACTAAATCTTGATTTTTTCTTGTAACACGATCGACTAAATCACCCAACTTACGCTGTTCCCAATCCTCAGTAAACCCCCAAAATCTAATTTCTGGAACTGAACTACCATTTTGTGGAAACATCTTTTGAAGCATATATTTTTTTAAAATTTTCGTCTCTTCGCACTTTCGATGGTGAAGGGTGATGAAATGATCGAGAGCAGCAAAATAATTCTCCATCTTGTTTTGTTCCGCCTTTGTTGGAAATGGTACAATTAAATTCCTTATCTCTTCATTATGAATATGAACAACGGATTTTCCCTGTGCTTTTCTTGCCAATTCTCGTTGTAAACTTCCATTAGATATAGAAATTGCTAAAAATGCAGAATTTATATCTTCATTTGGCATCACAACATTCAAGTCTCCACCAAGCAAAATCCCTGATTTATCAACGCTTGCAGCCCTTGCGATGTCTTCCGTTGTTTCACCTGATGCAGGAACAATGACTTCGCCACCTTTACTGTATACAGAACCATCTTTTGCTTCTACAAAAGTATCAACATCTGAAATAATGGTTTCATATTTTGTATATAATCTTCCATACAGAATAATTGGCGTTCCGGACTCTATCAAATCACCTTTAGAATATCCACTTCCTTTACTAAATTCTGCCATATCCCCCAACTTACGCTGTTCCCACTCTTCTTGGTATCCTTTAAATCTAATCTTAGGTTTTATCATTTCTTCTACTCCTCCATCTTTCTAATCAAATCATTTAATGATGAAATAATAGTTGGATCCGAGGATGTCAGTTCTTTTAGAAGAGATAAAAATTCTTTCTGAACCTGTTCCAGTTCATCATCTGTTTTCTTCATGTCCTGCAGTAATGCATTAATATCCACATCTTCTTCTTTTTCGAAATTATCAACATAGCGAGGAATGTTAAGATTGAAATCATTTTTTTCAATATCCTCAAAACTTGCTAAAAAGGATTCTTTTTCTACCGTTTCACGTTTGTTATATAGTACAAATACTTCAGCGATATGCTCATCTGACATTTCGTTTTGTTTTTTGCCTTTATTAAATTTTTTGGACGCATCAATAAATAAAACATCTCGGCCGTCTCGGTGTTTCTTTAAAACAATAATGCATGTTGGAATTGATGTATTGTAAAACAAGTTCGCCGGAAGTCCAATCACCGCATAGATATTCCCAGAGCGAAGCAGTTTTTCCCTGATTTTTCCTTCTGCTGCTCCACGGAAAAGAACTCCATGGGGTAAAACTATTGCCATTGTTCCGTTATTTTTCAGATGATACAATCCATGAAGCAAAAATGCATAATCAGCTTTTGACTTCGGAGCCAGTACTCCATAATCACTAAAGCGTTCATCCTGAAGAAAGCCTGCTGCTGCACTCCATTTAGCTGAATATGGAGGGTTCATGAGAACCATATTGAAATCCGTTTCTTCTTCTGTTGGCCAGTCTCCATCTAATGTATCTCCATTTCGAAGATGTTGGTTTTCCGCCACAATTCCATGTAAGAACATATTCATTCTCGCCAGATTATAAGTTGATGTATTCTGTTCCTGTCCATAGTATTTGATATATTCCGGTGCAGATGCATATTTTTTAGCATTTAATAATAATGATCCAGATCCCATACACGGATCATATACGGATAATCCTTTTTTATCTTCCTGCCCTGAAATGGCAATTTTTGTTAATATCTTTGATACAGCCTGAGGAGTATAGAATTCTCCTGCTTTCTTTCCTGTTTCAGACGCAAACTGTCCAATCAGATATTCATAGGCATTTCCAAGTATTTCTGTATCCGAGTTTAACAGATCCGCTTTATCAATCTCTTTAATGAGACTTGCAACTGTGTCACTCTGTTTTTGGTCTCCTGCACCTAATCGATTGGAATACAGATCAATATCAGTAAACAAATCTGTGAAGATCGGATCACTCTGTTCTATATTGTTAAATCCTTTCTGCAGCTGTTCACGGTTGAAAGAATTATTTCTTGCCGCATCAGCAAAATACGTGTAAGTAAGTTCAGGTTCCATAATATAATGGCATTCTTTTGAAAGCTGTCCTTTCAACTCTTCTGCACTTTCATCTTCCAGTGCTTCTTTATATGCCTCCAATGCTTCTTTCAATGTGCCCGGTTTTTCGTCATAAAGCAAATCATATACTTTAATCAAAAAAGAATCTGAAAGATATTTATAAAATACAATTCCCAGCAGATAATCCTTATACTCATTTGCATCCATTTTTGAACGTAAAATATCTGCCCCACTCCATAATACACTGATCAAATCCTTACTGTTTTCCATTTCTGCCATCTTTCTATGTCCTCCATTTTCTATGTCTGTTTCTCTGTCATCCTTTATATTTTTATTTTCATTTTCATCTGCTGTGCCACATCATCCGAATGTTTCTGTATGATCTGTGCCGGACAGTGCAGCCTGGATTTCTGATTTGTTTTCTGCAGCAGATGCTCTTTTTGCTTCAAAAATAGTATTTTAATTATAACATAGGTGTGAGGTGCATTGTGCATCTATTTATCGAATAATCCATACTGCATAAAAGGCAATGAACCATTTCTGATTCACTGCCTTTTTCTTTACATATTTTTCCTTTTTATCTTCTGAATATCTTCAGGAATTTTCATAATGTACTTTATTCTGTTCTGTTCATTTCCTTTCCTTCTATAGCAGCAATTTCTTCTTCCGTATATTCTTCTATTTTTGTTGCTGTTACCTGTTTGATATGTTGTTTTTTCAGGTGCAGATATACGAATTCCCGAAAAATAGTATAGAACACTGACAACAGTGGAATAAAAACAAGCATACCTACAATTCCCATAATGTTTCCACCGACTGTAACGGCTGCCAGCACCCAAATCGACGGAAGACCTACAGATTCACCAACAACATGGGGATAGATCAGATTTCCCTCTATCTGCTGCAGTACCAGAAATACGATTATGAATAGAATTGCCTGTTTCGGGCTTAGCATAAAGATTAAAAAACTGCCTACCGCACACCCGATGAAAGCCCCAAAAACAGGGATCAACGCCGTAAACGCAATTAAAACTCCAATCAGGAGTGCATATGGCATCTGCAAAATACTCAGTGTAATGACAAACATACATCCAAGAATCACGGCTTCCAGACACTGACCTGTAAGAAAGTTTGCAAATGTCCGATACGTGAGAGAACAAATTTTAAGGAAAGCATCTGCTTTTTGTTTTGGAAGAAAAGCGAAAAATACTTTTCTGACCTGTATATGCAGCTTTTCTTTCTGAAAAAGAATATAGCAGGCAAAGGAAACCGCAATGAAAAAGGTTGTTAATCCACTGATCAGAGAACCCACAGCAGACATTGTCGTATTCATCATATTTCCTGCACCGTTTCCAAGAAGGCTTATTACCCATCTGACTGCCTGATCCAGATTAAACTGCAGCTGATCTGTCAGTTTTATAATTTCCTGATTATTATGGAAAAATTCTCGAATCCAGCTTTGCATATGCGGAATAAAATCGGCGATGCTCGTCATCAAAGTTCCCATTGTTCGTGTAAGCTGCGGAATCACACCAAACATTACCAATGAGATCACACCAACTACTAATACAACCGTAAGGAGCAGACTTATCGGTCTTGACAGTTTTTTAACTATCTTATTTTCTTTTTTTGCCTTTTTAAAAATTGTCCTTTCCAAAAAGCTCATTGGCACATTGGTCAGAAATGCGATAGCTCCACCAAGTATAAACGGAAATATAATCCTCCATATGGTTTTCAGCACACCGAGTACCATATCAAACTTCCACAGGGCAACTACAAGAAGTGCCGTAAATACAATAAGCTCCCTGATTTTTTTAATAGATATTTTGTTTAGATCCACTATTTTCTCCTTTTTCAATCGTTTATTTTGTGTGATCGGTATTTGTTTTATTTTAACTTAGCATATATTAAAAATCAAGGTTTTTGGATACGGGTGTCTTTGGGTAATTTTTTGCAGCACATTTCAGGACCGTATAGCCAAAATCTATTATCTCTTGTTGTTTACTGATGTTTCAAGTATAATGAATTTTATAAAAGAAATACACGTACAGCATACGGACTTACAACGCGATAATCCTAATGTTTTGTGATATACAGGAGGTTATTCTCATGGGAAAGCAATCTAAAAGAGAAAATAAGACGATTTATCAGATTTGCCGGGAAGAAGCCGGTCTCACCAGATCAGAAGCCAGTGAAAAGATGACAGCTGTTTCTGATTCTAAAATTGAAAAATTTGAATATGAAATACAGGAACCAACACCTTATGATATCATCCAGATGGCTGATGCTTACAGACGACCGGATCTCTGCAATTATTACTGCTCCCATAAATGCGAAATCGGTCATCGTTATGTTCCGGAAGTCAAAGTTTCCGACTTATCCAATATAATTCTGGAAACCATTGCCAGTCTGAATGAAATCAATCCTCTTACTACACGCCTGATCCAGATAGCCCGCGACGGCAGGATCAGTGATGATGAGATAAAAGATTTTGCACTTATCAGCAAAAAGCTGGATGAAATTTCTCTGGCAATAGATTCACTGAATCTCTGGATTGATAAGACCGCCAGCGAACAGGCATTGAATATTGAACTGCTGAATGAGGAAAAAGAAAAGCTGAAATAATCCATAACGCACGAAGGGCAATGAACCATTTCTGAGGTAGTGTAAATTATTCTGTGTAAACCTCTCAGATTGATGATAAAATCATAGGTTTATAGAATACAAAAATATAATGTAATGGGCTGAATGGCATACTTTGCTGTTCAGCCTGTTGTTTATTTAGTA
>ENA-OQKN01001287-OQKN01001287.1-human-gut-metagenome-genome-assembly--contig:-NODE-1287-length-12959-cov-4.152042_pt1 | contig 12959 bp, 23 predicted proteins | sample MGYA00242776_ERZ504794 | MGnify/ENA primary metagenome ERZ504794 (study PRJEB26092, sample SAMD00036434) | human gut metagenome | host: Homo sapiens | study: EMG produced TPA metagenomics assembly of... | reverse complement strand
CCCTGTCTTTTGTTTGGTGGTTCTGGTCGTTTCCGCCGATAAGGTATGGGCCTACGAAAGCGACACCCTTTCGGATGTCGCTCGTTTTCTGCTCCTTGTTTTTGTGTTCTCTTTTATTTTGGTGTGATTGGGTATGCCCTATCTATCAGACCTTGCTCGTCTGTTTCGATATAGGCGTTATAACTGGACTCTGCTTGTTCCAGCGTCAACCCCTCTCGCATTAAAATTGCTATGGTGAACGCTTGAAACCCTACCTCTCTTTCTAACTTATTCAATTCACCAAGTGCGTCAAGATAATCAGACGTTGTGTGTCTCATTATCTCACCCCCTTACGCTACTTTTGTATCGTTAATGACGGTACAGAATTTGAGAGCATTTTTTAACTCTACCAAGTCAATATCTTCATAGTCGGTCACCTCTGTATAATCGACTTCAAATTCTGCTAGTGTCTCTGAGCCACATTCTAAGCCGATTTCAGAAATTTCTTCGACCTCTAACATGGGAAATCTCCTTAGAATCGTCATATAGTGCCAAGCTGACCAACAGGACTTCAGTCCCACAAATATCAACTTCTTCACCACCACAATCGCAACAACCATGATGGTGGCAACGTGATACCTCGTAGCTACCTTCATATTCTCGGTAGCCTTCGAATAACACGACTTCCCCGTTTTGGTCGATAAGCGTGTTATCTGATACGGTGAGAATGTCACCTTTTTTTACTGTTTCTGATAAATTCGCAAGTTGTTCGTTAGCAATGATTTTCATTGTATGTTCTCCTTGTTCTCTTTCTTTTTTTGTTTTTATCTTTATGATTATATTATAGCACTTTAGCAGAAAAATGCAAGTGTTTTTATGTTTATTTTTAAATTTATTTTTTTATTTATATTTATTTATCTAAATAAAAAAAGTAGCTAGGGCGTTCCCTATGCTACTTCATTCAATTTCAAAGCCTCTTTTGCTGATAGATAGGCGTTAATCTTATCACCGTTATCTGTTAGCAAGTCAAAGGGGATTTCCCCCTCCATTGTTGAGTAATATTTGAGGATTTCGTTTTCTTGTTTTTTCGCTTTATCTACTAGATAGCTTTCTTTTACAATTTTTGATACCTTGCCTAAACCTAGTGTCGTTTCAGTCTCTCTTGTTTCTACCAGTACAAAAGAGCTATCAGCAAGCTCCAAGTTGTCCAGCTCACCCTTTGGGAAACCCCAAGAATAGAAATCTTCACTACCGTTAAACACTTCCCCCAGCGTGCTATAAGTGATCTTTTCAACCTCTTCCCAATACATTAGTAAGGGGCTATCATAATTTTCTATCTCGTGTCGCATATTAGCCCACAAGCTAGGTTCTTCACTGTCCTTATGGACAACGCCAAACAATAGCGTTTCTAAATCTAAGACTGCTTTCATTATGCTACCCCCAAACCGTCCTTGATGAAAAGTGTGTACTTGCCACCGTTATTGATTACGGTAGCAACTACTCTATAGTTAGTTACCCCAAAGTCATCGTTAAGGGGCAACACTGTGCCTAATTCATACGACTTTTTAGGGTCATAGATTAGACGATAGGTGTCATCTTTCTCACCTGCCATAAAGCGAGTAACACCCTTTAACTCAACCTCATCATCGAGCAAGGCAATGTCACCATGTTCTGGTAGCATGAGATTGATTAACTTAATAAACTGTGTAACTTCTTTATCTATGATAATCATAGTTTTACCTCTATTTCTTTTTTGTTTTATCTTTATGGTTATATTATAACATACTACAAAAATAAATCAAGTGTTTTTGTACTTATTTTTATATTTATTTTTATATTTTGCTAAACAAAAAAAGGCTTGATAGCCCTATTTCTTACGCCCATGAGCTGGTAAAATGACGCTCATTTTCTGAGGTCATCGTTGCGACTGAAAAGCTCGTCATTTCGAGATAGGTATTTTTCCCACCCCCTTTAATTTTCTTTCTACGAGTTTCATCGCTGATGAAACTACCCTTATCTGGGACAACGTAGCTACTCATGGCAGTTTCCTCTTTGACGGTATTTTGTCCAATCTCTCGGATTGTGACCATCTTTTCAGTCCGAGATACAACCTCGTAAAAGTTTACGTTGGTTTGTTCCCAACCCCAACTTTCTGCAAAAATACTCCCAACGACCACATCTGGGAAACTGCTAAATCTTTGTTCTTTTTTTGCCATTTTTTATCCTCTTTTTTTGCTTTATCTTTATGATTATATTATATCACAAACATAAGTTTTTACAAGTATTTTTATACTTATTTTTATATTTATTTTTATTATCCTTTCCAACAAAAAAGGCACGTTATCACGCGCCTAAATGCTCCTTTTCAAAGCTATCAATAATCAAAATCGTCTCTTTCCTCTCTGAAAGAATAGTATGCGTCTTTGCTCACTATTAGGTGGTCTAATAGAACAATGCCCAAGTCATTGCAGGAACGTTTTAATTTTTGAGTAAAATCAATGTCATTGCTACTTGGGTATGTTTCCCCTGATGGGTGATTGTGAGCCACTATAACAGATGTAGCCATGTATTTTACTGCATGGTGTAAAATCTCACGAGGTTCAGCAATAGAACGCCTTACCCCTCCGATAAATACCGTTTTCTCTTGAATGATACGGCATTGGGTATCTAGGTAACAAGCTACTAAATGCTCTTGTCTCTTGTCTCCTAAATCTCTCATCAGTCGCCTTGCCATTTGCTGGCTTGACATTATCTGTTCTTTGTAATTCTTCCCATCTTCTTCGGAACGTTTAAACAGTTCCATCAGACTAGAGAACTTGAAAGCGTCCTTGTAGCTCATACCGAGCTTTTGCAACTCTTCCAAGGTTAATCCTTTCACTGTTTTCAAATCGTCTTTAAACTCTTGATAGAAGTCGCTGACCTGCTCAGTGTCAAGCCAGTCTTTCAATCCTCGTTGAAATAACTCGCTGTCTCGTAATTCCTCTGGTCTTCTTCTATTCGTTCCCTCTTTAACTGCGTACATTCCAGCACCTCATTTTCTTTTTTGTTTTATCTTTATATCTATATTATACGCCTAATTTCTGATTTTGTCAAATTTATAGCAATAAAAAAGCCCCTTTTAGGGGTGTTTTTTTAGTCTAGCAGTTCTTCCAAACGGTTAGCAATCGACTTCATGATGGGGTTTTCTCCCCCTAGTTGCTTTTTAAGTTGCCTTAATGCTTGGTAAACGTGCTTAACGTTAGCTTCAACATCGTTGTATTTTTCATCACCACAATATAGTTTAATTTCTCCGTCTTTACTCTCTAACCTCCCATACCATTTACGACCATTAGGGTAAATTCTTTCTGACAAAAACTCTACACACTTTGAAAAGTTATAACCATGAAATTTCAGACGATACTCTCCAACTGATAAAGTCCACTCCTTTCTCGAAAGCTCTGCAATCGCCAACAAACCTTTTTCAAATTGCTTTGGGTCGATGATATACTCTTTTATCTCCTTTCTCATTCGCTCGTTAGTTGTCAATTTTGTACTGCCTTTTTCAAGATCGAATTTTTTCAATAGGTCATCAAGGTCTGCCATATTTCCCCCCTCTAGTCTGTTACTTCCAAAAAGTAGTCAATAGCTTCTTCATCTTCTTTGAAATGCTCAAAGACAAAATCATTGTGTTTCTCCCACAAATCGAAATAAAAGCTAGCAAGTCTAGGATTGACGAACTGATACACCCACCCTTTATGATTAAGGACAAGAGCCATTTCAGTCATAAATTTACAGTTATCTTTCCATGACTGAATAGCGTTATCGTATGTTTCCTTTACGGAACTTTGACCGAACCCCTCGGCAAGTGAGAAATCAAGCCAAAAGGTTGTTAAGGGGTTATACCCTAATTCTTCGTTGTATGGGTCTTGTGAGAACATTTCGTGTTCCTCCGTTCTTTTTTTGTTTTATCTTTATATACTATATTATATGCCTTATTTCTCTTTTTGTCAACTTGAAATGTGCTAAAAACCTTTATTTTATAGGGTTTTCAAGCGTTTATGCCGTGAAAGTTCATTGACAATAAGCAAGGGCAGATTAGACTTGCTGGGCGGTTGTCAAGGCGTGCTTTGACCACCGACAAGACAAGAATAAGCGTCCTTGGTTACTTGTTGTCAATGAAACATGGAATAAATGCGACTAGGGTTTTACCTACACTTTTGTAGGATAATATCACGCGCGTGATTTAGGCTTTCTCTTTAGGTGTTTTTTGTGCTTTATAAGAGCCTATAACTAGAGTTTTCCTTATTGGGTGGTGTTATCGGACTAGGAAACTCTTTTAGACGCAAAAAAGACCCTTTCTGGGCCTCTGGTGAGCTTTTAAGAACTTATATGTTCCTTTACCTCTCTATCTACCCCTTTATTGATGATTTCAGCCTTATAGGGTGCTAGATAGCTTTCTAGTTCTTGCTGAGTCATGGTCATTAGATACCCTAGACCATTTTTAACTTGTTTGTCTTTGATTAGACAAAGATAGCCCTGCGCTGGTGCTTGGTCTAACGATAGCTTACCAGCCTTGTAACTGTCCTCTAGGATAGCTAGAAACTGGCTAGGGTCGTTTAATAGTTTTTCTTCGATAAGGTAGGTTAATAGTTGATCGAAATATTTAGGCTGTTCATCAGCGCCATAGGGGTATATCTCTGCTATTCCATAGCGTTCTATCTCCTCGTAGCGTATCAGCTCCCTTATCTCTGTCTGGTAGGTGACAATGCCCTCTATTAGCTCTCTAGTGATTGCTTGCCCTATAGGGTAGCTATAAGGCTCTATAGGGGCGTTCTCGTAGGGTGTGTAACTGTAACTGTGATATAGCGTTGTCATTGTGCTACTCCTTTATTCTTGATGATAAGGGTAGCTTAACCTATTTCATGGCTCTTTGTAAGGTAGTGACATAGGTTGACTTGCTGGAGTGTGCTAGGCTACTTTGGGATATTTGGCTAGTATGGTATATCCGTAGCATAGTATCAGAATTTGAGTGTCTGGCTAGGGAGCTTTAGGGTCTTTCGCCTTATGATAGTATCAATTCTTGCTTGATTAAAGTAATATCACGCGCGTGAGTGTGGTTCTAAGGCGTTTAAATGCGATAATATAGGCTAGTCAAAGATTGCACGTGCGTAGTGGTCTGATAGCTCTTGATAGCGACCAGCAATGATTACAGTCGCTTCTTCCTCTGTCAGTATTCTATCCGTCCGTATCAGTTGAAAGAGCTTATAGAACTTACCTCGATACTCAATATAGACACGACACCAAACCTCTGGGCCATAGGTACTACGCCCATAGTGGTCTATTTTGACTTTTTTAATTGCGATCATATTTGTTTCTTTCCTCCTGCTTTATCTATTCGTAATGGTTTAGAAAAGCTGGAGGTTTTTTGCAAAAAAAAACACCCTTTGGGGTGTTAGTTGTTTGGTAAAGATTATTTAAAGAATGCTTGCGTGATACTCAAAATCTTACCGAGTTCAGCGTTGTTAATTTTTCCAGCATAGCTGTAGCCTCTGCGTTTGATATCTACAGACTTAAGCTGATGGGTTTTGGCGAAACCGTCAATGTCTGGGACACTTGTAATTTCAACGTTCGCTTTTGGGAATTGATTGCCGTGCGTGATTGGGATAGCAATAACAACTCCGAAAAGTTTATGAAATTTCTTTTCGCTCAAGATAACACAAGGTCTTTTCCCTACTATCGTTCGCTCATTCTTCGAAATTTCTTCTTGATACCCTACTGTTGTCCAGACCACGTCTCCACGGTCTAACTTTTCAAAAGGGTATGTAACTCTTTGCAACTGCGTGTTTTCTTGATGACTATTTTTCATTAAATCACCTAAATTCTTTCTAGCCCAGTTGATACGCCCCACGGGTCTTCGGGGGCAATTTGTTGGTCATGTGGAGAGAATAGATCGTCCATTGTCAAGTCCTCGATGACAAGTTTGTCTTCTTGGGGTTGAACTGATAACGTAACCTTATTTTCTTCATCAATGTCAAATACAATGTTGTCGCCTGCTGTCAATCCAAGACGTAGTGTAACACGTTTCGGAATGTGCAAGCCTAAGCCATTTCCCCACTTTCTTATTGTGGTATCTGTACTTATTGGTTGTTGACTATATACTCCTTTCATGATTTTTACCCTCCTATATTTTTTGCGTAGTCAGATGTGTTAAAACTTTCTACACATTAAGTATAACTCAAAGTATAACTCTTGTCAAGTGTTTTTTGACTTTTCCTGACCTTTATCGCAAAAAAAAACGTCTGATCCCACACCAGACGACACATTCTTTTCAAATAGTCTTTCAACTAACACGCACTTTTATTCTAGCACGATAAAAGTGTTATGGCAAGTAGTTGTAAGACTTTTCTCAATATTTGTCGTCTACGGTGCTTAGTATATCACGTTTAAAATAAAAGTAAACCTTCTTTTCTGACTTTTTTTGACCTTTTTGCTTATTTTAAGGTTAGTTTAAGGAAACTGTGAATGAAATCTCCAAAATATCACAATTTGACCTATTGAAGTTTAAATATCCCACCCTCTTTGTAATTGCCCCTAAAACTGCTATAATACCTTTGTAGGCTTAATCCACCTACGTTCTTTAACTTTTTCCAGTCTCTTTGTTATCTTAGAGACTCCTCGACTCTCACTCACACTCCTAATCTCCTAAAGGAAATTTTTTTGAGAGTACCATAAAAAGCTAGGTTTCTTTTTCTCCCTAGCTTTTTTTGTGTCCGATCTCATGGCTTATTGATTGATACCTTATTAGGTGCTGGCTCTTGCTGGTGCTTTCTTTCAGCAAATGAAGTTTAATCTGAGATAGCCTTTAGTTTGGGGATATATAAACTTCAATAGCTCCAGAGAAGCACGAAAAGCCTTAATGATCTCGATACATCAAGGCTCTTATTTTGTCCTCTATTCGTTTCTAGCACGCGCAGGCCTTATATTCCCCTCCCCTTTTGTTTTAGGGGCTTTTATGAGGCTGTCTGTGCGTCTGAGAACGTTTAAACTAGGTTAGTACAACCATCTAACCAGTCTTATAATTAAATCAATCAAGTCAAAGATAAGTTTATAATCAATCTTAGTCTGCTTCTTGATGATATGTTTTCCGTGATATTGCTTTGCTTGATAAAAGCATACTACTTTGAAAATTATTCTTGCAACTAGAGACAGAATTGACAAGATAGTTTTCCAGTCCTCACGAGTTAAATGTTGGATTGTTTGTGTAATTTCGTTCATACGTTTTTTCCTTTTCTTTTTTTATTTCTGCTTGTTCTCATTCTAAGAGATAGTCAAACTTCAAGCAGTAAGATGACATCTCATTCTTTTTCATTGTGATTATGCTCGATTTTCTAAAAGAACCATCGAACTTTTTTGAGCAATGACACCTCTTTCTTTAATTTGTTTATAGATGTCCCCCTTTACTGTTATTATTCTTTTCTTTGTGTCTAAACTGCCCTTTTTGAGACAAATATTTAAAAAATATTTTTATCTGACTAGTTTTGAAAGCTATTTGCCTTATAACTTTTTAGTTTGGCAGTGCTGGTGTCAACTTGGCTCACTATAATAAGGAAATATGGCCAAACTTGAAAATAAGATTGCGAAGTTCATTTTTTTATGTTGGGGGTAGTTGTTTTTTATGTTCCCTTGCTTTGGGTCATATCATAATGAATTGCTATGGTTTCCCTTTGGTTCGTCTCATATCATAATGACTTATTATGGTTTCCCTTGTTTTTAATTATTCTTTCTTTGTTTATCTAGGTAAGTGCTGGTATAATAGCTCTTGTAGGCATAAGCAACCTACAGGACTTTATACTTTTTTCATAACATTGCCTCCTAATGGCATAAAACAACAGCAATCTCAATCTCCGAGATCTGATTGACTTTCCCCTAAACGTGCAAGATGTTTAGACACATAACTTAAAAGACTAGCGTTAACGGTTCGCTAGTCTTTTTTGATTATGCTTTTTTTGTGAAAATAAAAAATCACGCGCGTGATGACTCTTATAAGCCATTCTTAGCGTGTGATTTTGTCTAGGGTCTTATCGGTCTTGGGTGATAAGTCATAGGTGTTTTTGGGGTTGTCTGAGACGCTGGGAGCATTTTTTAGAGGTTTTCTTTGTGGGTGTTTATTCTGGTAGCAAAAAAGCCCCATCTTGGGGCTAGGGGTTAGAAATAAACATTATAAGTAAAACGATAAATATAGCTAGTCTGATTAGTAAGAATGGTGTCACTACAAACCATAAAAACTTGTCCAACATTGTTTGTCTCTTACCAAAGTCGATAGGGTGAGCAAAGGCGTAACGGTGATTTTTCATGAGATTTAGAATTACAAATTTGTAGTAGGGATAGAACAAAGTTACCGTTAATATCCCAAAAAGTATCTTTCCTGAAAGCAAACCGTATGAGTAAAGTCTGTCCATTTGTTCTGGTGTCATGGGCTGTCTCCTTTGTCAATCTGCTAGAAAGTCTTCAATGTCCTCTAAATCGTATAACACACAGTAAGACTTATCAGCTCCCTTTTCATGTTCAATCGTTCTGTCCCAGTTTTCGTCTGGGTGCATTGGACGGATAAAGACCTCTTGACCTTTTTCGTCTTTTTTTTCTTTGACCAGTTCTATCAAATTTGCCTCTACAATGGCGAAGCGTCCAGCGTAGCAATTTTCAACATAGTAAGTTTCAGTGTTCATCGGTTGTCTCCTTTTGTTTGGGTGTCTAAAATACGGTTGGGCTTATTTCAAGACTTGGGGCTTAAACGTGCCACTGTCTCGGTCAAAGTGCATGAAGCGAACTGTGTGACCGTTTAAGTCTAGGTCTTTGAAATGGTTGACAACTGCGATAGTTACAGCTGTAAGCCCTGTGACGAAAATATCCACGTCACATTGGAGACAGTTGACTTCTACACGAACGTCACCGTCTAGTGATCCGATGACAGAAATCATCGGTTTGGTTGGGACTTTTTCAAGACCCTCTTTAACCAGTTTGTCAATCAGGTCAAAGTCGAGAACATCTGCGATGTCCCCTGAGATGATGAAATCATCTACTGGCAATGGGTGGCGACCTGCGATAAGCCCCAAGCTGATTTTGTTGTTTGTGTTTGTCATTGTTTTTCTCCTTTTGTTTTATCTTTATATCTATATTATATACCTAGTTTCACTCCTTGTCAATAGGTTTACGCAACTTTTTTTGATTATGCTCTTTTTGTGAAAATAAAAAATCACGCGCTTAGATTGACTCTTATAAGCCATTCTAAGCGTGTGATTTTGTCTGAGGTCTTATCGGTTTTGGGTGATAAGTCATAGGTGATTTTGGGGCTGTCTGAGACGCTGAGAGCATTTTTTAGAGGGTTTTCTTTGTGGGTGTTTGTTCTGGTAGCAAAAAAGCCCCTCTTGGGGCTGAGTTAGTCTAGAAAGTCTTCAATGTCAGACTTATTGTTGATTTTTAAATAAGTCTTGTTCTCTCTTTCCTCATGACTAATCGTGTTGCTCCAGTCCTCTCTTCCGTGCATTGGGCGAATAAAGAGGTTAGCATTTTTAAAATTTGCGTGCCTTGTTAGTTGCTCAAATGTTTCTGCTTTTACGAACGAAAAACAACCACTGCTTTCATTCTCCACATAATAGTGACTTGGGCCTCCCAGAGTAGAAATAATTGGGGCTTTTTGATATGACGTTGGAGCTTTGCTTTTGCGCTTTATCATCTCATTAAGAGTCACCAACATAAAGAGCGTGGCAGATACAATAACAACAGCATAGATTATCACTCTAACTATCATCTTTTCCCTCTCTTTGGGTGTCTAAAATACAGACACTCCTTCTTCTGCCCAACTTGAAATGAACTCTTGTTGGGCTTTTCCATCATAACCACAGGCGTAAAATGCAAGCCCATAGTTATTCTCTTCATCTGCTTGTTGGTCAGCGATTAGATCGCCACAGGCTTCCACAAAAGCCTTGACTCCTTTAAGCTCCCCACAAGGGTAGTATAAGACCTCTCCCTCGTCTGTCACTGGGTGCCACTGGAAGCCAGTACCAGCGAGGTTGTCGTAAGTGTACTTAGTGATTGTCATTGTTTCTCTCCTTTTGGGTCTATTATAGCTTATTCTGGCCACAGGAGTCGAACCTGCCTATCTCGTAAGTCAACTATGGAAGTTGTCAAACGAAGCCTATCCATCTTGGCTACACCAGTGATGGCTCTAGTATTGCGCACTACTAGGACTCTATACAAGTCTGTTTTATACTGCTTGCCATTGAGCAGTCCTACCAGCTTATCAGGTGAGATTTTGTGGTTTTGTCCTCACTCTCATAAGCTATCAGCTCCCTTGTTTAACGTCTAGGGCAGACGGTGAAGCCCCTACTTTTTATGGCTTACGGACACGCTAGCCATGTTGGAAGTTCCGTGTCCATGCTCACCATTGAGGCAGTGAGGATTGGGTCATCAATCCATGTTTCACTGTCTCGGTCAAAGTGCTTCAAGGTAAGCAGATGACCATTAGTGAGGCAAGCCTTAATCACTGCTGTGGTTGCTGGAGTCAACCCAGTGACATAAACAACGAAGTCTCCAGTGTTGGGTTTGACCCCAAGATTGTTGAACTTTTCAGTAACAATCTTCCCTAGTTTTTTGGGATCGATAGGGAATGTGATGTCTCCATCTTGAAAGATGAAGTCATCTACTGGGAGGGGGTGGCGACCTGCCACCAAACCGATATTTACTGTTTCTCTCATGTTTTTCTTTCTCCTTTGTTTATCTTTATGATTATATTATATACCTAGCTTCATTCTTTGTCAATAGGTTCGGACAACTTTTTTGTACTTTTTGGAAATCTTTTTCAAATAACTCGGCACTAGATATTAAGATACACATTAACTCCTTGTCACACGCATAGGTTTTGCGTTCTTTTTCTATCTCTTCTTTGGGTACAAGGTCTTTTATAAACAACCAAAATAATCGTGTTGTCATTGCGTCCTTAAAGGCTTTCTGGTAGCTTTTCGCTGAGTCAAAGTCCCTTACGTTTACGCTTTCCAAAAAAGATTGGATATAACCATTTGCCTCTTCCAAGAGCTGGTCAAGAGCCTTTTGAATTTCTTGTTTTGTTGGTTCTTTGAGGGGGATTGTTGTTAGCTCTGGGGCAGTTACTTGTTCTGATAAAACCAGTTTGCTTCCATCCTCTAGGTTAATCGTGCTATCTGGAGTTTCTAAGTGTTCTTGGAAAGCAAGCCCCTCTGAACTCATTCCACCCTCTTTGTACCCTAACCACTCTTGATATAGTGATGGATCGTGAGCCTCTAGCATGGTATCAATAGCACTGATAGTTTTCTCGTTCATCTCAATATACCAACGATGTCCTTTGTAGTATGCTGGTACTTTTAGACCATTCAACTCTTTTCCTGTAAATCGATATTCCAATACCTTTAGTGTTGATAGTTTAGTCATGATGCTTCCTCTTATTCTTGTTTTATCTTTATGGTTGTATTATACCGCTCTCTCTCTTTCTTGTCAACAAAAAAACACCTCTAACGGTGTTCTCTTAATCTTCTCTCTTATACGTCATCATGGCGCTATACGTTACCCCTGAAAAAAAGCCATTCGATTGCGTGCTATACTGGACACTTCCTAACAATGTTTGACCTGTAGCAGTTAGATACTCTAGGTGGCCATTTACCATAATCTCTAACCCCTCCAAGCTCTCTGCCTGCAACGTTTTGACTTGTGGAGGTGTCTTAGTCTTCTCTTCTGGAGTATAAGCATTTAGCAATACCTCCATGCGTTCTGCCAGTCCCTCTTTAGGAAACTCGCCTTGCTGGAAAGCCTGATATAGTTGGACGAACTTACTTAGTAATTCTTTCTCGCTATTGATCGCCATGTTCAATCCCCTTATCTTGATATTCTCGATAATATTCTTCAAATTTCAACCTAGACAACCCAATAAGAGCCTCAGATATAGATAACGTCATTACGATAGCCAAACCTGATACTGGTTTTAACAAACCTACCAGCCCTAGTATCCCTAATATCAGAACTAGGGTTCTTAATTTGCTTTCAAAGGCTTTTACCTTGTTTTGGCGCTCTTCAAATGTTATAGCCAGCTTTCCGATATGACGAATATTGAGATAGATGATTACAACTGTGACCACAACACAGATTAGAACTCCGTACCAGCTACCATCTAACACTTGACCTATTTTTTCCATTGTTTTCCCCTTACTACGCTATTTCCTTATTCCTCTAAACTCTCTTGGTTCAGCTTAATAATCAAAGCGTTTGTTCTGTCATTGTAGTGCCTCGACAAATAAAGCACGCGCCTTTTTTTCGTCATTACTTCGACTAATAATGTTAAACCGTTCAGGGGTTAAATTCCCTTTCATCGAAGAAATAAAAAAGCCCAATATCAATCTAAATAGCAAGTAAATATTCCAACCAGATAAGACTCCAAAAACTACTTTTACCAGTATATTGTCACTGAATGCCATAGAACCAAAAACATACACTAACAATCCACTAAAAATCATTCCAGTTTGATTGACCAATACTCCTAATCGTTCAACAGACCAACCATATTTTTCAAATAAAACATGGTTCAGAGATGACCCTACAAAAAATAGAAAGAGAGGTAAAATACTACCAGCAACGAACTGAGATAGTGTTCCTCGTTCAATCAAAGAACTATCTCTTAGGTTGCTATCGCTCACCATCTGAGTGAAACTAGCATGGTAATTATGGGTTGCTATTCCTTTAATCGCTGAAACTAGCACCACCAGAAAGACAATCAGCAATATAGTTACTAACGTATTTTTTAAACTGGACTTAATGATATTTTTCATTACTCTTTTACCTCTTTTTCTGGTTGTTCAACAAAAGAACTATACATAGAACTTATTGACCTTTGAGAATTGTTGAGTTCTTCATTTCTGGTCGGCATAGTCCACCCCGCAATTATACCAGCTATGAACAAATAGAATACTATCCTAACA
>ENA-OQKN01001265-OQKN01001265.1-human-gut-metagenome-genome-assembly--contig:-NODE-1265-length-13341-cov-3.785833_pt1 | contig 13341 bp, 14 predicted proteins | sample MGYA00242776_ERZ504794 | MGnify/ENA primary metagenome ERZ504794 (study PRJEB26092, sample SAMD00036434) | human gut metagenome | host: Homo sapiens | study: EMG produced TPA metagenomics assembly of... | reverse complement strand
AGAAATTTAATCTGGAATGTAATTCGAAATGATGTAAAACGTGTCCATAACGGAGCTCTCTCGCTGTTATGTTGCCAGCGCCTCAAACGCTGCCTCCACTACCTGATATAGTGCACCTTCCATATCCGGCAGATTGCTTCCCACTTCGCTTTTCTTTAAATGTACCAGATATTCAATATTTCCCTCCGGTCCTTTGATCGGCGAAAATTCAATGCCGAGAATCTGAAATCCGATTGATGCCGCATAGGAAGTGACCAGTTCGATCACCTCGTGGTGAGTACTTTTCTCGCGGACAACTCCCTTCTTCCCTACTTTCTCTCTTCCGGCCTCAAACTGTGGCTTGATCAGGGCAACAATCTCCCCATCCGGTTTTAAATAGTTGCGGATCGGTTCCAGCACTTTTGTCAGCGAGATAAAAGACACATCAATGGAAGAAAAATCAATTTCCTCTCCAAGATCTTCCGGTGTCACATACCGGATATTTGTCTTCTCCATACATACAACCCGGTCATCTTGTCTGAGTTTCCACGCAAGCTGTCCTCTCCCTACATCGATCGCGAACACCTTTCTCGCACCATTCTGGAGCATACAATCTGTAAATCCCCCTGTAGAAGAACCAACATCCGTGCAGACTTTTCCTTCCAGATCTACATCAAAATTGGCGATTGCTTTCTCAAGCTTTAATCCGCCGCGGCTGACATACGGCATTGTGTGCCCCTTGATCTCAATCTGAACCTCATCTGAGAAAGTGGTTCCCGCCTTGTCCTCCCGCTGTCCTTCCACAAATACATTGCCGGACATGATGATCGCCTTCGCTTTCTCTCTTGACTCTGCAAGATTCCGCTTTACAAGTAATACATCTAAACGCTCTTTCATCTATTTCTACTCCTGCTGTCTTTTCTGGTACACGGACAGGATCCGCTCTGTGATCGTATCCGCATCCAGCATTACTTCTTTTCTTAATACTTCTATATTTCCATGTTCCACATACTCATCTGGAATTCCGAAGGACTCTACCTGAACGGGAAGTCTTTTCTTCTCCACATAGGCAAGCACCTGAGCTCCATACCCTCCGGCCAGTACATTTTCCTCAATCGTCACGTAAAGTGTATGTGACTTAGAAAGTTCCTCCAAAAGTTTTTCATCCACCGGCTTGACAAATCGACTGTTGACCAGTGTGCTTTGAATTCCTCTCTCTCTTAAGGAATCACTCACCTGCAAGGCCGTCTCCATCATATGTCCGACACTGAGAAGAACTATTCCTTCTCCAGCTTGGATCACTTCACTCTTTCCATATTCGATCGGCGCGCGGAACTCTTCCAGTCCTGTATACGCTGTTCCTCTTGGATAACGGACCGCGACCGGCCCCGGATACTGGATTGCAAAACGGAGCATATCCGCAAGTTCCCACTTGTTTTTCGGCGCCATCACCGTCATATTTGGGATTGTCGATAAAAATGATAAGTCAAACACACCCTGGTGCGTCTCTCCATCACTCCCCACAAGCCCTGCGCGGTCGATTGCAAATACAACCGGGAGATTCTGCAGGCAGACGTCATGGATCAGCTGGTCATACGCCCGCTGTAAAAAAGAGGAATAGATTGCAACCACCGGCTTAAGCCCTGCCGCTGCAAGTCCCGCCGCAAATGTCACTGCGTGCTCTTCTGCAATTCCCACATCAAAAAATCGATCCCGGTAGGTTTTGGAAAATGGAACCAATCCTGTCCCGCCTGCCATCGCTGCGGTAATCGCCACCAGCTTTGGCTCCTTCTTCGCCTCTCGGTAGATCACTTTGGAAAAGACATCGGTGTAAGAATCTTCCCCTGCTTTTTCCTTTGCCTGTCCGGTCTCAATATCAAACGGACCTGTCCCATGAAACTGGGACGGATATTTCTCCGCCGGGAGATATCCTTTTCCTTTTGTTGTAATCACATGTACCAATACGGCATTCTGAAGTTTCTCTGCTTCTTTAAAAGCCCGACACAATGCCTTAAGATCGTGCCCGTCCACCGGGCCAAGATAGGTGATCCCCATATCTTCAAAAAACATTCCCGGAACAAACAGCTGCTTGATTCCGCTCTTCGCTTTCCGAATATGTCCTGTCACTCTCGCTCCAATATACGGCAGCTTCCCTAATGCCGCCTCCACACCCTTTTTCAATCCGGTGTAGGCACTCGCTGTTCGAAGACCATCCAAATACTTCGACATGCCTCCTACATTTTCTGAGATAGACATATTGTTGTCATTGAGCACAATAATAAAATTACTCTTTAATCCTGCTGCATTGTTGAGTGCTTCATATGCCATCCCGCCGGTCATGGCGCCATCCCCGATGACAGAGATGACTTTATGATCTTGTCCTAGGATCTCCCGTGCCTCTACATACCCAAGTCCTGCCGAGATGGATGTGGAACTGTGCCCGGTATCAAACGCATCGCAATCGCTTTCTTTCCGCTTTGGAAACCCGCTCATCCCACCATATTTCCGCAGATCATCAAACCCGGCTTTTCTGCCGGTAAGCAGTTTGTGCGTATACGCCTGATGCCCCACATCCCAGATAATCTTATCCTCCGGCAGGTCAAAAATCAGGTGCATCGCCATCGTCAGTTCTACTACGCCAAGATTAGAAGCCAGATGTCCACCAGTCACACTGATTTTCTCGATCAGAAAATCCCGGATCTCCTGGGCAAGCACTTCAAGCTCCTCCGGCTTTAATTTTTTTATATCATTTGCTTTCTGAATTTTTTCCAGTACCATAGGCACTCCCTCTATTTCTCCCGATGTATCAACTCCTGCAAGAGCTGCTCCAGATAGGCATTCTCCCTCTGCAGACTCCTTAACAGAGCAATCGCCTCCTCAGAAATCTGTTCTACATCCTTTTTTGCTTTCTCTAATCCGAAGAGCGTCACATAAGTCGTCTTCTCATTCTTCTGATCGCTGAAAACTGGTTTGCCGAGCACTTCTTCTGTACTTGTAACATCAAGAATGTCATCCTGAATCTGAAATGCGATCCCAATCTTCTTCGCGACCTGCTCGATCACTGCAACTTCCTCTTCTTCTGCTCCCGCCAGAATCGCACCGATCATCATGGCACTTTCTAAAAGCGCTCCTGTCTTCAGCTCATAAATAAAAGAAAGTATATCTTCTGTGATATTCTTTCCAGAAGCACTGACATCTACGACCTGCCCTCCGATCATCCCATAGATACCTGCTTTCTTTGCAAGCACCTGAAGAGCTTTCCCGATCCGGGTTGCCTCCTCCGGCGCTTCCTCAAATGCAGTGCATGCTGTCTCAAACGCATAATTTAACAATGCATCTCCGGCAAGGATCCCCATGTCTTCCCCGTATACGATGTGTGTCGTCTTCCTTCCTCTCCGGTAATCATCATCATCCATCGCCGGAAGGTCATCGTGTACGAGCGAATAGGTATGGATCATCTCGATTGCCGCCATGAACGGTCTGACGGTCTTTGCGGCACCTCCAAACATCTGGAAGGTCTCCCAAAGAAGCATCGGACGGAGTCTTTTCCCTCCTGCCATCAGACTGTATTCCATCGCCTCCATGATGACCTGCTGCTTTCCTTCCTGCACAGGAAGATACGCCTTTAGGATCTGTTCGATCTCCTCTGTTTTCTTTCTTTTCTCGTCTCTAAAATTCATGGCATTCTCCATTTTCTTCTAATATCTGTATCTGTTTTTCCACTGTATCAATCTTGTCATTGCATGACTTCAAGAGTTCTATTCCTCTGTGATAAAGTGAAAAAGACTGTTCCAAAGAAAGTCCCGGCTCTTCCATCTGCCGCATCATTCCATCCAGTTCCTGAAACAGTTCCTCCAGTGTTCTATTCTCTTTGACTGTGCTTTCCGCCATCTTCTGCCTCCTTTTCCACTTCCGTCACCTGTGCGTGTATCGTTCCGTCTGTCACTTTAATGGAAAGGAGTTCGCCTGGGCAGACATCTTCGATTTTTCGAATATTGACTCCAATCTCATTCTGTACATAAGAAAATCCTTGTCCCAATTTTCTGACCGGAGAAAGTCCGTTGAGACGCTCTGCGCGCACAGACAGACCGTGCTTTGCTTCCTTTAACCGCTCCTGCATCTTCTGCCTAAACCGTTCTTCCAAATCCACTGCCTGTTGCCGTTTCTCATTTAGCTTCACCTGCGGATGCAGATAAGAAAGCCTCTGCGCCCGCTGCATAACCTGATTTCGCTTCTCTTCCACCACGTGCGAAAGTGCACGTTTTAGCTTCCTTTCCGCCTCATCCAAATATACGCGGACAACATCGTATTCATAAACCGCAAGCTCCGCTGCCGCAGAAGGTGTCGGCGCACGAAGATCTGCTACATAGTCAGCGATTGTTGTGTCGGTCTCATGTCCCACCGCCGAAATGACCGGGGTCTGACATGCAAAGATCGCCCGGGCAACAATCTCCTCGTTAAATGCCCAAAGATCCTCGATCGAACCGCCGCCTCTTCCTACAATGATCACATCTACGCCGAATGCATCCAGTCTTCGTATCCCGTCTGCAATGCTTTCTGCAGCATCTTCTCCCTGTACAAGTGCAGGGCACAAATACAGCTGCACATAAGGATTCCTCCTGGACGCAATATGAATGATATCCCGGATTGCCGCCCCCGTAGGCGCTGTTACAATCCCAACCGTGCTGGCAAATGGAGGAATCGGTCGCTTATATTCCTGCTCAAACATCCCCATCTCTTCCAATTCCTGCTTCAGCTTCTCAAACTTCTCATATAGCAATCCAGCCCCATCTAAGATGATCTCTTTCGCATAGAGTTGATATCTGCCGTCGCGCTCATAGACATTGACACTTCCAAGAACGATGACTTGCTGCCCTTCTCTCATCCGAAAAGCAAGACCGCCTCTCTGTCCGGCAAACATCACGCAGGCGATCGTCCCCGTCTCATCCTTGAGGGAAAAATAAATATGTCCGGAAGTGTGATATTTGCAGTTTGACACTTCTCCTTTCACATAGATGCGCCCAAGCATGAAATCTTGTGTAAACATATTTTTAATGTAAGAATTGACTTGACCGACGGAATATACACTGCGCATGGCACTACCTCGAATTGACGATCTTTCCAAGAACTCCGTTGATGAAAGACGGACTCTCTTCACCACCATATCTCTTCGCCAGTTCTACTGCCTCGTTGATCGCAACCCCCTGCGGCACTTCCTCATCCCACTCAATCTCATAAACTGCAAGACGAAGAATAGTCAGGTCTACTTTTCCCATTCGGGATGTCTTCCATCCTGTCACGGAAGCATTGATCTTCTCATCGATCATCTCCACCTTCTCCGCAATTGCGGCATATTTTGTGCGAATGTATTCTTTCTCTGTGTCCTTTGCCGATTCCAGCTCTTCCAGATAAAGTGCAAGCTGCTCTTCCATCTCTTTCTTCGGTTGAAACTCGATGCGGAATAATATTCTAAAAATGTGTTCTCTAAGTTCTGATCTTCCCATTGTATACCTCACTGTCTGTTTTTTCAAAGGTTATCTCTTCGATAGGCTCTATTATACTACATAACCTTCCATATTGCAAAATAGAATTCAGCACACGAAAAGAGATTATGAAAAACCTTTCATAATCTCCCTGTGAGCCGTGATTTTTTCAAATCTATTCTTCACCCATGTCTACACCCGCAATACGGATATTGACATCCGCAACGGTAAGCCCGGTCATATTCTCCACCGCCGCTTTGACTTTCTCCTGAATCTTTGCTGACACATCCATGATGTTATAGCCATATTTCAGGACAAGTGCCAGAGATACTGTCACGATTCCTTCCAGCACATCCACCTTCACGCCTCTGGATAAATTCTTCATTCCCAGTCGTGCGATCAGGTCATTTGTGATATTTCCTGCCATGGAAGCAACCCCTTCTACCTCTGTGGCTGCCAGAGCTGCAATGATCGCAACTACTTCATCGGCGATCTTTACTTCCCCGAGATTCGGATCCTGATGTATCGTATACGTATTTCTTTCGTCTTTTACCATTTCTAAAACCTCCTGTCTGGTTTGCTGTCTGTTATGGTTATTATAACAAATTTCTCATTATTTGCAAACAAAAAACTTTAAGAACGGCCAAATTCAGACAGAACGAGTCCCTCGTTTCGATCCAGTGTCATACGGATGCTCCAGCTATTGACAAACAGAAGAAGCGGACGATCCTTTAAGTCCTTGATCTTCTTCATGTCAGAAGTTCCGATTACTTTATCAAGATCAATGTCTGTATTCTCAATCCAGCGGATGTGCTCATATGGAAGCTGATCCATGCGGATCTCCACATTGTATTCATTTTCCAGACGGTATTTTAATACGTCAAACTGAAGCACACCGACAACTCCGACGATAATTTCTTCCATCCCGGTGTTGTACTCCTGAAAAATCTGGATCGCACCTTCCTGAGCAATCTGATTAATTCCTTTGATAAACTGCTTACGCTTCATCGTATCCACCTGACGTACTCTGGCAAAATGTTCCGGTGCAAAAGTCGGAATTCCCTCATAGCAGAACCGCTCTGCTGAAGTCGTAAGAGTATCCCCGATCGAGAAGATTCCCGGATCAAACACACCGATGATATCTCCTCCGTAAGCCTTCTCTACCATCTTCCGCTCACTTGCCATCATCTGCTGCGGCTGAGAAAGACGCACCTTTCTTCCTCCCTGCATGTGATATACTTCCATGCCCGCCTCAAACTCACCGGAACAGATCCGCATGAACGCAATACGGTCACGATGCGCCTTGTTCATATTTGCCTGGATCTTGAAGACAAATGCAGAGAAATCCTTCTCAGTCATCGGGTCAATCTCTCCTTTATCTGACTTTCTCGGAAGCGGCGAAGAAGTCATAGAAAGGAAATGCTGTAAAAATGTCTCCACACCAAAGTTCGTGAGCGCAGAGCCGAAAAATACCGGAGAAAGTTCTCCCTTGCTTACCAGCTCCTGGTCAAACTCAGCACTTGCTCCGTCTAACAGTTCCACTTCTTCCTCCAAAAGAGAAAGTGCATCTTCCTCGATCAGTGTACTCAGCTCCGGATCATCCAATGAAATTTTCTTCACTTCTCCCATTTTTGTTCCTTTTTGTGTATCTGAGAACAGTTCAATTTCCCGATGTTCTCTGTCATAGACACCTTTAAATGCCTTTCCGGAACCGATTGGCCAGTTGACCGGACAGGTTGCAATCCCCAGTTCTTTCTCGATATCGTCCAGCAATTCAAACGTATCTCTCGCCTCACGATCCATCTTATTGATAAAGGTAAAGATTGGGATATGACGCATTACACAGACTTTAAATAGCTTTCTCGTCTGCGCCTCCACACCTTTGGATGCATCGATCACCATCACCGCAGAATCCGCAGCCATCAGTGTACGGTAAGTATCCTCCGAGAAATCCTGATGTCCCGGTGTATCCAGAATGTTAATGCAATATCCATCGTAGTTGAACTGAAGCACGGAGGAAGTCACTGAGATTCCTCTCTCTTTCTCAATCTCCATCCAGTCTGATACTGCATGTTTTGCGGTCGCCTTCCCTTTGACAGATCCTGCCTGATTGATCGCGCCGCCGTATAATAAAAATTTCTCGGTCAATGTCGTCTTACCGGCATCGGGATGAGAAATAATCGCAAATGTTCTTCGTTTCTTTATTTCATTCGTAATATTTGACATAATGTTCTCCTGCTTTGCTTTTTTTCAACGTTTCTATTATAGCAACTCTTTTTTTGTTTATCAACAAAAACTATTTTTCTTCTGCCTTTGCCTCTTCTTCCCCACTATGTATCGGTGTGATCACGATATTCTGCGGGGCAATCCCTGTTTTTCTTGTGACGATATCTTCAATCTGTGCACGATTAGCATCTGTCAGATCTGCGTTGCTTACAACCACATCTGCACTGTCCACCGTCAGATTGACGACCGTCTCTGAAAATCCCTTCGATGCAAGAAGTGTCTCCACTGCCACTTCCTTCTCAGACAGATCCGTCAGCTGGATCATCTCATTGACTGCCTGCTGCTTCTGTTCTTCACCGATCTCCGCATTATCAATGATCGCCTGAAGCGTCTCCTTATTCTTTGCGCGCACTTGTTCTCTGGAAACCTTTGCCTCTGCCACTACTTTAGTCGCCACTCCGCTTGTAAGTACTGCCTCCCCCGGTGTTCCATCTACCGAATCCTCCAGCGCTGCCTCCTTGTCTGTACTCTCAATATCTCCTGCCGTCTCAGCCAGCGCCTGCTCGGAGATATCAAGCAGTTCTTTGTTCGCCAGTACTCCGCTCGTCTCCTTCCCTTCTGCTCCTCCAAACAGCGTTCCGGAATAGTTCAAGTATCCCGCCACCGCGATCATAACTGCCAGTGTTGCAATGATTACCTGATTCTTCTTAAATAGTTTTTTCAAAATGAACCCTCCTTCTTTGAATCACTCTGCTTCATTATTTTAATTTTATGCGTTTCAATACCAAATAATGCCTGCACTGCCTCCGTGATTTCCTTTCGCACGACAGCATCATCCCCTCCGGCTGCACTTACAAGCACTCCTTCCACCTGAGGGTGTACTTCCTTTCGCACATACGGTGTATGTGCTCCTTGCGCAGTATCTTCAAACACTGTTTCCTCCCGTCTTGCAGACTCGCTTTTCTCCAAATCTTTCTCCACGACTTTCTCTGCCGATGTGCGAAACGTAATCATCACCCGCACCCTTCCCACACCCTCGGTCCGTTTTAAGATATCTTCCAATTCCCGCTCCATCGTTTCCCGATACGTATCCAAATCCGTCGTCTTTCTATCATCTGCCTCACTCGTTCTTTCTTTTTCCAAGCTTTCACCCGGTTTCGGAGTCGGAATTGCAATGATCACAAGAAGGATCCCGACAAGAAGCACGACCAGCAGTTGATGTTTCTTAGGAAATCCTTCTGGAAATTTCCAGTCCCACCGTTCCCTATTCACTGTACTCTTCCCCTCCTTCTTTTTCTCTTTCCTCAGCGATTTCTTCTTCCTTCATTCTGTCTTGTTGTGGATTGTTGTCGCCATAGTCTTTTGGAAGATAATCTTCCGGGCAGATTTCCTTAAGGTACTTTGTCTGCTCCTCGATCTTTCGCAATTCCTCCTCATAAGTATGCTTCTGAAACACTTCTTCAAAAGTTTTTTCCATTCCGGCAACCTTTAGCAGCGGACTGATCACAAGCAAGATCAATAAAAGTCCTGTAAAAAACTTCAGATACTTCCTGTATCCATCACCGGGGATCAAATGAAGTGCCGCTGTCATAAGCACCATATAAAACGCAATATTTTCCACCCATTGATACAGTCCCTCTGTCATCTTTCTCTCCTTCAAATGCATTAAGTTGTCGATGCTGTGACGATCACGATCGTCAGTAGAAACAGTAATCCCGTCGTAAAGATTATCCTCAGCAGAAGCTGATACCCTTTGCCGATTCCAGAAATGCAGCCGACAATCCGCTGATCCGATACCGGCTGGATCACCGCCGCCACCAGTTTGTAGAGAAATGCGACCACTGCGACCTGCAAAAACGGAACCGCACAGAGTCCTACGCAGATGATGGCGCCGGTAATCCCGATACTGTTCTTGATAAGAACGGTTGTCCCAAGAACAACCTCCGTCATTCCTCCAATTGCATCTCCGATCCCGGGAATTGCCTCTGCAGTCTTTGTCACCACCCCTCTCTTGACAGAATCGATCACCGGAAGCAGCATTCCCTGAACAAGATTCAGACCAACGACACATGCAAGAAGTGTCTTAATGCTCCAATCGATTCCCGTGTGGATCAGATCTGCCATTTTCGATAAATATTCTTCGGAAGAAAGATGATTCAATAACTCCAATATGGTATAGACCTGTACAAATGGAAGCAGGACATTCAAGATCAAAAGCTCCACAAGAAAGATCAAAAATAAAACCAGATTATAAAACGCTGCCGATGTCACACCCCCATTTGCAACGGCTACTGCGAGAAAGTAGACCGGTCCAAGCACCTTCATAAATGAAGTCAGAATGGTAAGTCTCTGCGCTGTAAGATCTGTCATCATCCGAAAACCATTTAAGCACACGGTAAATAATAAAAGATACAAAAGATAAAAACTAATCTCTGAAATCTGGCGGTTTGGAAATATACCGGAAAAATTGGCAAATACAGCCGCAATCACTGCAAGCATCAATATATACACAAGACTCTTTTTGCTCTGCCCAAACTCATAGGCAACCTGATCTTTCACAAACTGTCCGACTGCCTCAAACGACATCGGAAGATCTCCTTTTTCAACCTCTTTCACCATCTTGGAAAAATCCATCTTCCCTTCCGGGAACATGCTTTCGAGCGCCCCCGTCACTTCCTCAAAGCCAAACTCTCCGAAAAGAGCCTCCTCCACAGCTTCCTTTGCCTCCTTAAGCGCCTGCTCTTCTTCTATCTCCGATGCCTCTGCATGCGCTGTCGACAAAAAAAGCAACAGCAGCGCAAACAGAATTCTTGTCCACCATGCTTTTTTTCTGTCCCATACCGGTTTCTGCTCTTTCATGTGCCTCCTACCAACTCCCATTTTCACTACGTTAAAAATGCATGGATCGTCTCCAACAACGCCAGCAGGATCGGCATGCCAAGCGCCAATATCGTCAGTTTACTGAAAATCTCAATCTGGGATGCCACCGTCTGATAGCCGGCATCTTTGCAGATTCCAGAGGAAAATTCCGCTGCATAAGTGATTCCCACCATCTTTAGCAGTGTACCGATATACGCCCGGTCAATCGTGATCATATCTCCAATTGCACGAAGCGTCTCAAGGATAATCTCCAGTCTCCCTAAAAAATACAGAAAAAGTAAAATTCGAGCCGCCAACCTTGGGTAGATGCCATACTCAAATTTTTCATTTTTAAACTGAAACGCAAGCAGCGCGCCCGCCACACCCACAAGTCCAATCTGTACTGCATTCAACTCGTATCCCCCTTCTCCATCTCTTATAAGGAAAATAGCTGCTCAATGGAATGAAACAGTTCCTGAATATAGGGAAGAATCCAAAACAGTACGAGCAGAAGCCCTGCAAGACTTGTCAGAAATGCCTGTTCCTCCCGGCCACTGTGTTTTAATACCTGACATAGTACCGAGACGAGGATCCCGACTGCCGCAATCTTAAAAATAAGCTGAACACTCATGTACTCCTCCCACTAGATCAATAAAATTGTAATAAAAATCCCACTCATCACACCGAGACAGCTGCATAGTTTCTGCTTCGCAGCCAGTCCTTCCCGCACGTCTTGTACTTCCACCTTCAGTTGTTCCAGATACAGATCGATCGCCCCTTCCTGGGCATGTCCGCCGAGATACCCGATACTATTTCCAAATTCTTTTAATTCTTCTAACTCTTCCCTCGTAAGCTTTGTTGTACAAAGTCGCTCTTCCACCGCACAAGACCATATTTCGGCAAAGGAACTTCCCGCACGTCTTGCAAGCTGTCCGGATACCTGTGTCAAAAACAAGCAGTACGGTGCCTTTACTTTTCTTGAAATGCGGGCAAATGCTTCCTCAAGCGGTGCGTGCGTGTATGCAATTTCTTCTTTTAACAACAAAAGGATCCTCCGCAGACATTTCAGATCGTTCAGATGTCGTTTGAGATCAGCCGCCGTCAGATACCCGATTCCACTCGTCCCAAGAACGATCAAGATAATTCCGATTCCTTTCACACGCATGCCCCCTTCTCGTATTGTTCTCGGTAAAGCAGTGTTCCTCTTTCATCATAAATTCCTTCTACCTCTCCGATATGAATCCCATTTTTCAAAACAACATAACGACCAAACCTCTTTTTCTGGATCAGCTGCTGCAACACAGGTTTCTTTTGCACCTCTGCCATCGATGTGCCATGAACAGTTGCCAGCATACAGCATCCGCAATGCATTGCGTACTCCATCGCATGAATATCCTCCGGTGCCCCGATCTCATCGACTGCAAGTATTTTGGGAGCCATCGACCGAATCAACATGAGCATTCCCTCTGCCTTGGGACATCCATCTAAAATATCCGTGCGGATCCCAAGCTCATTCTGTGCAATCCCAAGATGACACGCCCCCAGTTCTGAGCGTTCATCGACCACGCCTACACTTTCCCCCTGAATCCATCGATTTCCGTCTGAAATCTGACGGATCAAATCCCTCAGCAATGTTGTCTTCCCACATCCCGGAGGGGAAATGATCAGCGTGTGGTACAGCTGTTGATTGTATGTAAGATACGGCAATACTTTCCCTGCACAGTCCTTTACCTCATGTGCCACCCGGATATTGACGGATGAAATATACTGGATATTCTTTATCGTTCCCTGATCCATAATCACTTTTCCTGCCATTCCTACCCGATGTCCTCCTTCCACTGTCAGAAATCCCTGTCGCAGCTCCTCTTCAAAAGCATATAAAGAATAGCTGCTGATATAATCTACCGTCTCGCGCATTTCTGTCTTCGTGACAAGATGCGGTTTTCCATTCCGCTTTGGAATCCTCTCTTTTCCACGGATATTTAAGATTACTGGACTTCCCACACGAAGACGGATCTCCTGAAGTCCTTCCATGTCTATCTCTTCCTGGCTGATCAGTTCCTGAATCTCTCTTGCAAGAATCTGCAGCACCTGACTGTTTTTTCCGATTGCTCTGTTCATCTTTGTCCACCTCTTAAAACAGTATATGAGAAACTTGTCTGTTTAGAACCAGATTCTCACACGGAATGTATTTCGATAAGGATCCGAAGAACTTTTCTATGCAAAAAAGACTCTGCACAGATTTCTCTGTACGGAGTCTTTTTCGCATATTTATAAAATTCAACTTCTTATTCTGCTACATCTTTGATGGAGAAGCTCATTCTTCCCATCTTATCTTTTCCTAAGCAGACTACTTTGACTTTATCGCCAAGTGTCAGAACATCTTCTACATTTTTGATGCGCTCTTTGGAAATCTTGGAAATGTGTACCATTCCCTCTTTACCCGGAGCAAATTCTACAAACGCTCCAAATTCTTTGATGCTTACGACTTTTCCTTCCAGCACCTGTCCTGCTTCAAAGTCTGTGACAATGATCGCAATCATCTTCATCGCTTCTTCCATCGCCTCTGCATCTACACCGCATACAGACACTGCACCGTCATCTGTAATATCAATCTTCACACCAGTCTGTTCAATGATCGCATTGATCGTCTTTCCGCGCTGTCCGACAACATCACCAATCTTTGCAGGATCAATCTGCATCTGACGGATCTTCGGAGCGTACGGTCCAACAGAAGCACGCGGCTCTGCAATCGCCTTGCTCATTACTTCATCTAAAATATAAGTTCTTGCTT
>ENA-OQKN01001264-OQKN01001264.1-human-gut-metagenome-genome-assembly--contig:-NODE-1264-length-13343-cov-8.817948_pt1 | contig 13343 bp, 17 predicted proteins | sample MGYA00242776_ERZ504794 | MGnify/ENA primary metagenome ERZ504794 (study PRJEB26092, sample SAMD00036434) | human gut metagenome | host: Homo sapiens | study: EMG produced TPA metagenomics assembly of... | reverse complement strand
AAGCATATGAAGAAGCCCGTGACTGGCTGAAATCTTTTTATCCCGATGGAAAGATGCTTCCTATCAAAACATTGAAGGAACAAAAAGCCAGCTTGCAGGAACAGATCGACCAGCAAAAATCATCCATTCGTTCTCTAAAGGATCTGACACAAGATTTAAGAACCGTAGACAAAAATGTGGAAGCAATTCTCCACAATCAGGTTCCGAAAAAGCAAAAGACACAGGAACCCGAATTATAAATCATTTTACGAAGGAGGAATTACAATATGACACAAAATGAATTTAATGTTGTCCTTGAACAACAATATCGAAAATGTGCCGATGTCCTGGCACACAAGAAGAAAGAATACACCGGAGACCGCATTGACCGCCTGAGTGCGTTTAAAATCGCTGCCTCATTACAGGGATGCACACCTAAGGCTGCTCTGGCCGGAATGATGTCGAAGCATGTCGTATCTCTCTATGATATGTGTTACTCTTCTCTGCTCCAATTTGACTTAGAACAATGGGATGAGAAGATCACAGACTGCATCAACTATCTCATTCTGCTGAAAGCATTGATAAAGGAGGAACAAGCCTATGGATCACATTGAGACAAAGATTTTAAATAGTTATACCATTCAGAAAGCAGCTCAAAACATGGTATTCGCAGCAAGGCTTACCCAACAGGGGCATTGCATTCAAAACATGGGTGATCTTATGGCTCTTTATCAGAAATCTTTTACGGATAAAACCGTAGACCGGATTGCCAGTCTACCTCATCCAACCGTACAAAAATTTACGGTGATCACCGTTGCGATTGTAGGGGCAAGCAGACGTTTTCTTGCACAGATCACTCGTCATCAAAACGAAGTGAAATTCATGAGTGCATCTCTGCAATATAGCAACTATTCAGAAAAAGCTGCATTTGCGATCCCATATGAAATCCTTTTTTCCGAACAGAGATACATTGATCTCTATCTGCAAAGCTGTTTATCGGATCTCAGATGCTATCAGGAATTGTGTTCTGTGGGATTTCATCATGATTCTGCCGGATATGCTCTCCCTCATGCTTTAAGGAATATTCTGATCATCTGCGCTACACCTTATGAATGGAAACATATGATCAGTCAGCGTATCTGCAGGAGAAATACCGACGAAACAAGAATTGTGATGTTGGATATCTGGAAGAAATTATATGAATTTGATCCGGTGTTATTTTCACCGAAGCTGACCGGTCCTTTCTGCCAGATGGGATGTTGTGAAGAAGGTTCTATGTCCTGTGGAATTCCTATCCCAAAAGACTGGACTCCATTAGAAATAATGAGAGCAGATTATCCTCTGCTCGTAGAAGGGAGGGAAGCTGTTTATGAAAATTAAATTGATTGATTTTGGATTAGAGAAAGATCATTATCCCTTCCGACCTCACGAAAACGATGCCGGCGCTGATGTATATATGCCTTATGACTACACATTAAAACCAGGAGAGATTGCAAGAATTCCCTTAGGATTTGGTCTCATGATTCCAGATGGATATGCCGGTTATGTCTTTCCAAGAAGCAGCATGGCTGCAAAAGGATTGGTCTGCGAACTTCCGCCTATTGATTCCGGATATCGTGGAGAAATTCATACCATCATCAGTAATGTTAGTTCAGAATCCCAAATACTCCGCAAAGATACCCGTGTAGGGCAACTGGTTATCACTCCCGTTCTAATCGCCGACTTTGTTCTGGATCTCGGAGAAGCAAGAGATACTGGTGCATTTGGAAGTACCGGAGAATAAAAGTTTTTAATGTCAGGGGTGCCGAATTTCTCCATAATTCGACACCTCGTCTAATCAAAACAAACTACAAAAAAGAATTATTACTATGTTTACATTTAAAAAACAATTAAAACATTTGAGGTAAAAAATCAGTTCTCGCAAAAGGAACTTACTCCCTCCTTAAAATCTTAAACTTATCAATTACATCCTTTTAAATCTCTAGTAAAAACTTTACTATTTACAGATGCCAAACACTCATCATAACGATTAGCAATAATGATGTCCGCCTTCTTTATAAATACATCTAATTGCTTAACAATTTCATAATCTTCATAATTATCGAGTGTTGGTTCGTAAATTATAATATTGTAATTTGTATTAGCATGAATTTCGTTTAATAATTCACAAGTTGCACTGTTTCTACAATTGTCAGTTTCCTTCTTACTTAAAAGTCTAAAAACCCCTAATACAACTTTTTTATTTCTAATCTTATTTTTCACACATGTGTCAACTATATTTTGAGCCAAATATTTTTTACGAACAATATTGGATTCTACAATCGCCTTTATCAAACAATTTGGTACTTTTTGGTATTGCGCAAGTAATTGTTTTGTATCTTTAGGCAAACAATATCCCCCGTATCCAAATGAGGGATTATTATAAAAATTACCTATTCTTTCATCTTCGCATACACCATTTATAATATCTAAGGCATCCAATTTTTTTCATTAGCAAAGGAATCTAGTTCATTAAAAAAGGCGACTCTCATTGCCAAATACGTATTGGAAAATAGCTTTACAACCTCTGCTTCATTGCTATTCATAAATAGTAATGGGGCTTTTTTATCATTTAGTGCTTCATAAAACACTTTAACAAACTCCTCTATTTTTTAGTTTGCTTTTTTCTTCCGATAATGACTCTAGATGGATGCATACTATCATATAATGCCTTCCCTTCTCTCAAGAATTCCGGCATAAATATAATATTCATTTTTTTATATTTATCTAGCATGCTAGAAGTAAACCCCATAGGAACCGTCGATCTGACAACTATCAATGCTTGCTTGTTTATTTGATATACTGTTTTTATTACATCTTCTACTGAATTAGTTTCTAATGACTGCTTTTTTTCATTATAATTTGTAGGAGTAGCGATAATTACACAATCCGCAGTTTCATATGCCTCTTGGGGATTTAGTGTCGCCGTAATGTTAGCATTTTTTTCTGCTAAAGCTAGCTCTATATCTATATCTCTTATTGGTGATTCCCCATTATTAATTTTGTCCACCTTACCTTGATCAACATCAACAACGGTAATTATATTCTTCCCTGCCAATAGTAAAGCATTTGCTAAACCAACATAGCCTATTCCTGCTACAGCAATTCTCATAATTATTTCATTCCTTTCACCTTATTCGAATATAAATGAAGTATCTATCGAAAAGACTAAATTCTTAATTATTATAGGTACGACTCTACTGATTTCTTCATGAAATTTCAACCTCCTTTTTTTGGGGATATGATTCTTTTAGCAGTCTATAATTAATTTTTCCATTTTCATTTAAAGGTATCTCATCTAAAAAAACAATTTTTTTGGGGATACAAGCTTTATGAATATATTTTTTTAAATATTCTCTTAATTCTATATGACTAATTTTTCTTATCGAGACAATAAGACTTATAATTGATTCACCATCATAAATCACGGCACACTCTTTTACATCTGAATATTTTCTAATTAGTGATTCGATTGCATCTAATTCCACCCTAATTCCATCAATTTTAATCTGCCTATCTTTCCGTCCTACTACTACATACTCCCCCTCTTTATTTTTATAACCGTAATCTCCAGTTCTATAGAATAACCTTTCTTTGCCATCAATTATCTTTTTCCAGAATTTTCCTTCATTTAGTTTATTATTCCAATATCCTAAACTCATATATTCTGTTTCAATATATATCTCACCTTTCTCCTCTCTCTTACATGGTATTCCATTTGAATCCAAAATCCAAATCCGTGTATCAGGCAAAGCTTGTCCAACTGGAATGATTTTACTGTAATTTTTATTCCTTTGTATTTCATAATAGCATTTGGCCAAAGTTGTTTCTGTTGGTCCATAAAGATTCCAAAATTTTATTTTTTTGTCAAAATATTTATTCCATTTTTCCAAATACTCTGGGTATATTTTTTCCCCTGCAAGCAGCAATGCTCTTAAAGAAGAAGTGTCAGCTTTATATTTTCTATAGGCTTCATTACTACACATAAGCTTGATTAGACTAGGCGTACAGTGGATAATAGTTATCTGATTTTTCTTTATCCATTGATAAAAGGTTCTTGGCGAATAAATTAATTGTTCTTTTATACGTAATACCAATGTACTTCCACTTAATAAACAAGCAAAAACATCTCGTAAAAACGGATCAAAGGATGGGGCTGTAACCTGACCGAATAAATCACCCGGTTTAATATTAAATTTATTAATTTCCCATTCAATAAAATGTACCAAACCTTTATTTTTTCCTATTATAGCTTTCGGTATCCCGCTACTTCCCGATGTAAAATACACATAAATTGCATCTTCTAAATTATATTTATATATCAATTCTACTTTTTTTATAGACATAGGTTGTAAAATATTTAAAAATCTAATATTTTTAAGACCATTTTTTTTATCTCGATCTACCAAAATTCCGTCTATAGTGTAAGTTTCTTGTAAATGCTGTATTCGTTCTTCAGTATAATCTTTCGAGATTGGAATGGCGATATTATTTGATAACAAACATGCTAATAAAGCTTTAATTGTATTCTCTATTTCGTCACACCAAACCAGCAAATATTTTCGTTGTTCTGGCCATACGTTACTTATGTTAAAACTTAAAATCTTAACTTCATTGTATAATTCGGAATACGTAGTATTTTTTTCCCCTTTTTTTATAGCTATTCTTGGAGAATTTTCTTTAAAACTTTTTTCTATTTTTTCTTGTATTGTTTCCATAACTACCCCAATTTTTTTTCTAACCATTCAAGATTCCTTCTCAATATATAAATCTGATCTTCGACAGAATTATGGGTACATCGCTTCGACGAATCAAAATCATATTCTAAAGTCAGGCACCCCTGATAATTATTTTCTTTCAAAATTTCTATAAAACACTCAATTGGAAGATCTCCCTCTAAAATAGGCTGATGGTCGCGTTGATTCTTAAAGTCGTAGTCACTCAAATGGATATTCTTGATATACTTCTTAAACTTCAAGAACCCATCGATAATATCTCCTGTAGGAGCATAGTGTGTCGTATCAAAAGTTAAATATGTATCCGTTTCCTCTAAAAATTCAAGTAGTTTTTCCGGATTTTGAGCAAAACTAGGACACCTTAAGTACGAATGATTTTCTGTTGTAAAATATATATTACTATCCATCCTATTAAAATCAATAATATTTTTTTTATGTTCCTCATCCAAGGAATACATTTGCCCTTTCTTTTTCTGGCTTAAAATATGTGTAACTACAACTTCTGCTCCTGCTTTTTCTGCAAGTATTTGCGCTTTTTTCATCCAGATATGTTCGGACATACCTGTTTTATCAGCTATAGCTGGCAATGGAGTGTGTACACTGGTAATTTTAATATCCCTTTCAAAAGTAGCATTTAATATCGTTTCCATATCGATATTATAAAACGCATCATTAAAAAATAACTCTATATACTTTGTCCCTGCTTCCTTTAATACATCCAATATTTCTTTATACGATTTTTGATAATATACTCCTGTAGAAACACTTACCAACATATAGCCTCCTTAATTGATTCCATCCTCTTGTAAACTTAAATGCTCATCTAAAACACATTTACCATCGACTAATATAATTCTCCTATTGCATCCATTGATAGCCGACATTTTGTGTGCTATCACAATATAGGTTGCATTAAGATAATTTTCAGATATCATTCTTAGCATCTCGCTTTCAGCTTGCTTATCCAGAGCCGAGGTTGCCTCATCTAATACCAAATATTGAGGATTTCTAATTAACAACCTTGCTAATGCCAATTTTTGCCTCTGGCCACCCGATAACTTATTTCCGTTTTCTCCTATTACAATATCCAACATTGCTTCCCCTAGATTTAAATTGACTTTTTTACATACTTCTAGCATTTCCTGATCTTTTATGTTGTATTTCACCAATTTTAAATTATTCCTAACGGTGTCATTTATAAAATAATTATCCTGCATAACAATCCCTAGATTATCAAATACTATTTCACCCGAATAATCGGATAATCGCAAATTATCCATCATTATTTCACCAGTACTCGCTTTAAGTATTCCAAACATCACTTTTACTAACGTTGACTTTCCAGAACCGCTTTCTCCCATAATGGCAACTTTTTCGCCTCTATTAATGTCTAGATTAATGTCATTTAATATAAATTTACTGCCACTTTGATAACAAACATTTTTCATATGAATATTACCTTGCAAAAATAAATTCTGGACTTTCATTGATGGCATATCTAATATTTCACATACCCTGCTTAATGATGCTCCTGTTTTAGCTAAATTAACACTATTATCAACTAATGATAAGATAATACCTATCATTCGTTCATAATATTCCATAAATAGTAATAAGGCAGCAATATCGAAACTTTTGTAAATGACTAGTACTCCTCCAATAAAATAAATCCCAATTTTTGTTACAAAATTATCTTTAAATGCTATAATTGTCCTATTTATAAACCAATACATATGTCCTTCTACAAATATGTCTGATAGTGTGTTCCATTCTCTATCAAATTCCTTTAACACAACATCTTCTAATTGATTTGATTTGATTTCATCTATAGCCTGCAAATTGTCAAAAAAATCCCCTTCAAAATCACCCAATTTCTTATCATATTTATTCTGAACGACTTCCATACGCTTCTTTACTATTTGAGTAATCTTAAACGAAATAGGCAAAAACATAAAATAAATAATCGACAAGTCTATTCTAATTTTTAAAAGAATAATACTAATTATTCCAACACTAAGCATTCCAAATAACTGCATATAGAGATTATTGAACCATTCTTCAATATTATCTACATCATTATCTATTCTCTTTTTTAAGTCACCAATATTCTGCTCGGTCCAACTGTTTTTATCCATTTCAAAATATTTTTTTAACATACTATTTTTTATTTTAATAGCTGATATTTGAAACAGACGATTAGAATAAACTTTCATCTTTATTTTTATTATTGTTTCAAATAGAAAAATTCCAGCATATCCTAAAATGACACATATGATGTCTTCAATTTTCTTTTCTTTAACAACATTATTTACTAAGATATAATAAAAAACAGGTGCTATGATTGGTATTATATTTTCTAGTATTTTGACCAAGCTATATCCGATCACATCTCCTTTTTGTGCTGCTCCAATGATTCTTTTTCCCCACTCACATTGTTTCTTTAATTCTTTTAGTGTAGTTATCATATTATAATTCTCCTTTTTGAATAATCGATTTACTATTAAATCATTTATGCTCTCGCACTAAATAGGCTTTTATAATATGGACATCTCTCATATAATTCCTTATGAGATCCTACATCTAAAACTTGTGTTATATCGTTCCACCAGTGTTTACGAACTCTGATAAGGGAAAATACAAGGGCAAAAAAATTATATAAAACAGTATAACACAAAATAAAAGTGACATGGTGAACTGATTGAAATGCTTCTGATTTTTGTAGCAAATAATTGATTGAACGATAAGGAGATAAGATACGATGAGAACAATATTTGCAGAATATAATCCCGGACGAAACAGCATTGATGTTTATACCAGTGCAGACTATATGCTTCGCATTGACTGCTGGGAAGCAGAAAAGAATTTGAAAACCACACCCGGATCAGATTGTGCATTAAACACACTTGCCATTGATGAACCACTAGAATATGCGAGACTGTATCTTGATGGGAATTTACAGATGTGGGTAGATGCAGAAGATTCCTTGACATTATAGTAATGTTCAAAAAAAGCTCTCTGTGCAATGCACAGGAGCTTTTTATATGTAGATCTCTATTTATTTGTGCTGTCTGCATCAATTACAGACTGAATCTGCTTCATAAGGGCATCATAGTTGTCCTTGTTATCAATTCCGCCGAGCATTGGGTCGCCTACAATATTGCCATTTCTGTCAACAAGTATAGTTGTTGGAAAGGCCATGATTTCTGAGGCATATTTACCGGCAGCACTAGAGGAGTCAATTGACAGATTACGATATTTGACACCCTGGCTTTCAAGAACAGGGGTAGCCTCTTTGATAGCTGTTTTATTGCCATCGAAGGTCTCAGTGTTGATGCCAACAACTTCTCCGCCCATTGATTTGATAGCATCATTTAATTCGTTAAGCTTGGATAATTCAGCGACACATGGTTTGCAGCCGGTAAACCAGAAATTGACGACTGTTACTGCATTACCGGAAAACAGGCTGTCATCAACCTTATTGCCATCAAAATCCTCACCGGAAAAATCACTGAATACAGATGAGGCATTAGAGCTGTCCTTCTTGTTATCGTCTGATGATGTATTTTTGTTTTCAAGCTCTGCTATCTGTTCCTCGATTTTTCGTATGGTTTCAATATCCTCATTAAGTGTTTTAAGCTCATCGTCTGTGAATGAATTCTTGTTTGATTCTACGGTACCGGCAAGATAATCAGCATAATTTCCGTTTGGATCGGCGTCACTTTTGTTCATCATGCCAAATGCCTTGTTCCACACATCAGCGTGATCTGCAAAAAGCTGATTTTCCTGCTGATATAAATCATCAAGCCTGGAATCTGATTTGCCGGATGCTTCTGAGCCGGCTTCAGTCTGAGTGTTCTTAGAATCTGTTGTGGAAGCTTGCTTTACGCCACATGCTGTAAGTGATAATGCTATGCAGAGTGTAAAAATAGAAATAAATGATAATTTGTTTTTCATGAGTAATTTCTCCTTTAAAATAATAGTAAAATGTTTAATAGCTATCTGTTGTCATTTTTTTGACATGATTTTCCCATAAACCGGTAGCAGATGGCGTCCTTCGGACAGGCCTTTATGCAGGCACCGCAGCGTATACACTCGGGGTGATCCGGTGTCTTACACACATCCACATCCATCTTACATGCCTTTGAGCATTGACCGCATCCGACACATTTGCTGCTATCAACGGTGATTTTGAGCAGGCTGACCTTATTAAATAATGAGTAGATTGCTCCAAGCGGACAAATCCATTTACAGAAGGGCCTGTAAAATAAGATACTTAGTACAATCACTGCAATTAAAATCATACACTTGAAAGAAAAAAGCTTTCCCAGCGCAGAACGGATAGCAGCATTTCCAATAGATAACGGTATAGCACCCTCTAAAACACCCTGAGGACAGATATATTTGCAGAAGAACGGGTCTCCCATTCCTATAGAGTTCGTTACAAGCATCGGAAGAAGTATAACAAAAACAATAAGAATGACATATTTTAGGTACCTAAGAGGCTTTAGTTTGGCTGTGGATAATTTCTTTCCGGGGATTTTATGAAGTAAATCCTGAAACCATCCAAATGGGCACAAAAAACCACATATAAATCTGCCGAGAGTTACACCGAGTAAAATAAAAAATCCGGTTATGTAGTATGAAAACTTAAATTTTGATGATCCGACAACTGCCTGAAATGCCCCTATTGGACAGGCTCCTGTCGCGGCAGGGCAGGAGTAGCAGTTTAATCCGGGTACGCATACTGTTTTTGCATTGCCCTGATATATTTTACCCTTAAATAACTTTGGAATATGAATATTGGTCAGCAGCGTTGCTGCGGCCTGTATCCAGCCACGTATTTTTGCCAGTTTTCTTGATAGTAATTTCTTTTCCTTATCCAATTCCGACACACTCCAAACATAGTTTTATTGCTTTACCAAGCACTGTAGCCGCCTCACCTCTGACTGCACCATAGCTTATCATGGATACACCAAGGATAAGCAGAATGATTTGACATGTTTTTTGGTATTTCAACATAATGTTGCTCCTTTTTGTTGTATTGTTGACCAGCTGACTTTGGTATTATACAATATAGGTTGTAAAATTATTGTTAAGAAGCAGGAGAACATTTTGAGATTATTAATTGTTGAGGATGAGAAACAAATATGTGATATGGTTGCAAAGAGTCTGTATGCTGCCGGTTATGAGGTGGATACCTGTTATGATGGGAAAGAGGCTCTTGAATGTATACTGTCGGAGAATTATGATCTGATAGTTTTGGATTTGAATCTGCCGGGGATGGATGGCATGGAGCTTCTTAAGGAGCTTAGAAAATACAATGATGAAACTAAGGTTTTGATATTATCTGCAAGAGGTCAGATTGCTGATAAGGTAGAGGGACTGGATGCAGGAGCAAATGATTACATGGAAAAACCATTCCATCTGCAGGAGCTTGAGGCACGTATCAGAAGCCTGACAAGAAGGAAATTTGTACAGAATGATATATGTCTTAAATGCGGAGAAATAAAGTTTGATACGATTAAACGCGAGGCATATGCAAAGGAAGAGCCGGTTCCACTGACAAGAAAAGAGAATGGTATTTTGGAATATTTACTTATCAATATAGGCAGACCGGTGAGTCAGGAGGAGCTGATAGAGCATGTGTGGGATGCCACGGCAGACAGCTTTAGCGGAGCAATCAGGGTACATATGTCTTCACTTAGAAAAAAGCTTAAGGCGAAGCTGGGATATGATCCCATTCAGAACAAGGTAGGTGAAGGCTATAAAATACGGGAGGAGTCTGACAGATGAAAAGAATGTCGCTACAGTGGAGACTTACGTGCATTACTACATTGTGTATTGCTATTATATGTGGCTGCCTGACTATGTTTGTCTATAAAAATGGTGTACATTACATCGATTCTCTGCAGGATGCGGTAGAGTCACAGTGGGATGAAAAAGGAAACAAATCAGATGAAATATATATCAGCATACCGGACGATAAGTGGGATGAGTTTGCGGATGAATTTTCGTTTCAGGTGTACAATAATAAGGCCGACTATAAAAGAAACAGTCTGATAATCACGGTTTTGCTGGCGCTTTTGGGAGGTGTCGTCACTTATTTTATAAGCGGGCATGCACTCAGACCAATCAGGGAGTTTTCAGATAAAATTGAAGAGGTACAGGCTCAGAATCTGTCTAATTCAAGAATAGAGGAAAACAATGTTAAGGAACTGAACCAGCTGGGTATTTCTTATAATAAGATGCTTGAGCGTCTGTCGGAAGCATTTGAGATACAGAGACAGTTTACTGCAAATGCAGCACATGAGCTGCGTACTCCATTAGCGTTAATGCAGGTACAGCTTGATTTATATAATTCTGCCTCTCACCCGGGAAATGATGCAGACACTTTGCAGACCATAAAAATGGTTACGGAACAAAATGATAAATTAAACAGGATGGTAAAGACTCTTCTTGACATGAGTGAGCTTCAGACGGTGGGAAGGGATGATAAAATTATATTGGATGCTATTGTTGAAGAGGTTTTGGCAGACCTTGAGCCTCTTGCCGTGGAAAAGAATATAAAGCTGATTGGAAAATGTGAGGATGCCACTATGATAGGCAGTGATATCCTTATTTACAGGCTTGTATACAATCTGGTTGAGAATGCCATCAAATATAATCATCCGCTCGGACAGGTTACAGTAACCGCATATCAGAGAAACAAGCATGTTTATCTGTCTGTAGAAGATACGGGAAGCGGAATACCAAAGGAGCTTAGGGAGAGAGTGTTCGAGCCATTCTTCCGTGTGGATAAATCCAGAAGCCGGGAACTGGGTGGCGTAGGGCTAGGTCTTGCTTTTGTCCGTGAAATCGTTAGAGTACATGATGGCAGTATTGGTATCAAATCAGGCAAGACTGGGGGAACGATTTTTGAGGTGACTTTTGCACAGCATTCAATGTAGCGTTCCATTTTCACATTTGTCAACGCTATTAAAACAGATTTGCTAAATGAGAAAAATAGAATAATTTGTTATTTGACTGAGAATAATTTCTTCTCAGCGTTTCCGACAACTATTTTCTTTCCTTTAACGAGAGTGTAATAGAAACTGTGTAAGTTCTGATGACCTGCACTCCAAATTTTGTCAAATACCAGAATTGTCAGTCAAGGCTGTAACCCTTACCTTGACTGACAATCCGGTATTTAAAACAGGGTAATCAAGCAGGTAATAGAAAAATTATCAGACAACTTACTTACACACTTTTTTAGACATTCCCCCTTTGACACCTTCTCACTTATTCTCTGATAGATTTCCTTTATCTCTGCATCATTTTCCCCATTTACAACTAATATTTTTCCATCTATGTTCACGACAACATATGAATGGCAGGAGGCATGAGTATAGCGGATATAATCTCCGAAGATATCGTTTTTGAAGTTACCCATAGCATACTTCAGGTTTCCAAAACCATTAGTTCTGTAATCATTATCGTTCTGCAATACATTTTCTTCATAAGAAATGCTATCAATTTGCGAATACTCCCTGTATAATCATTCCATCCTTTTGCTTCAATGTTAAAATCACGATCATTACAACGAATCTGAATGCTTCCCCAAAACAAAGTCCATATAATAAACACAATAGCGGAAATTGCGATGATCAGATATATCACACTTTTTTGTATTATACTGAATTTTTAAGCCTTCTCCAGTTGCCAGCTTTTTCTTATAAAAAAAGTAGGAGTAGAGAATGCTAATGATTGCAGCTGCCATAATGCTTATAATATACACAACCAATGCAGCCATGCTTTTCCCAAAAAGTCCACAAAGCATACATAAAATACCTGATGCCATCCATAATTTGCCGCTAAATCTATGTGTTTCCCTAAAGTGGAGAGGCCCTATTTTCATCTGAAATCACTAAGACTCTTTCAACTATCATCATCTTTTTTAACCTAAAATCAATGCACATATTTTTTCTCTAAGCAAGTCGATTACAGTATCTATAAATTCTCCAGCAAATAAAATAGAAATCAGAACACCTCCCATACAAGCCAGAAAAGCTGCCTGGAGCCAGTCTTGGTAACAGATCACTGTTCCTATGAGCAACGCCATAATTCCGAATCCCAATATCTTTTTTGCGATTGCCACCATATGTACCAGTAACTTCACTCCGGCACCTATGATTGAAATGATGAACCACAATGGAACCAATAACACTCTTCCTGCCAATTTTAAAATAACCATATCCATCCTCCTATCTTACCAGCCACGGCATATCATGATTTACCTCTGCCCTGTAATATCCGTTTATCGTTGAAGGGGCATTGAACAATGCCGCAAGTAAATATTTCTTGATATTCTTGATTTTACTCGTATTTCCTTCCAGACAATGCAGCACATACTCTACATGGGAATAATCCAGTTTCATGAATTTTCCTCTTACCAAAGCTCCTGAATACCAGTTGCTTGCAATCAATACTTTATCACTCTTACACATAACAGTCTCTACGATCAGATCCACGATTTCATCAATCTGATTTTTGTCATGAGGATGACTCACTAACAAAGAATCATAATCCAGATTGTCTTTGATCAGAGATTGA
>ENA-OQKN01001249-OQKN01001249.1-human-gut-metagenome-genome-assembly--contig:-NODE-1249-length-13566-cov-21.074559_pt1 | contig 13566 bp, 8 predicted proteins | sample MGYA00242776_ERZ504794 | MGnify/ENA primary metagenome ERZ504794 (study PRJEB26092, sample SAMD00036434) | human gut metagenome | host: Homo sapiens | study: EMG produced TPA metagenomics assembly of... | reverse complement strand
ATTCCGAGCGTGGTAGCTCAAGCAGGGCAGCGTTCTCTCTGCACATCTCAATTGTAGCTTAGGTTTGGGCGTCTGTATAGCTCACTGGCTGTGAACCTTTCAGAACCAACACAATTGTAGCAAGCAGTGCAAGCTGGTACCAACTTGCAATTTTTGAATCTGATTTCTAAAAATCAAATTCAAAATGCTTGTTGGGCTGTGCCCAAACCCCTTGCGTTCTGCATCCGACGGATGCAGGCTGCGCATTTTTGCAAAATGCTTTTTAATCTGAGTGCCGATGCCTGTGGTGTCGGCACTTTTTGCACAGATGGATTTCCGGAAGCAGAAAATAGTGCTATGCAGCACATCCGGGATTGTGCTATACTTGATTTACATAAACTTGTTTGTCCTAAAAAGTTGGAGGTGTTCATGGCAACACGAACCATTTGTTTTCCCATATCCGGCTATCCCTATTGCAGAGAACAGCCGGTGACATTCACATGGATAAAAGGCAGCAAGCGGCAGAATATCCGTGCCGTCCATGATGCCGTCCATACAACAGACCCGGATGTTTCGATTCTGGAAGTCAGCTCTGCATCCGTTCAGCCGGAGGGTGAAGGTGTTTCTTCTCTGCGGCTTTTGCTGCATCTGGATTCTGTTGCGCAGGATGTACCCATCAGCACGGTTTTTGAAGCCACCAAAGTGTTTGAACATGGTGGGCCATTCGCTGACCTTCTGACCTGTGAGCCACCCAAAGTCCATAAGGACACTCGGCTGCGAACCAGTGGAGAGCTGCTGCGCTACTCTCTGGAAGAAAGTGAGTATCCGACAGAGCCGTACCCGGATTCGTTCTTTGAGTGGCTCTATTGCCGTGCGTTGAAGCAGTCCCCGGAAAAGGCTGCGCAGCTGAGCAGATATAATGCCTTTTCTGATATTGCTGCCGCAGCGGATTCAAAAAAGTATTATGGCGATTCCTCGCGAGCAGTTGCAATCTATGTAGGACTTGCAGCGGCAGGAAAACTTCCGTGCATCGATTCCTATGAATCATTCATTGCGGAAGTTTACACGGAGCCAAAACCTCTGCCTAAATCCGGAAAATCTGAGGTTGCTTCAGAAACGACACCCGAAGTTTCTGCACCAGCAAAAGAGATTCCGGTAGACGAATCGCCGCAGTCCGATAATGCAAATGCGGAAGTGATTCCGGACATTGCGCAGATGGAGCATATCCTTGAGCTGCCCAAAGTGACCTGCCTGCTTCTCTCTTTGGCAAAAAATGCTGGTCTTTCTGCAAATAATTCCAGTGAGCTGGCGTATAAGGGAAAGGAATTCCTTCTTGACACTTATCAGAAAGCACTGAAAAACAAAACGCTCCAAATCAATATCCAGAAGAACAAAATTACATTTCCGATGGAGGAACCGGACAGCGGATTTCATGCAGTTGGTGTGTTGACCCGTTCGCCTGCTTGGGAATACGGATGGAAGTTTAACTATCTGACTGAGAATACATCCGGTGCAGAAAAGTCCGAAGTTAAAGAAAAAATCCCTCCGAAGCCTTTGACCGCATTGGAGCATCTGGAACGCTGTGGGTATAGAATCGTTCAGCAGGTCGTACCGAAAAAACTTCCGCCGATTGCCATTCAGCGGATGGCATGGAAAACAGGCGAAGCTCTTTGCGACCCGGTAGTGGTGGATTTCTTGCAGTTTATTCGGACACATATGCAGAGTGACGGCTCTTTTTCGTTTCGTATCCCAAAGGGTACTTCCAAGAATTCGTTTGCCACACTTTCGGAAATCGCTCAGACGTGGGATAAAATGGGACTTTTTGCATCCATTGTGATCTATCCGCAGAATATCGTCTATGAGCTTGCGCAAAATGAGACTGTCCGGCATTTCCTGAGCGGGAAGTGGCTGGAACTTTTTGTGGAGCATCAGGTTCAGCAGATTTTGAATCGCTATCAGGAGGAGCAGGGCGCAGAAGTTTCGCTTTGCTCCAATGTGATTCTTTCAGAAGCGGCATCCGCAGGGAGCACGCATGAACTGGATGTTGCGTTTTCCATCAACGGAAAATTCTTCTGGGTGGAAGCCAAATCGTCCAGCCGAAGCATTGATTATGGAAAATATGCTGCTCTGTGCGAAAAGCTGAAAGTAACCTCCGACCGACTGCTTTTGGTCAACAGCGATTTGTCCGTTGAGGAGTGTGAAGGCGTTTCTTACTTCTGGAATTATCGTGTTGCAAATTGTGCAACGATTACGGGGGAATTGGAAAATATGGTTGCCAAACAAATTGAAACTGCCGGAAAAGCCGTTCCAAGTACAGACTGAGCAATAAGCAAAAAAGACCCTGAGAACCCTGCCGGATAAGCGGCAAAGTTCTCAGGGACTGTTTTATCGGATCTGCTCGACTTGCTTGGAGTCCTTTTCCTCCGCAAAGAACAGTTCCACATTCTTCTGTGCTTTTACGATTTCCTGCATCTCATCCCGTGTCTTTCGGTACTCTGGGTAGAGTGCTTTTTTCTTGGTGAGCAAAGCCGAATACTCTGCATTCAGGTCTTTCACTTTGGGCAGCTTTTTCAGGCCGGATTCATTGAAAGCGGCTTTCGCCGTCTTATGCAGCGTGACTTCTTCCCGGTGCGCTTCCAAAAATTTGGAGCTGTACCCGGATTTGCGGTAAGCATCGTATACAGGCCGGGTCTTGGCATAGTTGACGATGTGCGCCCGGAGGACTGCAATCTCGGTCATACGTTGCTCTGCGGCCTTGATAGAATCGCCCAGTTCGTGATAGCGAGAAAGTGCAGTATCAGCACGCTCTTTCAGGTCATCCGCACTGCCGATTTTCTGCTCCTGCAAAAAAATCAGCGTTTTGGACATCTCTTTCAAGTTGTACTTCTTCGCCCAGCGTTCGTAGCCGCCACTTTTGCCCTCGGCAAGTTTTGCTTGAATGTCAACCAGCAACTGGAACGGCTGCTCTTTGGGAGGTTGCTTCTGATGTGGGCGGTGTTCGGCTTTTCCAGCAATGACTGCTTTGATTTCATCCTCGCTGTACCCGGCACCCAGTGTCTTGAACCGGATAAAGCGTTTCTGCCGTGCGCCTTTAACGGAAGTGTATTTGCCGCGTTTGATTTCATAGCCCTGCTGTTCCAGCTTTTGCAGAAAATCTTCGTAGTCGGTGGGCTTCTGCTGCAAAATCTCGTCGATTACACTGCACAGCCGGTCGCGGTTGCTCTCCTTTGGTGGGTAAGTGATGCGCTTCTGCCGTTCCCGGTAAGGCTTCTTTTCAATGACTGACAGCTGATGCTCCAGACAAATCAGGTCGCTCAACCGCTGCACTGCCAGACCGGAAAAGAAAAAATCCCGGAATTTTCTTGTGCCGTCCAGAGTGGTCGAGTTATAGATAATGTGATTGTGAATGTGTTCCCGATCGGTATGCGTTGCAACGATAAAAGCGTGTTTGCCTTTCAGAAATCGGGAGGCCAATTCGTAGCCAACTTGATTTGCTTCCTCTGCCGTGATTTCACCGGGCCGGAAGGATTGCCGTATCTGATAAGCAATCACATTGCTTTTCTGGCTGCGCCCGGTGGCTTGCTCGTACAGCTTCTTTGTGAGCATGAACTCCTCATCTACGGTAAGCGGGCTGCATTGATAGCTGCTGACAAGCTCACCCTTTTCAGTCTTGTCAGGATTCTGTGCATAGTCGGTGCGGTCTTTCAGGCAGACGGCAATAGATTTTCCTTTGTGCTGATGCAGTGCAATCAGACGAGTAGCGGCCAGAGCAGATCCCCCCTTCAACGAAAAAGCCGCCCGAAGGCGGCAGAAGATTCAAAATTAAATAATATCCCGGAGCCAACCGCTGAATCGTTCAACGCCCTCCACCATTGCAGTTGCGCCGACAAAAAGGACAAAGCAGAAAAATTCAGCAACCAGCAGAATCAAAAACTGATTCCAAGTCTGGCGATAGACGGTATAGATGCCGCAGCCGAAGATATACAGCATCAATGGTGCAACAATATAGCTGGACAAGGTAAGCAGCCACTTTGCCATCAGAGCCAGAAAAGCTACAAACAGAGAGATCGGGGCAAGCACCATCTTGAACAGAATCCTCATATCAAACACCAACCTTTCCTTTCGCCCCTATTATAGAGGTATCGGCCCCTGCCTTGCAAGGATGTCAACCGTTATGTAAGCCCGCAGTCCTCCTGCTGCGGGATTTTTTTAGAGTTCCGAAAGTTTGGCGAGAAGTTGCTTGCCGATAGCTATCAGCTCATCCAACCGACTACGCAAGTCCTCTAAATCGGCGGCATAGAGCTGCCCGCTTTCATTGGCCCGTTTCGCCACCTGATTCAGGTTGTTGCTGCAATTCTGAAGAAGGTACGCCATCCGACGCAGCTGTGGTAAATCAAGATTCAGGCAGTAACCATCCAGAGCCATTTTTCGCAGATAAGAGCCAATGCTCAAAATACCGCAACTTTCCATCTTCTGACGAATGCGTTCCAGTTCGACTTTGCTGACACGAAAATGGATCTGCTGGTCACGGCGCTCCGTCACCGGGCATCACCATCCTTATCCAAGTAAGATTTGAATGGTCGGACAGGCTCCACTTTATCAGCCTTTTCTTCCAGAGCTGCCAGCACAGAGGGGCGGGCATCCGGCTTTTCTTCCGCTTCGGGTTCTGTCCGGCTGGACTGATGCTCCATGTTCAACAGCGCATCCAATTCTGCAAGGCGGGCAGACTTGGTTTGCAGTTCTTCCTCCTGCGCAAACGGCTTGGCGATTTCAACCTCTGCGGCCTGCTTCTGCTGTTCCAGAGAATCCAGTGCGGCATCAGCATCGGCAATGCGGTCGGCAAAATTGCCGATGGCATTGTCCAGACGGACGATGTTGCCGCGAGGGTCATCGCCCAGCGGTACCGGATAACTCAGCTCGCCGCGGAGAACGATTTGATGCTCATTCTTGAAACTGTCAAAGCGAATGTTCAGCTCAAAGCCGCGATAGGTGCCCAGCAGCATCATATCCGCATTCGGCATCTCCTTGCAGGCGAGCATCAGCCGCTCACCAGCTGCTTTTTTCTCATCGAACACCATGCCCTTGATCGTCATGCCGCAGAAGTTCTCCTTATCCTGCGGGTGTGCGTCTGCGATTTGGGCATCGTTTTTCAGAGCCGCAATACGGTTCTTCGCTTTCTGAATTTCCTCCGGGTAATGCTTGAGCAGCTTATCTTCCAGACGATATTTCTGGTTCTGGTAATCCGAGCGCAGCACCTTGAGCTTTGCTACCTGCACATCCAGATCCATCTTTTCCCGGATGCGCGGGTCGCCTGCGCATAAGGCCTTGACCTCGGCATACGAAAGAGCCTGCTCATCCACATCATCACAGGAGCGCATCGGAGATTTGCTCGTCATGATCTGCGAAATAAACTTCTGCTTGTTTTCCAGCGTTTGCCAGAGGTAGGCGTCGAATGTCCCCTCCGTGACGTAATTATAGACGTAAACTTGTTTGTTTTTGTTGCCCTGACGGATGATTCGGCCGTTGCGTTGGGTCATATCGGACGGTCGCCAGCCTACATCCAGATGATGCACAGCCACCAGCAGGGTCTGGACATTGGTGCCTGCGCCCATCTTTGCAGTGCTGCCCAGCAGGACACGCACCTTGCCGCTGCGGACTTTGGAGAACAAATCCGCTTTCTTACCTTCAGTATCAGCGTTGTGGATGAACTCGACCTCCGATTCCGGCACCCCGGCGGCAAGCAGCTTTGTGCGAATATCATCGTAGACATTGAACGAGCCGTCTCCCTTGGGCGTGGACATATCGCAGAAAATCAGCTGCGTCAGATTATCCTCTTTGGTTTCGTTCCAGATACGCAGAACATTGTCGACGCAGGCATTCAGCTTGCTGTCCGGGTCATCCGGGGTGAGCGGATTCATCAGCCGCTGGTCAAGGCCGATTTTACGTCCGTCCGAGGTGATCTTCAGCATATTGTCCACCGAGGGGTCAACCGCACCGCTATGCACCTCAGCAACACGTTCGCTCAGGGATTTCACCATGTCCTGCTGGATCTCCGATGGTTTGACCACGACAGTTTCAAACTTGGCTTCCGGAACAGGCAGATGCAACTGGTCGGAAGTCTTGATGTCCGCTGCCTCCTTGAACATATTCATCAGCTCCGGCAGGTTAAAGAACTTGGCAAAACGTGTGCGCGCACGGTAGCCGGTTCCTTCCGGCGCAAGCTCAATGGCCGTGGTGGTCTCGCCAAACGTAGAAGCCCATGCATCAAAGTGGGTCAGTTGTTTCTGCTGGAGAGTGCTGTACTGCAAATAGCGCATCAGGGTGTACATTTCCGTCATGGAGTTGCTGATGGGCGTTCCCGTTGCGAAAATCACGCCGCGCCCGCCAGTCACTTCATCCAGATAACGACACTTGCCGAACATATCGCTGGACTTCTGTGCTTCGGAGGTAGAAAGGCCAGCAACATTGCGCATCTTGGTGTAAAGATATAGGTTCTTGTAGTTCTGGCTCTCGTCCACAAATAACCTATCTACGCCTAATTGTTCAAATGTGACCACATCATCCTTGCGGTCGGTGGACTGTAGCTTTTTCAGTTTCACCTCCAGTGTTTTCCGTGTCTTTTCCATCTGTTTCACGGTAAAATGCTCACCGGACTGTTCCTTGGCCTCTGCAATGGCATTTTCGATTTCCTCGATCTGATCTTCGATAATCCGTGCCTGCCGTTCCGCAGAAAGAGGGATTTTCTCAAACTGCGAGTGGCCGATAATGACGGCATCGTAGTCGCCGGTTGCGATGCGGGCGCAAAAACGCTTTCGATTGGCGGGTTCAAAGTCTTTCTTGCTGGTAACGAGCAGCTTTGAATTGGGGTATAGCCGCAGGAACTCGCTGGCCCACTGCTCGGTCAGATGGTTGGGCACCACGAACAGGCTTTTCTGACACAGGCCCAAACGCTTGGATTCCATTGCCGAAGCTGCCATCTCAAAACTTTTGCCGGCACCCACCTCGTGGGCGAGCAGGGTGTTCCCACCATAAAGCACATGAGCAACTGCATTGCGCTGATGTTCCTGCAGATTGATCTCCGGGTTCATACCGACAAAATGGATATGGCTTCCGTCATACTCGCGGGGCCGGGTACTATTGAACAATTCGTTATACTGCTTCACCAGCAGATTCCGCCGCTGCGGGTCTTGCCAAACCCAGCCTGCAAAGGTATCCTTGATGGCCTGCTGCTTCTGCTGGGCAAGCATCGTCTCCTTCTGGTTCAGGACACGCCGCTCTTTACCATCCTCCTCAATGGTATCATAAATGCGGCAGTCCCGCAAATTCAAGGTGTCCTCCAAAATCTTGTAGGCGTTGGCCCGGTGGGTGCCGTAGGTTTCGGTGGACATGATATCATACATTCCGGCGGCAGATTTGTTGCCGATGCGCCATTCGGACGTAAATGGAGAGTAGCGGACTTGGATCAGGTTGTTATAGCGGATGCGGTAGGGCGGCTGAAAAGTCTCCATCATAAACTGCTGCACAATGGCGGGATTCAGCCATGTGGCACCCAGTCGGATGTTGATTTCTGATGCTTCAAGGTCCTTCGGCTGCGCTTTGGTCAAAGCCTCCACATTAATCTTGAACTCCGGGTGGCTTTCAGCGGCAAGCTGAGCCATGCGCAGTTTATTCCGCACATTGCCGGAAAGATACTCGTCCGCAGTCTGCCAGCCTGCTTCCGGCTCATCTGCATCCGCAGAAGGGTCTTTGAAAATCACACCGGACAGTTCAGTGGTGATGCGCTCGTAGTTGCCGGGAGTACCCAGCAGGTCGGCCATGTAGGGCAGGTCAACCTTGCCATGCTCGCCAATGGACACCGCCAGTGCTTCGCTGGGGGTATCCACGCTGGTGACAACACGCTCTGGCCGAATCGTCCGCTTGGTGAACATATCTGCCTTGGACTTGAGATTTTTATTCTCGTCCAGATTCTCCAGTGAGCAGAGCAGATAGTAGGAACTGTCATCATCGAACAGGCGTGCGTTTTTCTTGTCGTTAATCAGGCCGTATTTTGCGGTAAAGGCATCATAGGCGGCATTCAACTTGGCCTGCGATGCCTTAATGTCCTCGTCCGGGAAGTCATTCAACTGCTGCTGAATCAGTTCGTTGACGATCTGCCGCAACTCCACCATACCAGCTACACGGCCTTTGGCGTTGTCGGACAGTTCGATCTGCGTCATGATAGAGTTCTCTCGGTAGTAGATCTCGCCATCAACAACCGTATAGCTAAAATTCTTCACAGTCGGGTCTGCAGGCAGCGTTTTGCGCTGTGCTTCCGCATCTGCGACGTCCGGGGCAGCAATCTCCACCGCAGTGTAATTGCCCTCAATATGCTGTACCGCTTCTGCAAGCTGGTCTGCCAGCACTGCACCCTCAATGGGTGCAACGGTCAGGTCGTGACCGTACTGGGTGCTTTCCAGTTCCAAATTTCCCAACACCATTTCCGGGTGGTCTACGAAATACTGGTTGATAGCAAAGCCATCCTCGGTCTTGCCAAGCTGCACCCAGTCCGGCTCATGGTCGATGGGGCGGTCACGCTTTTGCAGGAAGATAATATCCGAAACCACTTCGGTGCCAGCATTCGCCTTGAACGCATTATTCGGCAGACGGATCGCGCCCAGCAAGTCGGCACACTCTGCCATGTGCTTGCGGGCGGTGCTGTCCTTGCTGTCCATGGTGTAGCGGCTGGTGACAAAAGCTATAACACCGCCCGGACGCACTTGGTCGATGGCTTTTGCAAAGAAATAATTGTGGATGTTGAAACCCAATTTGTTATACGCCTTGTCGTTGACCTTATACTGACCGAAAGGCACATTGCCGATTGCCAAATCATAGAAATCCTGGCGGTCGGTGGTTTCAAATCCGGCAACAGTAATGTCTGCCTGTGGGTACAGTTTTTTCGCAATACGCCCGGTGATGCTGTCCAGTTCCACGCCGTACAGTCGGCTATCCACCATGCTGTTCGGCAGCATTCCAAAGAAGTTGCCCACACCCATACTAGGTTCCAGAATGTTACCGCTGCGGAAACCCATACGCTCCACCGCATCGTAGATACCACGGATCACGGTGGGGCTGGTGTAGTGAGCGTTCAGGGTGCTGGAACGTGCGGCGGCGTATTCATCCTCGGAGAGCAGTTCTTTCAGCTGGGTGTACTCGGCAGACCAATTTTCCTTGTTTGGGTCAAAAGCGTCTGCCAGACCGCCCCAGCCCACATACTGGGAAAGCACCTGCTGTTCCTCGGCGGTGGCACCACGGTGCTCCTCCTCCAAACGGAACAGGGTGCGGATGGCTTCGATGTTCCGGGCATATTTCTGCTTTGCGCCGCCCTCGCCCAGATGGTCGTCCGTGATGTGGAAATTTCCGGCAGGCTCCGGCGCAGGTTCAGCATTCAGGGCTTCATCCAAGGCAACAGCATCCGGGAAGGTCTGCACCTTTCCGTCCATTACGTTAGAGATGGGCAGTTCGTCCAATTCTTCGTCCGTAAGTGGCGGTTTGTCCTCGTCCGGCTCATGCGCAGGAGTGAGATTGACCGTCAGGTTGTGCAGATGGATGTTGCCCGGCTGGCACAGCAGCCGTTCCAGATTTTCCTTGCTTTCCGAGCGGGCAACCGGATAGACCTCATCCGGGTCACGAAGCTGGATGTTCAGAGTTCCGACAGTTTCGACCGTAAAATCCTTACCGTCCAGACGGATTGTATCGCCCACACGGTAATCACGCTCTTTTGGGAGAGCGGGAACAGGTTCATTTTCTGCCAAAAACTTTGCCTTTTCCACTGCAAGCCAATCGGCGGCGGTTCGTTCATCCGTCTCTTTTTTCAAAGCGGTGCAATAGGATTCGGCCTGCTCCTTGTCTGTAAATTGCGCCATTCCGTTATCATTTGCATAGTAGCCCTCATTGAGATCATCCCAGATAGCAAAAAGCTGGGACGTACCTCCGACCACTTCGCGGACAGAAAAACGCTCATATTCCGGCACCTCGGATTCCTTGTAGATGGTTTCTGCCTGCTCCAGCATTTCATCCACACGCTGGCTAGGTTCATTCTGCCGCAGACCGTCCTCGAATTGTCGTTTGTTGATAACTTCGTTATCCCACGACTGTCCGTGTGCGCTAGTGTCGATGCGAACATCCGTTTCGCCGATATAGCCAATGGTGCCCTCGATGGTTCCAGTGGGCAAATCAACCATTACATCGTCACCGACTTTGTAGCCGTTTTCTTCCTGTACAGTGGTACACTGCTCCTTTTCTTCATCCGTCAGGTAGCGGTCGGACTGGATCATCAGGTCGATATACTTTTCCACCTGCGCCCATTTCAGGGTGATTTTCTGGTGGTCAGGGTAATGGTCAAATTCCAGTCCCTTCCAGTCGTGGTTCACAAAACCCCGGCTTCCGTCCAGAAAATCGTGGGAGTGCCCACCAATGCCGTACTCCTTTGCCAGTGCTTTGGCACGGAGTTTGCGGTCAGGCTGGGTCTGGTACAGCGCCATAATGCGCTGTTTGCCGCCTGCAAACCCTGAACCATGCCGCCGCAGCTCGTTCTCAATTTCAGCCTGCGACAAAACAAAAGCGGAGGGCGTTTTTTCGCTCTCCGCTCGGTCGATTTTTTCGATTTGCTGGGCTTCGGTGGGGATGTTCGCATCCAGAAAACTTAGCTGTAGATCAGCTCCGTCAGCACCAGTTCCTCTGCCTGCGTTTTCAGGCTGTTCATGTGCTGCACCCACATCAGTTGATTCTGCGCTTTGTCCGGGGCTGGGTCCTGCTTCAGAAGCTGCTCCATGGTCTGCTGCATCCGGCTCTCTGCCGTCTGCTCCAGTTCCATCAGATGCGGGTACAGCGTCCCGTTCAGGAGCATCGAATTGTACAGTACCGGGCGATACTGCTTCAGGTAATTCCGGCGCATCCTGCCGTACTTGCCCAGCGGGGTCTTCGGCTGGCTGAGGGTCAGGTTCGGGAGCTGGTAATCCCCGATCTTCGTGTAATTCAGACTGCTGCTCATATTCTTCCATCCTTTCTACGTTTCGGCGGCGGGTCGTGGTTTTCACCGTCCGCTCGATTTTGCGTAAGACCTCGCGGCTGATGTCGCTGGTAGCGGCACCCAGCGCATAGACTGCATCGGGTGTGGAAAAGGTGTGGATGGCCTGAAAGTCATCCTTGTCAAAGTAGCCTTCCGGTTCAAACCCGCATCGTTCTAATAGAGTGTAGGTGACGCTCATTGTCGCAGCGGCCTTGAACTGAAGTTCCTTTCCACTACTATCATAATCATCAAAGAAAGAGCCGTCAACGATGTTGAGGATGTCGCCGCTGTTGTTGTCCCAATAATCGTTCACCAGCTTCTCCGCAATATTTACGAGCTGCTGGCTGAGCCGTTCATGGCTGATGCCGTATTCTGCGGTCAGCATCTCAGACACCGGCTTGAAAAGGTCGTCATTCATTTCCCATCGTTCCGGGTCGCGAGAATTGCGCCGTACTCCGGTGTCCGACACATCAAACACATAGTGCAGACGCGGGTATCCGCTGGATTCGTCCAACAGGGCGATGCCCTTGGAGCCACGCCGGACATACCGGTTCATGCGGTTGTTCCAGATGTCGTAATCGGCGCAGGCTGTGGCATCGGGTCGCTGAGCGTAGATCATCAACTGGTCGGGAAAGCTGTACTTGTACAGCCGGGATGCTGTGGTCAGATAGTCCGTCCAGCTTTCCCAGTACCGCGTCAAGCCGTTTGCCGTGCGCTGGGCAAGGGCGAGATATTCTTCGGTTTTGCTTGGCATTTTGGCCTCCTTTTTCAGATTTTAGGGTATAAAAATAGCGGGCAACCGTTTTGGGGTTGCCCGCTGGAAAGTGTATCGAGATAAGATTATTTGCTATTGCCCTTTATGTACTTCATAACGCAGCACCCCATCACGATGACGGGAAGCACGGTTCGTAAACCGAGGTCGCCGACCCGCACATTTACATCAATCACAAGCCCTGCAAACCATGCCGCTAAAGTGAAAACAGTTGCCCAACCGTAACTCATAGAACTGTACTCCTTCATATGTGAATATTCAAAACTTTCTTCTCAGCTTCAGCTTTCATAGCTGCCCGCAAGGAACTTACATTTATTCGACTCGAATGTTTACCGGATTCAGTGTAAGGTTACCTCCGCCCGCCACCTTATACCATTTGCCTCTTTCGAGTTTGATTCTTTCCGTTACGCCCTGTGTAATATATCCGATTCTGTATTTTTCTCCAGTCTCTACATCGGTAAAGACCACCTCAGTATCACAATCACCGCTCACTTTTACAGTTCCCCAAAGTGGCTGTATTTGTTCTGTCTTTATGGTGCCCTCATCGTTTGAAAGGGTGAAAGTATGGCTTCTCTGAATATTGATATAAATCGCCACCAGAAAAACCGCTGCCAGACATAAGGCAAACTTTCTTGTTTTCATCGAAACACCTCCTGTAAATTCGGTTTTATCGAGTCATATCACATAAGTGGATGCTTCAAACTTACAGCTCAGTTTCCACTGCAAGCTGCTCCTGCTTCTCTTTTTCATCAGCGATTTGGACATCAACATCTTCGCGCATCTTTTTCAGAAGTGCAAGGACTCTCTTGATTTGATCCTTGGTATTCTCCACTCTGCTCTGTGCCTGATTGATGTGATCCAGAACTGCCCAGTCTGCAAAGAGGCCGTCAAAGAAGAAATCTGCAAATTTCAGAAAGCTGTCTACCGTGACCTGAAGGTCTGCGGTGATCTCAACATCGGCAAGTTCGGTTTTGAACCGCCGCAGTTCCACTTGAAGCTGTTCGATTTGTTCCTGCGCATCGTCCAGTTCCGCATACTTGGCGAGATCCACCCCCAGACCACCACCCATCACGTCCCATGTGCTCCAGCCCTCGGCATTATCCAGCGTTTCCAGAACTTCATCGACCGTATGCAGGGCAGTCTTTCCTGCGTTGATGGCTTCCAGCAGCTCCCGCTTTTGGACTTTCAGTGCGGCAATACGGCTTTCACTTTCCGCAACCTGCTGTGCGGCAGGGTGGGCAGATGCTTTGATGCTTTTGATTTTTTCGGAAAGAGCAGCTTGATACTGCCTTTCGCAATCGGACAGCCGTGCCAGTCTATTTTGAATCTGCTCCAAGTCGGCATCAACGGAAGAAAGGTCATGGAGAGCCGCATCGTACTTGACACGGGCTGCATAGGCTTCCTGCCGTTCTTTGTCCAGCTTTTCATCCATTTTTCCAATCACTTGATAGAAAAATGCGGCAAGGCTGTGTCCCTCCAGACGATCCACATCAGCCTGCTCTGCCAGCTTGGATTTTTCCAGCTTTTTCAGGCGGTCCGCAAGCGTATCTCTCTGGGCGGTCAGTTCTTTCTGCTTTGCTTCACAGTTCTTCTTTTCTGCGACCTGCTGCCAAAGCTCTTTCAACGTAGAATCACTCATAAGGAATGTCCTTTCCCGGCATTACGTTTCTTCGTTCAGAAGCTGGTTCAAAAAATGCTGCCGATTATTTACAAATGTTTTGGTGATAACGTAGCTGTCCGTATCTTCATACTGACAAGGATGAATCGT
>ENA-OQKN01001245-OQKN01001245.1-human-gut-metagenome-genome-assembly--contig:-NODE-1245-length-13609-cov-6.953494_pt1 | contig 13609 bp, 9 predicted proteins | sample MGYA00242776_ERZ504794 | MGnify/ENA primary metagenome ERZ504794 (study PRJEB26092, sample SAMD00036434) | human gut metagenome | host: Homo sapiens | study: EMG produced TPA metagenomics assembly of... | reverse complement strand
TTTACGTGCCCTTCGGGGAATTCGTTCATTTGCACATGCAATACTATTCTTTTGCAAACACTATTTTAAAATGTGCGGCATTTCAGTTCTTTACACCTGCCGGGAAACCAACGGTCAATTTTTATTTGAGATTCCCAAGCCGGATATGTTTCTGCAAAATTTCATCGATCACTTCAAAAAGTTCCAGGGATCCGTCTTTTGTTTTGTTCTGTCTTGCATAAACCTGCTTGGCACTGACACCGTGTTCTCTCCAGTCGCCTCCGCCATTGCTGTTATTGAGCATCAGAGGCTGCAGATTGTCCATCGCATGTGCAAATCTTGATTCCGGCGTTTCATTTGCCTCAAATTCATCAAACAGTGCGGAAAGCTCTTTTTTCTGATCATCAGGAAGAAGAGAAAAGATCCGTTCTTTTGCGGCTTCCTCCCGGGCTTTCTGTGTTTTGAGCCCTTCGGCATCATACGCATACGTGTCTCCTGCATCAATTTCCACAATATCGTGGATCAGGCACATGATCATTACCCGTTCAATATTTACCCTTTCATTTGCATATTCCCGTAGCAGATATGCCATGATCGCCATATGCCATGCATGTTCCGCATCGTTTTCATTGCGTCCGTGACCGGACAGATGTGTCTGTCGGAAAATATTTTTCTCCTTATCAATTTCCAGTGCAAAATCCAGTTGTTTCTGTAATCTTTCGTTCATGTTTTATCTCCTCAGATATATGAAATATTTTTGGCGTATTCATACCATTTTTGACTTTTGTTCCATGCTGCCTGTTCTATTTTTCTTACAAACCCATCGTTACTTCAAATGTCGTTCCGCCCTGCTCATTTCCATGAACTTCGATCGTTCCGTCGTGCACCCGGACAATCTCACGTACCAGTGCAAGCCCGAGACCTACACCGCCAAGTTGCCGGCTTCTTGATTTGTCTATCCGGAAGAAGGGTTCAAAGATCTGTTCCCGGAACGATTCCTCAATTCCGTTTCCCGTATCTGCGACAGTAAGAACAACGGTATTCTTCATGCGGACTGCTGATACGGTAACGTTTCCATTGGTGTGATTATATTTGATCGCATTCTCCACAAGATTATAAAGCATCCGGTAGATCAGGATATCACTTCCTGTCAGGATCAGATCAGCAGTTTTGTTTTCAGCTTTTTCATCCCTCAGGTTCTGGGTTTTTTGGATCAGTTCAACGTTTTTTTCCTGTGCCAGAGGTTCCAGATCAGTCAGTACTTCCTCAATCAGACTGTGAAGTTCGATCTTGTCATTACGTGCCACGCTCTGCAGCTCGCTCATATCAAGAAGTGTCCGGACCAGCCTGGTAAGACGCTCGTTCTGTTCTGTTACCATCTGGATCGTCTCTTGTGCTGCAGCGTCACACTCAGGATGGCTTGTTGTGTGATAGAGATCTAGCTGTGCCTGGATTAATGCCAGAGGAGTCCGCAGCTCATGTGCTGCATTTCCGGTGAACTGACGCTGCGTCTCGAATGATTCCGAAAGCCGCAGAAGCATTTTGTTATAAGAACTGCGGAGTCTGTCCAGTTCTGTAATCTTATTTTCTCCGATCGTACAATCCGTCAGATTCTGTGCCTGAACTTTTTCTACGGTTTCTGAGAATTCTCTGAGCGGCTTCAGTGCCCGGCCGCTGACAAAATACGTCACGGCTCCGCCAAACAGTGCTACAAGAGCAGTGATCAAAAGGCTTTGATTTCTGTAAGCGGATTTTGAATGATAGACCTTCATGGAAAACTGTGCTGCAAAATCATCCCATTTATCATCCGGAATATCAATGTAGATCGCATCGGGTGTCCCATTCTGATCCGTCACGGTTTCCTGAAGCGTGTTAAAATAATAAACTCCGTTCTTATACAGGAAAAACGTAAGACATCCGCACAATACCGTGATCAGCACCGTAGTAAGGATCGTCAGTCTCCACTGGAGTGATATTTTTCTCATGTTTTGTTATTTCCTCCTATTTTATAACCCTCTCCGATCTTATTTACGACCGGATCGTAACCAAGTTCTGCCTTCAGCTTTTTCCGGAGAGAAGACATATGGACCCGGATCGAACCACTGAAACTGTCCACAGAAGAATCCCAGACATGTTCGATCAGTTCTTCCTGACTGACCGGCCGCCCCTGGTTCAGAAGAAGATATTCCAGGATCCCATTCTCTTTTCTTGTCAGTGCAACAGGGGTCTCTTTTGCATACGCTGTTCGTTCTCTTGTGTTGAAACGAAGAGCACCGCATTCCAGACAGACATTTTTCTGTACAAATTTTCTTCTGGTCAGACTTCTGACACGAGCTTCCAGTTCCAGCAGATGAAATGGTTTTTCCATATAGTCATTTGCTCCGGCATCCAGCCCTTCAACTTTATCTGCGATCTGACTTCTTGCAGAAAGGATCAGTACCTTTGTCTCTTCATTTTCTCTGCGAAGTTCTCTGAGGATATCCATTCCGTCCATTCCCGGAAGGTTAAGGTCAAGTACGATCAGATCGTACATTTCCGCACAGATCATCTCAAGTGCCTCTTCTCCGTCATTGCACGTATCCACTTCATAACCGGCCTGATGCAGGCTTTTTGCAATCATATCACATAATTTTTTTTCATCTTCAACAACTAATAATCTCAATTTTTTCTCTCTTTTCTTAACAGGAATTTTACACCTATTATTGTATAATGCAATCATCGAAAGGTCAATAAAAGGACTGTAAATAAGGAAAGGAGTGTCTTGATGAAATCAGAAAAAGCAACACAGATTCTTTTGCTTGCAGCAGGTATGCTGTTTTTTCTTGCCGGAATTTTCCGCGGGGAATCTGCAGTTGTGCTTAGTAAGGCAATAAAAATATGTATGGAGTGTGTCGGAATTGGATAAAAAAATAAAATCAGCCAAAAACATTCCAGCCCGCTTCCGCGGATGGATCCAGGCAGCTGCAGTGCTGCTTACAAACATTCACATCCCGAATCTGTTTAAAGGAAAAATTTATCAGGGGAAAGCAAAGACAATGTGTGTGCCGGGGCTGAACTGCTACTCTTGTCCGGCCGCCACAGGTGCCTGTCCGATCGGAGCTTTTCAGGCTGTAGTCGGTTCTTCAAAGTTTAAGTTCACCTATTATATCACAGGCTTTTTTATCTTGCTGGGAGTTCTGCTGGGACGGTTTATCTGTGGTTTTCTCTGCCCGTTCGGATGGTTTCAGGATCTGCTGCATAAGATTCCGGGCAAAAAGTTTTCCACTGCAAAGATGAAACCTCTGCGGTATCTGAAATACGTGATCCTGGTTGTCTTTGTTATACTGCTTCCAGCATTTGTAACAAATTCACTTGGCATGGGCGATCCGTTTTTCTGTAAGTACATATGCCCACAGGGCGTCCTTGAAGGTGCACTTCCGCTCGCCCTTGCAAATTCAGGAATCCGTGCTGCACTTGGACACCTTTTTACATTCAAGTTTACGATCCTTGTGCTTTTCATTGTCCTGAGTGTTCTGTTTTACCGTCCATTCTGTAAATGGATCTGTCCGCTTGGTGCCATCTACTCTCTGTTCAACAGAGTATCCTTTCTTAAAATCCAGGTGGACCACGAAAAATGCATAGGATGCCGGAAATGCATCCGGGCCTGCAAAATGGACGTCAAAGTAACAGAAACACCAAACCATCCGGAGTGTATCCGCTGCGGAGAATGTATGAAAGCCTGTCCGGTGGATGCAGTATGCTATCATTACGGATTTTCAAAGAAAAAACAGGCTGACGATCAATCAGAAAAATCAAATGGAAAAGGAGATTTAAAATCATGAAAAACAAATTCAAAAAAGTAATCGCTGCATCACTTGCAGTATCCGTACTTCTTGCTTTTACAGGCTGTGGCAACAATCAGGCTCCGTCAGCAGACAATAAAAAACAGGAATCTGCTTCCACGGCAGATACCGCAGGCATGGATGAACAAAGCAAAAAAAGAGATGACCTTTATCAGCAGGAAAATCAGATTTTTGCTGATCACAAAGATGCCTGGGACAAGGTATTTGGTCTTATGAACAAGAACAGTGCCGGTGAGAGCCTGAGTGAAAACTATGCAGATGTCCTTGCAGGCACCGTTGAATCTAATAAAGATTCTTTCACGGAAGAAGAATATGATACGCTGTGCAAAGACATTGAGACGATCCGCGGCATTGAAGAAGAGATTGCAGCAATTGAAAAAGAGATTGCAGAAGCGGATTCTGCCAATGGTGGATCCTCAGAATCAGATGAATCTATCAGCTTATTCCAGGATTTCACGGGAAAAGATCTGGATGGAAAGGATGTCGATGAAAGCGTTTTCAAGAATAACAAGGTCACCGTTGTAAACTTCTGGTTCAGCGGTTGTAAGCCATGCGTTGAAGAACTTTCCAAACTGAATGAATTAAATGAAACACTTAAGACAATGGGCGGAGAAGTTGTCGGCATCAATACAGACACGTTAGATAACAATGAGGACGGAATCAAAGAAGCACAGGAAATTTTAAAAGCACAGGGTGCTTCCTACAAAAACCTGACGGTTGCTTCAGATTCAGCAATTGGAAAATATGCCAGCAGCATTATGGCATTTCCTACAACAGTTCTTGTAGATAAAGACGGAAATATCGTAGGCGAGCCTCTGATGGGAGGAATCGATGATCAGGCAAATTACGATCAGCTGATGGAACAGATCCAGGCTGTCATCAATCAGTAAACGTCAAGGGGGGGGGAGACCCCCCTTTTTTTTGCGTTCGCATACGTTTTGGAACATGAAAAACAGAAAACAATTTTGTACAAAATATATAAGAATTTAAAACAAAAAATAAAAAAATAGTGGTAAATCGTATAAAATTACATAGAAAAAATAAATCAAACATGGTAAAATGTATAAACATTGAGAACGAAAATCAGACAGAAAGGCACTGTCGAGTACAAAAGTGAGAAGGAGGGCAGAGAAAAGAATTGCCTGTGGAAAGCATGAACTTGATTGAGTCCAGAAGGAGCAAAATTCTGGCAGAAGGGAGAGAAATCATATGAAGATGAGATTCAGAAAGATTATGGCAGCCATTCTTTCGACAGCAATGGTTGCTGCAGCGATACCGGCAGCCGGTATTCTGAATGTACAGGCGAAATCGCCGCAGGAGCATATTGATCTGTCCAGACAGGTGGCAGGTGAAGGTATGGTTCTGATGGAAAATGATGGTGCACTGCCATTGGCACAGGGCGAAAAAGTTGCCATGTTTGGGCGTGCGATGATTGATTATGTACGAGGCGGCGGAGGAAGCGGTGCAACGAACGTGGATTATACGCACAACATTCTCCAGGGGATGCAGATCAAGGAAGAAGAAGGAAAGGTCACCCTCTATCAGCCGCTGGTAGATTTTTATACGAAACAGGTCAGTGAAAAAGGCATTAAAAACGATGCAAATATTACGGTTACCGATGATATGTTAAATGCTGCGGCAGAAAATGCAGACACCGCAATTGTGACGATCGGACGTTATTCTTCGGAGGGAAGCGACCGCAGTGCATCAAAAGGTGACTACTATCTGTCAGATGCAGAGACAGAGCTTCTGACACGAGTGGCAGCGAAATTTAAAAAGACCGTTGTTGTATTGAATGTCGGTGCCGTTCTGGATACGGAATGGATCAAAGACATTCCGGGTATCGATTCTGTGCTGATGGCATGGCAGGCAGGTATGGAAGGTGGACTTGCCACAGCAGACGTGCTGGTTGGAGATGTAAACCCATCGGGTAAATTTGTGGATACATTTGCGAAAGATTATAAGGATTATCCAAGTTCCAATACATTTTATGAATCAAATTCTTATGTAAATTATGAAGAAGATGTGTTTGTCGGATATCGTTTTTTTGAAACTTTTGATCCAGAGTATACGAAAGTGAATTACGATTTTGGATATGGATTATCCTACACAACTTTTAAAACAGACAATGTAAACGTCAAAGTAGACGGAGAAAATATGGTTACGACAGCGACTGTTACGAATACCGGAAAGGTAGCCGGCAAACAGGTCGTGCAGGTTTATTTCTCAGCCCCGCAGGGAGAGCTGGGCAAACCTGGAAAAGAGCTGGCAGCGTTTGCAAAGACAAAACTGCTGCAGCCGGGCGAATCGCAGGAGCTGACAATGACGTATGCGATCAGTGATATGTCAAGTTACGATGACACCGGAAAAGTTCAGAAATCCGCATACATTATGGAAGCCGGAGATTACAAGATCTACGTCGGCAATTCCGTCAAAGATGCCGGGGAACATGGCGTACGTTATACCTATAAAGTAGAAAATACTGAAGTTACCGAGCAGCTTTCACAGCAGTGTGCACCGGTTCAGTTAAAGAAGAGACTTCTGGCAGACGGCACATACGAAGATCTCAAGACGAATTCAGATGAAATGAATCCGCATTACACGGTTCCGGCAGAAGGAACGACAAAAGTAGAAGCAGAGAACTTCCTGAATTCTTCCGGAAACCTGAGAGTGGAAACATTTTATGATGATAATCTGCAGATGAAAAAATGTCTGGCATATTTAAATGAAGCAGGCAGATACATGGAATATGAGCTGACTGCAGAAGAGGCCGGCAAATATGAAGTGATCATGTGTATGGCAAATGGCTATGCAGAGATCCAAAACTGTTTTACCGTTGCAGTAAACGGTCAGCAGCAGCCGGGTATTTCATTTAATGCACAGCAGACCGGTGATGGAAATGGTGCTTCCGAGTGGTATAATTTTGAAGAATGTGAACCATTTTACATCAATCTTGACAAGGGCGTGAACCTGGTTCGTTTCACGGCAAATAAAAATAATCCAAACTATGATTATATACTGTTCAGACGTGTTGGCGATCAGGAGGAACTGTACAATAAAGTCATCAAAGCAGAAGGTACAAACAAGATCGAGGCAGAAAAATACGATGCGGCAGGTACAACAGGCAACAACGCAGTACGCACCGAAAACTTTACAAAAGATGATTACACAGGGACTTGCCTGGCTTATATGAATTATGTCGGAAACTATGTGAGCTACTATCTGAATGTTGAAGAAGCCGGAGATTACAATGTGATATTAAATGTGGCAAATGGCCGTGCGGCATTCGATTTTGATCCGGGTATGGAAGTTGACGGAACGAAATTCCCGGCAACGATCAATGCAAAACAGACAGGTGACGGAAGCGGCAAGAGCGAATGGTACAATTTCGAAAATCTGGAACCGGTTACCGTAACCCTTCCGAAAGGACACAGCATTCTCACACTGAGGGCATCCGAAAAGGATAAATACCCGAATATCGATTATATTCTTGTAGAAAAGAAACAGACAGCAACACAGAGCCTGAAGAGTGCGGCAGCAAAAAAAGCCCGTACAGCCGAAGATACACCAGCTTCTGAACCGGCAGACAGCAGCAAGATCATGCTGGTGGATGTTTATAATAATCCGGAACTTATGGATGATTTCCTGGCACAGTTAAGTGATGACCAGCTCTGCGGACTGATGGGTGGTCAGACAAATACCGGTGTTGCAAATACCGGCGGTATGGGAAATCTGATGGAATACGGTATTCCAAATGCGATGACAGCAGACGGTCCGCAGGGTATCCGTATCGGTACAACCTGTACTGCATGGCCGATCTCCACACTTCTTGCAAGTACCTGGGATGTAGATCTGGTGAAGCAGGTAGGAAAAGCGGCAGCAGTGGAAGCACACGACAACGGTATTGATATCTGGCTTGCACCTGGTATGAATATCCACAGAGATCCGCTTTGCGGACGTAACTTTGAGTACTATTCCGAAGATCCTCTGATTACCGGAAAAATGGCTGCAGCGATCACAGAAGGCTGCCAGTCAAAAGGCGTTTCCATTACACTGAAGCATTTTACAACAAACAACAAAGAGACAAACCGAAACAGCAGCGATTCCAGAGTCAGTGAACGTGCACTGCGTGAAATCTACCTGAAAGGTTTTGAAATTGCAGTCAAAGAAGCACAGCCTTGGAGCATTATGACTTCTTATAACTTCTTAAACGGAATCGAAACATCTGAAAATAAAGATCTCCTGACAAACATCACCCGCGGTGAATGGGGATATGAAGGAATCTTTATGACAGACTGGGGCAACAACTCCAATCATGCAAGAGAAGTCCTGGCAGGAAACGATGTCAAAATGCCAAGCGGTTCTCCGGAAACTTTAAAAGCGGCCCTGAAGAAAGGCATCCTGAAACGTTCTGATCTGGAAGACTGTGCAGAACGTCTTGTGAAGATGATCATGAAAGTGAACATCTTTAAAGAAAAGATCCTCAATCCGGTGACAGTAGACATCGGTGATGACACATACTTTAAAGCAGCAGAAAATATTCTCTGGTCACAGACGGCAAGGGGCGAAAATACATCTGACGAAGACGGCGGAAAAGACCTCGGTTACTGTGATGCAGGAGCATGGACACAGTATCAGATCAACGTTGCCAAGAGCGGAACTTACAGCCTGTCTGCACGTTCTGCATCCAATGCAGGCGGCGGAGCATTTGATATTCTGGCAGACGGCACAAAGATTGCAAGTTTCAAGGCAGTCAACACCGGCGGATGGCAGAAATGGACCACACTGGAAGCACAGCAGATCAAACTGGAAGCAGGAGTTCATACACTCCGTATCGAGTTCACAGAGAGCGGTTCCAACCTGAACTGGCTGCATTTTGTAAGACAGTCTGAATACATTGAAAATTTGGAAAAACTGTACAAGGCATGGGCAAGTCAGGATCTTTCTGAATACACAGCAGAAAGTGCAGAAACCATGAGAACAGCCCTTGCAGCAGCAAAAGCAGTTCTGGATAAAGAAAATGCAACGGATTCTGAGATCCAGGCAGCCATCATTCAGATGACACAGGCGATCAATGCTATGGAATACGGCACAAACAAGGTACATCTGGAAGCGATCATTGAAGTAGCAGAAAAGACTCTGGCAAATCCGGGAGATTATGCAGATGTTTTCGCACTGGAAGCAGCAGTAAAAGCCGGAAAAGAAATTCTGGCAAAACCGGATGCAACACAGGCAGAAGCAGATGCGGCAGCAAATGCAATCGCAGACAGTATGCAAGCACTGATGGAAAGAGCAGATATCCGTTCCTTAAGAGAACTGACAGATGCAGCAAACGAGCTTCTGGAAAAGAACAGCGGCAAGTATACCGATGACACTGCAAAAGCATTGCAGGATGCAGTTGCCCATGCAGAAGAAATCCTGGGTAAAGACGGAAAATCCGATGCAGAGATCAATGAAGCTTACAATCAGATCATGGATGCTATTGTCGGACTTAAGATGAAAGGCAACAAGGCAGCTCTGGAAGCAATGATCAAAAAAGCAGAAAGCATTCTGGCGGAAAACAGCAGATATGTAGCGGCTACGATCGAAGGTCTGGATGAAGAACTTGCAGCAGCAAAAGCAGTTTATGAAAACAATCAGGCACTGCAGAGTGAAGTCAATGAAGCTGTTAAGAGCCTCACTTTCAAGATTGCAGAAGCAAGACTTCTGGGTGATGTAGACGGTGACGGTCAGATCACAACAAATGATACCGTGGAAATCCTGCGTGCGGCAGCTGAGATTGCCACACTTTCTGCAGAAGATGCAGCAAGTGCAGATGTAAACGGTGATGGTGCGGCAGATACCGCTGATGCAGTGCTGGTTCTTCAGTACGCATCCGAAGCAGTCAGTGGATTCTGATTTTTTGAACGCAGAGAAGCATTCCCCCGCTTCAAGTGTGCAGAGCACTAAGCGGTGGGTGAGGGGGATGCTTATGTCAGTGGGAGTTGAAAGCTCCCACTGACAGGTCGCGAAGCGACTGCGTTCATGAGCAAGTAGCGAAGCGGATTGCGAATGTCCGCTTTACGCAATGAGCGATTCTGAAAATAAAAAAGCAGCGGGAGTCTGATAAACTCCCGCTGTTTTGGTTTGACTGTCAAAAAACCAGAGCGTATAATGAAAAAGTAACCAGGTCGATAAATACAATATCCTAAAGGAGAAGAACAATTATGAAAAGTGCAGCAAAAACCCCGGGCAAGTTGCTTGCAGGTTTGTGCCTGATACTGTTTTTCTGTCTGATGCCGGTCCGGTCTTATGCAGCAGAGCAGCAGCTTTCTGAGATCACAAAACTGTATGTAACGGGAATTTATGGCAGCGAAACACTGCCGCAGCAGAAAGTCAACTGGCAGTATGCAGATAAGGGGTATTATCTGTGTATGCCTTCCGGAGCAGATTTAAGCAATGTACAGCTTCATTTCACAGAAAACAGTGACGGAAATGAAAATGCCGACAGTTATGTTATGATCGGCGGACAAAAAATAAACTGCGGAGATTCTACAGATCTCTCAGGAACAAGCAAATTGCAGATTTCACTCGCCGGAGGCAAAAGTGTTAGCGTAAATATTGTAAAATCGGCAGAGATTCCGGCAATGTTTATCCAGACAGCATCCGGTACGCTCGATAAGGTTCATGCAAGCAAAGACAATAAAGAAAAAGGTACAATGGCACTTGTCAAAGCAGACCGCAGCGTAGATTTTGACGGAAACTTAAAGCAGATCAAAGGCCGTGGAAATTCCACCTGGGGATTTGCGAAAAAACCATATAATATCAAACTGGAAAATTCGTCAGATCTGCTTGGAATGGGCAAGGGAAAAGGCTGGTGCCTGCTTGCCAATTATACGGATCGTTCTCTTCTTCGAAATCGGATCGTGTACAATCTGGCAGAAGAGACCGGGATTCCATTCACCATGGACAGCCGAAACATCGATCTTTATATCAATGGCGATTACATGGGATCTTATCTTATCACAGAAAAAATCGAAATCGGAAAAACGAGAGTCAACATTACGGATCTGGAAGATGCCACAAGTAAGGCAAATGATAATGCAGATCTGGAAACCTATGAGCAGAAAGGAACAAATGATTATAAAGCAGGCACACAGAAATGGGTGGATATTCCAAATGATCCGGAAGATATCACAGGCGGATATCTGCTTGAACTTGAGCTTGGAGAGCGTTACAAAGATGAAACAAGTGGTTTTGTGACAACAGGCGGGCAGGCAGTCACTATGAAATGCCCGGAATGTGTATCGGAAAATCAGATCAAATACATCAGTGAATTTTATCAGAATATGGAAAATGCTCTTTATTCCAAAGATGGCTATACAACGGACAGCAAAGGGGAGCGTCATGCTCTTTCTGATTATATTGATATCGAATCACTGGCACGTATGTACCTGCTCCAGGAATTTTCCATGAACCTGGATTCCGGTATCACAAGCTTTTATCTCTATAAAGACTCTGATCTGACCGGTGATGGAAAGCTTCATGCCGCACCGGTATGGGATTTTGATGTGGCACTTGGAAATTACACCTCCCGAAATGGCACAGACTTTACTGACCCGACACAGTGGTGGGCAAAAATTTCCAGAATGTACGACAACAGCAGTAAATATAATGTCATGGCACAGGCTGTGCAGCACGAAGAAGTGTGGAATAAAGTAAAAGAATTATGGCAGAGTGAATTCATGCCGGCGATCAAGTACATACTGGGAGAGTCCACCGCCTACACAGCAACAAAGATAAAAACACTGGATGCATACAAAGCAGAAGTAAGTGCATCCGCAGCGATGAACTTTATCCAGTGGCGTGACCTGATGGAGAATCCATGGAATCACAGCAGTGAAAGTTTTGTAAATACCGGTCTTACTTATGATGATAATATTGAATATCTGAGAAATTTTATGACGAAAAGATGCGATTTCCTGAACCGTAACCTGGGTGGGGAAAGTACAGGAACAGATCCGGATACATCGCAGAAAGTAACCGTCATAGAAGATGATACCAGATTTTATGCTGCAAAAAATATTTTAAATTCCTCCGGAGATGTCAGGGCAGAAGATACATCAGATGAAGGCGGAGGAGAGAACCTTGGCTATTGCAACCAGGGCAGTTTAACAGAATATAAAATCAATGTAACGACGGCCGGTACTTATAACGTTAAGGCACGTGTTGCTTCGAATGACGGAACAGGAGCATTCAGCATTTATGTCGATAATCAGAAAATTGCAACATACCGTGCAGTCAATACAGGCGGATGGCAGGTTTGGACAACTACAGATGCCCAGGAGATCACACTGGAAGCCGGAGAACATTCATTTGCCATCTACTTTGAAGAAAGCGGCATGAATCTGAACTGGCTGCAGTTCACACGGGAAACGGGTACCGATCCGAAACCAGACCCGAAACCAGACCCGAAACCAGATCCAGACCCGGATCCAACGCCGACTCCAACACCGGACCCAGACCCAGATCCAACGCCGACTCCAACGCCGGACCCAGACCCGACTCCAGATCCAAATCCGACTCCAGATCCGACTCCAACACCAAGTCCGAAACCGGATTCGAGCAAAGATCAAAATACGGTAACGCTGACAAAGGGCAGTATCTGTCAGGACGCAAAAGGTATCCTGAAATATCGAATCACAAAAATGGCAGCCAAAAACGGCACCGCAGAAGTGATCGGAATTCAGAAAAAATCAGGAAAAGTAACAATTCCTTCAACAATTACGGTTCAGGGCATTACTTTTAAAGTAACAGCGATTGCAGAGAAAGCTTTTCGAAATGACAAAAATCTGAAAAGTGTTGTCATCGGATCCAATGTGAAAAAAATCGGAAAACAGGCATTTGAAAAATGTAAAAAACTTTCTTCTGTCACATTCAAAGGAAAGAAAGCACCGACTATTGGCAAGGCAGCATTTAAAGGAATCAAGAAAAAAACAAGTGTCCAGGTAACAGGCAGTATGAAAAAAAGTCAGGTGAAAAGATTGCAGAAACGCATGAAAACAGCAGCCCCTTCTGTAAAGATCACTTACAAGAAAAAAATAACCGTTCGTTTTTAGCGGAACACAGTAAAAAGCATGCCATAGCATACAGAAAAACAGTTTCTGAATGTTATGGCTGTTTTTCTTTTGTGAAAAGTATGATAGTATAGTGATGGAACAGGCAGATTTCAGGAGAAAAAGACAATGAAACTAAGTATCATAGTACCTGTTTATCAGGCAGGAAAATATTTGGAAAAATGCATAAAAAGTATTCTTGATCAGACATTTACTGATTTTGAGTTAATATTGGTAGATGATGGATCAAACGATGGCAGCGAAAAAATATGTGATGATTATGCGAAAAAAGATGCCAGGATAAAGGTTATACATCAGAAAAATCAGGGCGTTTCCAGTGCACGAAACGCAGGAATGAATTGTGCCGAAGGAGACTACATTGCTTTTGTGGATGCTGATGACTGGATTGAAACAGATATGTTTGAGCAATGTATGGATGCGATGGAGCAGCATAAAGTGGATGTTATATATCATGGAATGACAAAAGGTATATGGAAGGCAGATAAAAAAGTATCATTACAGAAAAATATTCCCTCAGTTGAGGGGGTTCTTTCGAAATCGAAATTAAGCCTGCAAATAAAAAGTCAAGGCTAAATTGAAGAACATTGAAAATTTTATACAGGTTGAAAATTAGGTATCAAAATAAGACCACCACACCAGTGCTGGCCTGAAAATATTAGTGGATAATTAAGA
>ENA-OQKN01001238-OQKN01001238.1-human-gut-metagenome-genome-assembly--contig:-NODE-1238-length-13712-cov-2.482517_pt1 | contig 13712 bp, 12 predicted proteins | sample MGYA00242776_ERZ504794 | MGnify/ENA primary metagenome ERZ504794 (study PRJEB26092, sample SAMD00036434) | human gut metagenome | host: Homo sapiens | study: EMG produced TPA metagenomics assembly of... | reverse complement strand
GTCAGAACCATGAAACTTACATTACGGGAATCAAGGATGATGCTTCGAACCTTGGCAAAATTCGGACCGACGTCGGTGACGATTCCGACCAGACCGCTTCCGGCAATGACGTTCATGCCTTTGTTGATGCCTTCGTTGGAACCTTTGTCAATCGTAAAACTTGAAAACCAGTTGGTTCCGTCCATGGCGATCACATTTGCTGCGACCTTCTGATATCCGGAATATTTATCATCCAGATCCAGAAGTTCCCGGTAATTATCCAGTTCGTATTGTTCGAGCTTTGTGACGTTTAACTGATTGGTCAGATCGTCTACCTGATTTTGAAGCTTTTTGTTTTCTTTTAAAACTTCTCCAAGTGTTTGAAAGTCATTTGCTTTTCCTGAAATCCAGGAACCGGCATTGTTGATTCCCTTCTGCATCGGAACAAATACATATCCGGCAACTGAATTTAAAGGACCTCCGGAAAGATTAAATACCAGACTCGTAAACAGAGCAACAATACACACGCCGGTAAGGATCAGCAAAATATATTTACTTGAAAGATGCTTTTTCTTATTGCGAAAACTGCGAAATTTTTTCATAAAATCCTCGAATCTTTGTTTCTTACTTTAACGTAGTATTTTTCATGCTGAATGGAATCCGTTTATATTTGGAGTCCGTAGCAATCTTTGAAAGACCGCGGACTGCGCTCTCTTCCGGATTCTCACAGGTATTTACTTTAATATTTGTAATCTGTGTAAACAACTGGTCAAGATCTTTGATTTTTGATCCGCCGCCTGTGATATAAATACCTGCATAGATAATATCCCTGGCAAGTTCCGGTGGTGTTTTCTCCAGAATCAGTTTGATAGACGAACAGATCGATTCAAGATTTGCTTTGATTGCTTCATAGACAACCTCTGCGGTAATTTCACGTTCCACCGGAAGACCGCTTACGACATCCAGACCAACAACGGTCATCGTTTCCTGTCTTCCCGGAAGTCCGCTTCCAAGCTCTTCTTTTAATGCTTTGGCGGTTTTCTTTCCGATCACAAGGTTAAATTCCCTGCGGATATAGCTGATGATAGACTCATCGAGACGATTGGACCCGAAATGCATCAGATCACTGAGTACAAGTCCTCCGAGAGAAATCACAGAAATTTCGATCGTGTCTGCTCCCATATCCACAACCATGACTCCGGTAGGCTGATTTACATCAATTCCAAGTCCAACGGCATCTGCAAGTGGTTTTTCACAGAGCATAACGTTTTTCGGACGAAATTTGCTTTTATAAAAAAGTTCAAAGAATGCACGTTTTTCTACATCGGTAATGTCTGTCGGTACTGCGACAAGAAATTCTGCATTCTTTACTCTTCCTTTTAATTTTTTCTCAATATAATCAAAAATCATGGTCTGCAGAAAATTGTAATCTGCGATCACTCCCGTAGAAACCGGAAACGTAACGTTGATGCTTTCCGGTGCTTTTTCATACATTGCATAGGCATCATCACCATACGCATAAATCTGCGTTTTGTTGATAATGGCAATGGTGTTTTTTTCAGATATCACTTTTCCACTGGATTTACTGAATACTTTAAAATTACATGTACCGAAGTCAATACCATAAATATTGTTACTCATTGTCTTCTCCCTTTTCTTGTGTTATAACAATTTATTTTCGCGAAAACTGAAATACTGCTGATCTCCGATTACGATATGATCAGCAAGGGTTAATCCCAACACCGAGGCGCCTGCCCGAATCTGTTCGGTAAGCTTTTTGTCTTCTGTGCTTGGAGTTGGGTCTCCACTCGGATGATTGTGCAGGATAACGATCATAACAGCATTTCGAAGCAGTGCTTTGCGAAACAGTTCCATGGGAGAAACATATGCATAACTGATGCTCCCGGTTGCGATCACACTGTCTCCTAAAAATTTGCATTTGGAATCAAAGAAAGCTGCCATAAAGGCCTCTTCCCTGCGGTGCCGGAGTTCTTCCATATAATAATCGGCGATGGAAGACGGACAGTTCATGGATAAATGATATCTGCGTCCGGTTCTGGCAATGCGCTTGGAAAGCTCCGCAATTGCTTTCAGCTGTGTTGCCTTGACCGGGCCAATGCCCCTGCGTTCTAAAAGCTGTTCATATCCGATTTCATACAGATTCAAAAGATTTCCCTGACACTCCGACAAAAGATCACGCGCAAGATCCAAAGCCGTATAATCCTTTGTTCCTGTCTTTAATATAATTGCAAGAAGCTCTGCATCCGACAGCGCCTCTGCTCCAAGAATCTGAAAACGTTCGTAAGGCCGTTCCGATTCCGGCAGGTTTTTCATTGAAATGTGACTCAAAACAGGTTCCTTTCTACTTTTCCGAAGCCACATGAAAACTCATATTATTTTAGCACAGTTCATCTATATTAACAAGGTTACGTTCATAAAGTTTCTGTAAAGACATGAGAATTCCAAGCTTCGCATGGTACCATGTCAGACCCCCCTGAAAATAAACGGCATATGGCGGTTTCACCGGGCCATCTGCGGAAAGTTCGATGGAAGAACCCTGTACGAATGCACCTGCTGCCATAATAACGTCACAGTCATAACCAGGCATTGCCCATGGCTCCGGAGTGACATAGCTGTCTACCGGTGCAGCAGCCTGAATTCCTTCACAGAAAGCAATCATGGCATCCCGGTTTTGAAATTCCACAGCCTGAATAATGTCATGGCGGCTTTCTGTACTGTCCGGAACCACTTTATACCCCAGTTTTTCATAAATATCTGCCGCAAAAATGGCTCCCTTTAAGGCACCGCTTACAACGGTCGGTGCAAGAAAGAGACCCTGATAAAAGGACTGGATCACACCAAGCGAAGCTCCTACTTCTTTTCCGAGTCCAGGGGAAGTCAGGCGATATGCCGCATTTTCCACACATTCCTTTTTACCGACAATGTATCAGCAAATCGGGGCAAGACCGCCTCCCGGGTTTTTAATCAGGGAACCGACCATCATATCAGCTCCCACTGCAAGTGGCTCCCGGTCTTCCACAAACTCTCCGTAACAATTGTCAACCATACAGATAACATCCGGTTTGATATTTTTGATAAATGTGATCAGTTCGCCAATCCGCTCGGCCGACAGCGTTGGACGTGTCTGGTATCCCTTAGAGCGCTGGATGGTTACCAGGCGGGTGTTTTCATGGATTGCATTCCGGATTCCATCGTAATCAAATGAACCGTCCGGCAGCAGATCCACCTGGGAATAAGTGATTCCGTATTCGGCAAGGGAACCTTTGGATGGGCGGATGCCAATTACTTCTTCCAGAGTGTCGTACGGTTTTCCGACCGGAGAAAGAAGCTCATCGCCCGGACGCAGATTGGACATCAGGGCGAGCGCAAGTGCATGGGTTCCACAGGTGATCTGTGGACGGACCAGCGCATCTTCCCCGCCAAAACAGTCTGCATATACCCGCTCTAAAGTATCTCTTCCCATATCATTATATCCGTATCCGCTCGAAATATTAAAACATTCTGCACTCACACGGTTTTTCTGCATGGCTGCAATGACTTTCATCTGATTGTATTCCGCATTTGCATCAATCTTTTCAAAACGCTCTTTTAATTCCTGTTCGATTTTTTCGCCAAATGCATAAACTTTCTCGGAAATTCCAAGTTCTTTATATTTTTCTTCCAGTAACTGATTCATTGTATGATTCCTTTCTCGTGTAAAACATCCGTCGTTTTCTGTAACATCTGATCTTCCCGGTCATTGAATTCGGATTTGTCCAGCCAGATGACATCCTTTTCCCGGCGGAACCAGGTAAGCTGCCGTTTCGCAAAATGTCTGGTTTCCCGTTTGATCACATACACCGCTTCCTCAAGGGAGCAGCTGCCGTCCAGATAATCTAAAATTTCTTTGTATCCCAGTCCCTGCATGGAAACCATATCTTTGCGGCATCCCATATCATACAGCGTTTTTACTTCTGTAAGAAGTCCCTGCTGCATCATTAAGTCCACGCGCTGATCAATGCGCCGGTATAATTTTTCCCGTTCGTCCGTCAGTACAAAATATGCAAAACGATACGGAGATGTTTTCTGATGTTCTTTTTCGTTGTGTGCGGAAATCGGCGTATGGTTCTGATGGTAAAATTCCAGTGCACGGATGACCCGTTTGATATTATTTTCATGAATGGTTTCATAAGAAACCGGATCAATTTCTTTTAATTTTTCATGCAGGGCATGCGCCCCGTATTCTTTTGCAAATGCCGTAAGTTCTGTACGGTATGCCGTATCGGAGTCCTCTTTGGAAAAGTCTATGTCGTACAACAGGGACTGGATGTAAAATCCGGTTCCGCCGGCGATAATCGGGATCTGTCCGGCGGCATAGATCTGCTGCAGGGACTCTTTTGCCATCTGCTGAAAACGGACAATATTAAACTCTTCGGACGGCTCTAACACATCGATCAGATAATGGGGGATTCCCTCCATCTCTTCCGGCATGACTTTTGCAGAACCGATATCCATGTGTTTATATACCTGCATCGAATCCGCGGAAATAACGGCGCCGTTTATTTTTTTTGCAAGTTTTATTGATAAAGCGGTTTTCCCGACGGCTGTGGGACCTGCAAGAATGACAAGTGGTTTCATGAAACAATCCTCTTAAATTTTTTCTCTATTTCGTATTTTGACATGGAAATGATGGTTGGCCGGCCGTGTGGACAGCAAAACGGATTTTCCAGCGTCAGTAATTCCGTCATGAGTGCATCCACTTCCGGCAGGCTCAGTTTATGATTTCCCTTTACCGCTGCCTTGCAGGACATGGTGGCTACTTTTTCCAGTATCAGTTCCGGTGTCTGCCGTCCGGTCAGATTTGAAAAATCATCAAGCATTTCGATAAACAGATCTTTCATGTCAATATGGTACAGATTATCCGGTACTGCAGAGATCATATATTCTCTGCCACCGAAATTTTCGATCTCATACCCGAATTTTTTGATTTCCGGCAGATACGTCTCTAACATTTCCTGCTCATGGGCATCCAGACTCAGCACAATGGGCGGGCTGACTGCCTGGGATGTAAATTCTTTTTCTTTTAATTTTGCCATCATCCGTTCAAAAAGTACCTTTTCATGTGCCGCATGCTGATCCATGATATACAATTTATCCTCGTATTCGATCAGCCAGTAGGTTTGAAACAATTGTCCGATGATGCGGTGCTTTTTGCGGGCATCATCCGTTAAAAATTCCGGTGAAGCAGCGGCAAGTGTCATCTGTTCGCCAGCTGGTTGTTTTCTGCAAAGATCTGCAGGAGAGGCTGTTTCCTCCCGCTTTGGGAACGGGTCAAAGGATTCCCGTACCATGGTTTTATCCGGATGCTGTGGCACATACGGCTCAAATGCCGGTGCTTTTTTTGATGGCACAGGCGAAGCCACAGGAGAAACCGGTTTTTCTGGAATCGGAGGCTGGTGATGCTGCTGTCGGATTTCATTGATTCTGCGCGTTTCAAATGGTTCCGGAATCGGTTCTTTGTATGCCGGGGGAAGATTCTTTTTTTTATGTTCTGCTTCATCTACCGGAACTTCCGGAATCAGTTCCTTATGGGAAAGCAGTCCGAAGAGAACATCACACAATTCTTTGTAAATTTCCTGATTGTGTCCAAACCGCAGTTCCATTTTTGTCGGATGTACATTCACATCAAGGGTATCCCCCGGAAATGTGAAATACAAAACTGTAAACGGATACTGGTGCTGCATCAGGAAATTATGATAAGCCTCTTCTATCGATCTGGAAAGCAGAGAACTTTTGATGTAGCGTCCATTGATAAAATAGTTTTCGTAATTCCGGTTTCCGCGGTTAATCACAGGTTTTCCAATATAGCCGGAAAGGGAGAAATATTCTCCCTTGTAGTTTACCTCTAACAGTGCCGCCGCAATCTCACGTCCGTAAATATGGTAAATGAGATCCCGTTTTTTCCCGTTTCCGGAAGTGTGCAGTCTTGTCTGGTTGTTGTTGATATATTTAAAAGAAATATCCGGATGGGACAGGGCAAGTTTTTCCAGCATGTCACTGATGTAGGTGCCCTCTGTCTGTGCCGTCTTTAAAAATTTGCGTCTGGCAGGGGTATTGTAAAACAGATCCCGGACCAGAAATGTTGTGCCATCGGGAGCACCGATTTCTTCGTCTGCAATTTCTTTTGAGCCTTCGATCACGTACCGGGTGCCGGTCAGGGCATCGGCTGGTTTGGTGATCATTTCCACTCTGGAAACAGCAGCAATGCTGGAGAGTGCTTCCCCACGGAATCCTAAAGAATGTACACACATCAGATCTTCTGCACTGCGGATTTTGCTGGTTGAATGCCGCAAAAAGGCCAGTGGAACTTCTTCTTTTGGAATTCCGCATCCATTGTCCGTGATGCGGATCAGGGAAATGCCCCCTTCTTTGATCTCCACGGTAATGGCGGATGCCCCTGCATCAATGGCGTTTTCCACAAGCTCCTTTACCACAGAACTCGGGCGTTCCACGACCTCTCCTGCTGCAATCTTATCAATTGTCTCCTGACTTAATAACGCAATTTTGCTCATTCGTTTTTCCCTTTTTATATCCTACCAGCGGTTTTTAACTTTGTTCTGAAGTTCATACAGTTTATTGAGTGCATCCATCGGGGTCATGTGGCTGATATCCACGTCCCGCAGTTCCTGAATGATATCGTCATCTTTTACGGTGTCAAACAATGACATCTGTGTCAGATCCACCTCATCGAGATGCGGTTTTTTCTTTTTGCCGGAGGCTTGTCCTTCCACGGATATATTTTTCACGGTTTCCGTAATATCGTTTGCAGAAAGCTGGTTGACAATGTCTTTTGCGCGGTTAATCACAAGTTCCGGAATCCCTGCCAGTTTAGCAACCTGTATTCCATAACTTTTGTCTGCGCCGCCCTTTACAATCTTGCGCAAAAAGACGATGTCGTCTCCTTTTTCCTTGACCGCAATACAATAATTATTGACACTGTTTAATTTTCCTTCCAGTTCCGTCAGTTCATGATAATGTGTGGCAAACAGTGTTTTTGCTCCCAGTAATTTGGGATTGCTGATATATTCGACAACCGCCCAGGCAATGCTGAGTCCGTCGAAGGTACTGGTTCCACGTCCGATTTCATCCAGAATCAGAAGGGAATTCGCTGTGGCATTGCGAAGAATATTTGCCACTTCATTCATTTCTACCATAAAGGTACTCTGCCCACTTGCCAGATCATCTGAAGCCCCGACACGCGTGAAAATCCGGTCCACAATTCCAATGTTGGCAGATTCTGCCGGAACAAAGCTTCCAATCTGTGCCATCAGAACGATCAGTGCGCTCTGGCGCATATAGGTAGATTTTCCTGCCATATTCGGACCGGTAATGATGGAAATCCGGTTATTGTGATTGTCCAGATACGTGTCATTGTCTATAAACATATCATTGACAATCATTTTTTCGACAACCGGATGACGGCCGCCTTTGATATCAATCACGCCGGATTCGTTGATCTTTGGTTTGCAGTAATTATTCTGTCCTGCCACAAGTGCCAGGGAAACAAACACATCAATCTGCGCCACTGCCCGTGCGGTTGCCTGAATACGTGCAACATTATCCGCGATGGTATCCCGGATCTGGCGGAACAGATCGTATTCTAATTCGACCAGACGATCCTGGGAACCGAGAATCGTATCTTCGAGTTCTTTTAATTCCGGCGTAATATAGCGCTCGGCATTGGTCAGTGTCTGCTTTCTCACATAGTAATCCGGCACCTGATCCTTAAAGGAATTGGTCACTTCCAGATAATATCCAAACACTTTGTTGTATTTGATACGCAGGTTCTTAATTCCAGTCTTTTCGCGTTCTTTGCCCTCTAAGTCTGCCAGCCATTTCTTTCCATCCGTTGATGCGTTCCGCAGCCGGTCCACTTCCTCATTGTATCCGGTTTTTATGATGTTGCCGTCACGTACGGAAATCGGAGGATCATCGTTGATGGAAGACTTCAAAAGTGCACACAGATCTTCCAGACAGTCAAAATGTTCCCGGATTCCGGTGGCAAGCTCTCCCTTTAAATCCTCAAGCAGTGTTTTAATTGGAGGCAGCATTTCTAAAGAATTGCAAAAAGCAATCATATCCCGCGGATTGGCGGTCTGGTATGTAATTCTGGTAATCAGACGTTCCAGATCATATATTGGTCCTAAATATTCCCGCAATTCTTCCCGGGTGATCTCCTGATCATTTAAATTTGTAATCAGTTCCTGCCGTTTTAATATCTCTGTTTTGTCGATCAGCGGCTGTTCCACGTAAGAGCGCAGAAGTCTGGCACCCATTGCCGTCTTTGTCTTATCCAGTACCCAGAGCAGGGAACCACGCTTTTGTTTTTCCCGCATGGTCTCTACCAGTTCGAGATTTCTCCGGGAGGAACTGTCAATGATCATATATTTCCCGATGGAATACGGACGGAGTTCCAGAATATTAGAAAGGGTGTTCTTTTGTGTTTCATACAGATATTTCAGTAATGCCGCGGAGGCAATCACACCACAGTCGTAATCCATCAGTCCCAGCCCTTCCAGACTCTGTACATGAAAATGGGACAACAGCGTTTCCTTTGCCAGATCATCCCCGAAATACCAGGAATCCAGAGCGGATACCGCAATTCCCATGCGCTCCTTCATATCATCGATATCTACCCCGCTCATATAAAACGGCTCGTTGCAGATGATTTCTGTCGGACTGAAACGATTCAGCTCGTCCAACAGTTTTCGTTCACTGTCCACTTCCGTTACAAAGAAATCTCCGGTCGTAACGTCGGTCGTCGCAATGCCGTATTTATCCCCGATATATACGATACACATGAGATAATTGTTTTTTGCCTCGTCTACCGACTGCATATCAATGTTTGTTCCCGGAGTGACTACACGGATGACTACCCGTTTGACAATTCCTTTTGCCAGTTTCGGAACTTCCACCTGTTCACAGATTGCTACTTTGTATCCTTTTTTGACCATCCAGTTGATATATCCGTCTGCGGCATGAAACGGAACCCCGCACATCGGCGCCCGTTCTTCCAGTCCACAGCTTTTTCCTGTCAGCGTCAGTTCGAGTTCCTTTGAAACTGTTTTGGCATCCTCGAAAAACATTTCATAAAAATCACCCAGACGGTAAAACAGGATACAGTCTTTGTATTCTTCTTTTGTCTGCAGATAATGCTGCATCATTGGTGTTACTTCTTGTTTCACTTTTTTCTCTCTTTCTAATAAACCGGATGATAACGTTTCATCACATCATCAGCCAGACGCAGACCGTCCATCGCTGCCGACATAATGCCTCCCGCATATCCTGCGCCTTCTCCACCCGGATAAATTCCGTGCACACGGCTCTCTCCATTTGTATCCCGCATGATCCGCACCGGAGATGAGGTGCGTGTTTCCATGCCGGAAAGAATCGCATCAGACCGGTCAAACTGCGGAATAATGTTCGAAAAATGTTCCATTCCAAGCAAAAAGGAATGTTCCATGTCCTCTGTCATCAGACCTCTGAGATTTGCAAAGCAGGTCTGCCCTTTTGTCTGGGAATTAAAATCTCCATATCCTTGGCTTGCGATATTCTGCCGGTAATCGCCAAACAGCTGCTGCGGAATCTTTCCGTTTCCCAGCTGATAAGTTTTATGTTCGAGTGTTTCCTGAAAGTGCATGCCATCAAGTGGATCCTGTGCTCCGTAATCGGCAGGGGAAACCGAAACAATAATGGCAGAATTTGCGTTTTTACCACTTCTACCCGAATAACTCATACCATTGACACAGGTTTTTTCCTTCATGGAGGAAGCATTTACGACATAACCGCCCGGACACATGCAAAAGGAATATACCCCGCGTCCGTTTGGAAAATTGGACGTCACCTTATAGGGTGCGGCAGGAAGCCGCAGGGCGTTTCTTTTTCCGTACATAGCATCATCGATCATCTGCTGGGGATGTTCCACGCGGAATCCCACGGCAAAATTTTTGGCTTCCATCGGAAGCTGGTGCCGGTGCAGCATCATAAAGGTATCCCTTGCACTGTGTCCAAGTGCAAGAATGGCAACATCGGCAGGAATCACCGTATCATCCTCCGTCACAAGTGCATGCAGTGCATTTTCTTTTATCTGAATGTCTTTTAAGCAGGTCTGAAAACGAAACTCCGCACCGTGTTTGATCAGGTAATCCCTCATATTTTTGATCACCTTCGCCAGAATATCGGTTCCGATATGTGGTTTTGCATCATAAAGAATGTCCGATGGTGCCCCAAATTTCACGAATGTTTCGAGTACATAGCGGTTTCTTCCGGATGGATCTTTCACCACCGTGTTTAATTTTCCATCGGAAAAGGTTCCTGCCCCACCTTCTCCAAACTGTACATTGGAATCCGGCTGCAGAATACCGGTTTTCCAGAAGCGTTCAACGTCCGCACTGCGGTCTTCTACCTGTTTTCCACGCTCTAAAATAAGCGGCGCATATCCTGCAAGTGTCAGCTGCCAGGCTGCAAAAAGACCACAGGGACCGGCTCCCACAATCACCGGACGCCGGTTTAAACGTTCCTGCCCCATTTCCGAAAAACGGTAACCGGTTTCTGTCACAAGGCTGACGGAAGGCTGATGCAGTTTTTTTACGATGCTGTTTTCCTGACGGATCGTTACATAGATGCAATATACATAAAACAATGACGGCTTTTTCCGTGCATCGAGGGAACGCCGCATCACCTCGTAATGAAATGTTTCTTTCGATGGAATACGAAGTGTTTTTCTGATTTTATCTTCCAGATCTTTTTGGGAATGTCCTACTGGAAGCTTTAACTGATTGATTTTAATCATTATGAACCTACTTTACTTCCTGCGACATGTCCGCTGGACCATGCCCATTGCAAATTATATCCCCCACAGATTCCATCGACATCCAAAAGTTCACCAACGAAATAGATGCCCGGGACAATCCGTGATTCCAGCGTATCTGTGTGGATTTCTTCCGTGTGGATTCCCCCTGTGCACACCTGTGCAGCAGAAAAATCCCTTACCTTTTTTAAGCGGACAGGAAATGTCTGTATCTGTCTGCTGAGCGTTTCGATCTGCTTTTGGGAAATCCGTTCCGTGTGTTCATGAACCGGAATGCCTGCTGCCTTAAGTATAACCGGAATCAGTTTATGGTTTAAAAGCCCACGAAGTGATTCTGCGGCATCCTGTATCCCGGCATCCCGTGAAAATCTGCGCTGCAGTTCCTGCGCAAGCATATCTTCGGAAAAATCCGGCAGAAAATTGATGGTAAGTTCTGCCTGTTTTTTTTGATACAGTGCTTTCGAGGCCGGACTGCTGACCTGAAATACCGGAATACCGGAAATCCCGTAATCTGCAAGCTGCAGTTCTCCCCGTTCCTGTTTGCAGTTCTGTCCATCTATGTACAAAGACAGGAGTGCGTCCGTGCGGACTCCGGATACTTTGGAAAATTCCATTCCTTCTGCCTCAAATCCACACAGTGCCGGCAAAATCGGCTCAAACCGGTGCCCAAACGATTTTATCAGCGAAATCATGGATCCATCGCTTCCGGATTTCGGTGCAGCACGAAGACCTGTTGCAAAAACAAGATTGTGGGAACAATACGTTCCCATGGATGTCCGTACCTCAAATCCGTATTTTGTCTCACAAAGCTGCCGGATGTCACAGGAAGTGACCAGGGAAACTCCGCTTCGTTTCATTTCCGCGGACAGCGCATCCGCAACGGAAGAAGCCTGTCCGGAGTTTGGGTATACATATCCGTTCTTTTCTTTTGGCCAGATGCCGATCTCCCGGAAAAACGCAAGGGTATCTTCCACTGTAAACTGTTTTAAAATTTCCTGTACCAGTCCGCGGTCTCCGTAATAACACCGGGGAGACATCTTAAGATTTGTAAAATTACATTTTCCGTTTCCGGTTGCCAGAATTTTTTTCCCCGGCTTATCCATATGTTCTAAGACGGTAACGGACAATCCACGTCTTGCGGCCGTAATTGCGGTCATCATGCCGGAAGCTCCGGCGCCAATCACGAGCACATCCTGTTGTTTTGATTTTTTCTTATCCATAGTCCACCTGTCATTTTATCTGTTAAACCAGTTAAATATTTTATCATATGGGTATAAAATATTCAACTCGAATAGCTTTCCAAAAAGTCAAAAAGGCTCTCTTCATCTGCAAATCCAATGCCATTTTCCGCCTGTTTCTGCAGTTTTTGACTTAAATTCTCACTTCGAATCCCGGTTTCCATATATACGGTTTTTCCATCCGGTAAAAAAACAACCAGCCGGCTGTCCTGTGTACGGATAATATAGGCATTTTCCGTTTCTTTGTAAGGAGTTCCGGTCAAAACGGTGTGCTCGGTTTCGGATGCATATTGTTCTTGGGTATTTTTTGTGTTTTCTACACCTCTTTTCTGATACCAGATGCCAAGGACCAGCAGCAGAACCAGACAAAGAAGAATGCAGATGCCTGTTTTTTGATTCATATCATCACCTTCTAACAGTAGCATCTGCATTTTATTTCCGTTTTATACCATTTACTTTAATAAATGTAATTTTTTTGCAACCCGGACAATCAGAGTTCCTTTCGGGAATTTTTTAATCTCCTCTTCGGTCAGTCCGTGCAGTAACAGTAAGACAACTGCATATACGATAACCGCTGCAAGAATTGCAAGCATGGCAGATACCGCATTGATTTTTAAGACCGCATAGCTGCCATGATAGACGATATAGGTAATAATTCCCATAATAACCGAGGAAATTCCCGGCACAATAAATGTTTTGTGAATTTCCTGATGATAGCCGCTGTATTTTCGTATTGCCAGCGCATTCATAATACACATTAAAAACGCAAAGAACATATTTGCGATAATGACCGCATAGATATTCATGCGGAAAAACAGCATCAGTATAATCAGTACGATCACATGAGCGACAAGCGAAACCGCTGCATTGATAACCGGAATCTTTAACCGGTCAATGCCCTGCAGCAGTCCGTTTGAAAGTGTAGACATTGCATAAAACACAACCGCCATTGCCCCAACCCACATCATGGTACCTGCCATAGGCGCCGTCTGTGCCGTTCCCGGGAAAAGCAGACGACAGATCGGCTCTCCCAATACAGCAAGTCCTATGGCACAAGGGAAAGAAATCACCATGATAAAACGCATGGCAGAATTGATCTGTTCCCTGACTTTTTTCATATCTTTCTGTGCAAAGAACATCGTCAGTGTCGGCACGACAGAGGCAGCCATTGCGGAGGCAATGGAAATCGGAACATTGATCAGCAGTTTATATTTTCCGGAAAAAACGCCCCACCATACATCGATCTTGTTTTCAGAGTATCCCTGCAATAACGCAACATTTTTGAAAATACTCTGGTCAATGATACTGCTGATATTGTAAACAGTTGTACTTAAAAGAACCGGAACAATTGTGATAATGAGGATCTTCATGGTATAGGCAAATGGCTCTACCTTAACGCCTTTTTCCCGTCTCATTCTTCGCTTAAAGACATGCATATAAGCAAAAAATACGAAAAGTACAAAAATCAGCGCAGCGACAGATCCAAGGTTCGTTCCCAATGTGCCTCCGGCTGCACCGTATGCAGGCCCGTAATGTTCGGTATCACCGAGAACAGATCAGAGCTTTGCTCCGTAGCGTTACAGAACATAAGCTACCCAAACCTTTATTATGGCACTGCAACTTTT
>ENA-OQKN01001233-OQKN01001233.1-human-gut-metagenome-genome-assembly--contig:-NODE-1233-length-13793-cov-6.184985_pt1 | contig 13793 bp, 15 predicted proteins | sample MGYA00242776_ERZ504794 | MGnify/ENA primary metagenome ERZ504794 (study PRJEB26092, sample SAMD00036434) | human gut metagenome | host: Homo sapiens | study: EMG produced TPA metagenomics assembly of... | reverse complement strand
CTGGTCTGACGGCGCTTACTGCTGAATTCACTGTCGGCGAAGGTAAGTTGATGACTCATGATGAACCCTGTTCCATGGCTCCAGATGACAAACATGATCTCATATCAGGGACTTGTTCGCACCTTCCTTAGGACCGGAGAAACGCAGACGGCGTACTACACAGGAAAAGATCGCTATTGTTCAGCAGAGTTTTGAACCGGGAATGACGGTCTCCCTTGTTGCCCGGCAACACGGTGTGGCAGCCAGCCAGTTATTTCTCTGGCGCAAGCAATACCAGGAGGGAAGTCTTACTGCTGTGGCCGCAGGAGAGCAGGTCGTTCCTGCCTCTGAACTTGCTGCTGCCATGAAGCAGATTAAAGAACTCCAGCGCCTGCTCGGCAAAAAAACGATGGAAAATGAACTCCTTAAAGAAGCCGTTGAATACGGGCGTGCAAAAAAGTGGATAGCGCACGCGCCCTTATTGCCCGGGGATGGGGAGTAAGCTTAGTCAGCCGTTGTCTCCGGGTGTCGCGTGCGCAGTTGCACGTCATTCTCAGACGAACCGATGACTGGAAAGATGGTCGCCGCAGCCGTCACTCAGATGATACGGATGTGCTTCTCCGTATACACCATGTTATCGGAGAGCTGCCCACGTATGGTTATCGTCGGGTATGGGCGCTGCTTCGCAGACAGGCCGAACTTGATGGTATGCCTGCGATCAATGCCAAACGTGTTTACCGGATCATGCGCCAGAATGCGCTGTTGCTTGAGCGAAAAACCGCTGTACCGCCATCGAAACGGGCACATACTGGCAAAGTGGCCGTGAAAGAAAGCAATCAACGATGGTGCTCTGACGGGTTCGAGTTCCGCTGTGATAACGGAGAAAAACTGCGAGTCACGTTCGCGCTGGACTGCTGTGACCGTGAGGCACTGCACTGGGCAGTCACTACGGGCGGCTTCGACAGTGAAACAGTACAGGACGTAATGCTGGGAGCGGTGGAACGCCGCTTCGGCAACGAGCTTCCGGCGTCTCCAGTAGAGTGGCTGACGGATAATGGTTCATGCTACCGGGCTAATGAAACACGGCAGTTTGCCCGGATGTTGGGGCTTGAACCGAAGAACACGGCGGTGCGGAGTCCGGAGAGTAACGGCATAGCAGAGAGCTTCGTGAAAACGATAAAGCGTGACTACATCAGTATCATGCCTAAACCAGACGGGTTAACGGCAGCAAAGAACCTTGCAGAGGCGTTCGAGCATTATAACGAATGGCATCCGCATAGTGCACTGGGTTATCGCTCGCCACGGGAATATCTGCGGCAGCAGGCCAGTAATGGGTTAAGTGATAACAGGTGTCTGGAAATATAGGGGCAAATCCAACCAGTAACCTCATAGAAAGCGGTTTCTGTCAGAACAAAATAATCAGCAAGCCATGGAAAACGGCTGGTGGCAGTAGCCCAGTTTATCTTGATGTACTTGAATATACCGGTCATTACCTGCTGAATTTTGTTCGCAACGATAATGGCACGGGCACCGGGATACATGATTATGAACAACATGATCATGATAGAAGTCATGTCTGATTTCCCGGTACCGTGACCAGACGAAACAGATGTCTTGCTACCCTGTTCCTGCACAGACTCAATAATCAGATCCTGCTGCCAGGTAGGTGTTTTGCCGAACAAAACATCAGCGGCCGCAATCCAGTCATAACGATATAGCGCCACCAGCTCGCGCCAACGTGGATCCGTTACGCAACTTCTGGCCATTAATCATCATCCCCGTATAGCTTGCGGGTAACTTCTTCGTCTTCCTCCTCGTCTTCGTCCAGGTCTTGTTCCAGCCATGGGTCGTTTGATACACCTTCAGTATCAACATCTCCATAACCGCCTGTATCAACGATATCGGCGATTTCTTCCCTACGCTGCTCAATCCACAATGCGGCATCGGCGCGGCGGTTGGCGGCCCGTTCTCGCGCAACTTTGTCCAGATCTTCAAGAGAAGGGCCACCGACGGCTGTTTGCCTTTCCTCATCATCGGTATTGGTCTTAGGAGCACGCAGATCGGCTTTGATTTGCTCCAGCATCAGGGGCGGCACTTTCCCGCCATGCGCCTCGATGAATTCAGCTGCTTCCAGCACTGACCAGTTATTTTCACGCTTTCGTTCGTACTGTCATCAATCAAAACAGACGAATACTTAGACACAGCGATAGCTTTTAAGCGCAGATAAACATCGCGCTTATCGACATCCAGATGCGGGTATTCCTTTTCAAGAATTGCTGCGAGTTCTTTCGCTGATAGAAGAGATTTAGTGCGGATCATGTAATTCGCAATCTCGTACGATGTTATTCGTGAGTGATTTATTTCCATGAAGTGGCGTCCCTGCCAGTTAAGTAACATCCTGTCACCTACTGATTAGCCCATGTCAACTAATCAACGTGGAATATAATACCATCGATTAAAGAAATAGCAATACATTAGAGCAATTTTATCTAACGCTCGACGAGTAACTTGTGATAGCGCCGACTCCAAGCGCGTAATCAAAGAACAATCGTTGATGCATCGCCAGCCTACCGTGCGTCTTCTCCCAATTATCGCGGTCACGCTCAATATCACGCTGGCATGACTGGCACAGAGGAATTGCGTAAATGTCATGCGCGCATAATCGACTATGACGAACGATATAAGGCGTAATGTGAGCGCCAGCTCCCGCAGCTCCACAGCCACAGCATGGACGGGAAGCCACAAAGTCCATGTACTCGGGCAATTTTAGCGATTGAAGTTTTGGTATTTTGAAATGCGCCATACCTGGGTCGGAGTCAACATCCACAGGGCATACTTTTGCACGCATCGGCGCGGCGCGTTCTTCCATCATCTGAACATATGCTGTAGCGCGATCGTCATACGGGCGAATATCCGCCTCTTTCAGAGGTCCGCTATCCTGCGGAGCAGCCTTCATCTTATTTATTGATATGCGGCAGACTTCTTCCGGCATCAGGTGCATCATGTTACGCATGAAAGCCCACCAGCACAGCTCCTGAATACTTAAATCATGGCTATCTGAAAGGCCCATTTCCTGACGGGCGACATCCAGTATCCAGTTAACGCGATTATTGTGCAGCGTTTCTTTCAGCTCATTAAAACCACGCATCCGGTAATGGTTATCGTGATGCCAGCACAACAACACCGCGCTATTGTCTCGTTCAGCGTGGACAATATGGTTGTCACACCAGCTACGATCTGCGGCCTGGCATTGCCCCTCTTTCCTGCGCAACCACGCCACCAGCGCGTCAATTCCACCAATACGGCGAAACAGTTCATCGCTGTTAAAAAACGGCTGCAACGCCTCATTTGTTGCTATAGTTTGCTCGGAAGCAACGAGGCCGTCGTCCATGTGCTCGATTAACTCACGCGGCACCGGCTCCATAATAAATTTACGGCCAGCCTCCACCAGCTTTCTGACCTCCTGATCCACTTTGAACGTGGCGAGGCCAAGTTCTTTCTGTACAAAGGGAGTAATTACGGCTTTCACATCACACCTTTAATCACTGATTGGGCTTTATATGCTGCCCGGCATTCTCTGTTTAAGCACAACCATTTCCTGACGGCATAACACAGCAATAGCGGTCCTGGCACCAATTTGCTTACCAGCCAGGTATTGCTTTACCTCGCGGCGACTCACGCCATCAAGAAGCATCTTTAACGCTTCACGGGACAATTTGTTGTATTTACGTGCCATTAATCTACTCCGCAGAACCATACAATCTACGTAACGTGTCGGCGACAGAAGATACAGATATCTCGCCAGTCGCAGCGCCTACAGTAAGGTCTGCCAGTTCAGGTGAATCAAATACCTGCACCCCGTTACGGCGTAGAAATAGCAGCGCACTGTTTAGCGCGGTACGCTTATTGGCATCATTGAATATATGCCCTCTCGCCGTAGCCACCAGGTAGGTGGCGGAGACTTCGAAAAGGTCGGTGATCTCTTCGTAGGCAACTCTGGCCTGAACTCTCCCGATAATGGCCTCTGCCCTACCCGGATCAGACATTCCCGGCAGGCCGCCGTAGCGGTTTATATTCGCATCATGAAGCGCAATAAGTTCTTCCGGTGATATATGCCTCATTATCGGTTAACCAGTTCCTTGTTGGTGGAGTCCAGGGTGTCAAACAGGGATGCAAATTCAGCATCCAGCGCCGCTTTTTTGTAGGCTTCAAAAGTAGCCTTGCTGACAATTACTGCTGGCTCACGGCCTCTGCGGGTGATTTCAACCTCTTCCCCGGCCTCAACATTGTTGAGCACTTCAGAAAGGTTGCCCCGCGCGGTACGGAAGTTAATGGATTGCATAAACACCTCGTGTACTCGTTATGTGTACACAATTATAAACTTCACAGACATAAAGCACCAGCACTTTGCGGCTTAACAAACCTCTAGGCAGGTCATTCGTAGCCTAATGTCCGAACTGCTAAAGCATCCAAGTTGCTGTAGAATCACCGCCAATTACATAAGCCTGAAATAAGTGGATGAAAATGACAAGTATTCAACAACGTGCAGAGCTTCATCGTCAAATCTGGCAAATTGCTAACGATGTCAGAGGTTCGGTCGATGGATGGGATTTTAAGCAATACGTTCTGGGCGCGCTTTTCTACCGTTTTATCAGCGAAAATTTTTCCAGCTATATTGAAGCCGGTGATGACAGCATCTGTTATGCGAAACTGGATGACAGTGTAATTACTGATGACATTAAAGACGATGCCATCAAAACCAAAGGCTACTTCATCTACCCAAGTCAGCTTTTCTGCAACGTAGCTGCGAAAGCAAATACCAATGACAGACTGAACGCAGATTTAAACAGCATCTTCGTTGCTATCGAAAGTTCTGCTTACGGCTACCCTTCAGAAGCAGACATCAAAGGTTTGTTTGCTGATTTCGATACCACCAGTAACCGCCTGGGTAACACCGTTAAAGATAAAAATGCCCGCCTGGCTGCGGTTCTGAAAGGGGTTGAAGGGTTAAAACTTGGTGACTTCAACGAACATCAGATTGACCTGTTCGGTGATGCCTATGAGTTCCTGATTTCTAACTATGCGGCAAATGCCGGTAAGTCAGGCGGTGAGTTCTTTACACCGCAGCACGTCTCCAAGCTGATTGCACAACTGGCTATGCACGGGCAGACCAACGTTAACAAAATCTACGACCCGGCAGCGGGTTCCGGCTCACTGTTGTTGCAGGCTAAAAAGCAGTTTGATAACCATATCATCGAAGAAGGCTTTTTTGGTCAGGAAATCAACCATACAACCTATAACCTGGCACGTATGAACATGTTTTTGCACAACATCAACTACGACAAGTTTGATATCAAGCTGGGTAATACACTGACTGAGCCACACTTCAGAGATGAAAAACCGTTTGATGCCATCGTTTCTAACCCGCCGTATTCGGTGAAATGGATTGGCAGCGATGACCCGACGCTGATTAACGATGAACGTTTTGCCCCGGCTGGCGTCCTGGCCCCCAAATCCAAAGCTGACTTTGCGTTTGTACTACATGCGCTGAACTATCTTTCGGCCAAAGGTCGTGCTGCGATTGTCTGCTTCCCGGGTATTTTTTACCGTGGCGGCGCAGAGCAGAAAATCCGTCAATATCTGGTCGACAATAACTATGTCGAAACCGTGATTTCACTGGCACCGAACCTGTTCTTTGGCACCACCATTGCCGTCAATATTCTGGTGCTGTCTAAACATAAAACGGATACCAAAGTTCAGTTTATTGATGCCAGCGAATTGTTCAAAAAAGAGACTAACAACAATATCCTGACCGATGCCCATATCGAACAGATTATGCAGGTATTTGCCGGCAAGGAAGATGTTGCCCATCTGGCGAAATCTGTTGCGTTTGAGACTGTTGTCGCGAATGACTATAACCTGTCGGTGAGCAGTTATGTTGAAGCGAAAGATACTCGCGAAATTATCGATATCGGTGAGCTGAATGCTGAGCTGAAAACCACGGTCAGCAAAATCGACCAGTTGCGCAAAGATATTGATGCGATTGTGGCTGAAATTGAAGGCTGCGAGGTGCAGAAATGAGCGAGATGAGTTATCTGGAAAAATTGCTGGATGGGGTTGAAGTTGAGTGGTTGCCATTGGGGGAAATAACCAAATATGAACAGCCAACAAAGTATTTGGTAAAAGCAAAAGATTATCACGACACATATACCATACCGGTTCTTACTGCCGGAAAAACATTTATTCTTGGATACACAAATGAGACTCATGGTATTTATCAGGCATCAAAGGCACCTGTAATAATTTTTGATGATTTCACCACCGCTAATAAATGGGTGGATTTTGACTTTAAGGCAAAATCATCGGCCATGAAAATGGTTACATCATGTGATGATAATAAAACCTTACTGAAATATGTTTACTATTGGCTCAATACATTACCAAGTGAATTCGCAGAGGGAGACCATAAACGCCAATGGATTAGTAATTATTCTCAAAAAAAAATCCCAATCCCCTGCCCGGATAATCCGGAAAAATCCCTTGCCATCCAGTCTGAAATCGTGCGAATTCTGGACAAATTCGACACACTGACCAACTCCATCACCGAAGGTCTCCCGCGTGAAATCGAGTTGCGCCAGAAACAATACGAGTACTATCGTGATTTACTGTTCAGTTTCCCAAAACCTGAAACAGCCAGTAATTAATTGAGCATTTTTACAGACCGGACCACCTTAACATCCGGTCAGTATATAGACTATTTTCTACACGCCGGAAGTCGCCCTTAACTCCCTTCCGGCCCTTGCCAGACGGCACAAAGGATGCGCTATGACTCATCAGACACACACCATTGCTGAATCCAATAACTTTATCGTTCTTGATAAGTACATCAAAGCTGAGCAAACAGGCGACAGCTATCAGAGTGAATCGGACCTGGAACGGGAACTGATTCAGGACCTGCGAAATCAGGGCTATGAATTTATACCCGTAAAATCACAGTCGGCGATGCTGGCCAACGTTCGGGAACAGCTTCAGAACCTCAATGGTGTGGTGTTTAATGACAGCGAATGGCGGCGTTTCACGGAGCAGTATCTGGACAACCCGAGTGATGGCATTCTGGATAAGACCCGTAAAATCCATATCGACTATATTTGCGACTTTATTTTTGATGACGAGCGTCTTGAGAACATCTATTTGATAGATAAAAAGAATCTCATGCGCAATAAGGTGCAGATTATCCAGCAGTTTGAACAGACGGGTTCTCATGCTAACCGTTATGACGTCACGATCCTGGTTAATGGTTTACCGCTGGTGCAAATCGAACTAAAAAAACGCGGGGTGGCGATTCGTGAGGCTTTCAACCAGATACATCGTTACAGTAAAGAGAGTTTTAACAGCGAAAATTCCCTGTTTAAGTATCTGCAACTGTTTGTCATTTCTAACGGCACCGATACCCGTTATTTTGCCAACACGACAAAGCGCGATAAAAACAGTTTTGACTTCACCATGAATTGGGCGAAATCAGACAACACGCTGATTAAAGACCTCAAAGACTTTACCGCTACCTTTTTCCAGAAACATACTCTGCTGAATGTTCTGGTGAACTACAGCGTTTTTGACAGTAGTCAGACGCTACTGGTGATGCGACCGTACCAGATTGCCGCCACCGAACGAATCTTATGGAAAATCAACAGCTCCTATAAAGCGAAAAACTGGTCTAACCCCGAAAGCGGTGGCTTTATCTGGCACACTACCGGTTCTGGTAAAACACTGACCAGCTTTAAAGCCGCGCGTCTGGCAACAGAACTGGACTTTATTGATAAAGTCTTCTTCGTGGTCGACAGGAAAGACCTCGATTACCAGACCATGAAGGAATACCAGCGTTTTTCGCCAGACAGCGTCAACGGCTCGGAAAATACCGCAGGTCTTAAACGAAATCTGGATAAGGACGATAACAAAATTATCGTCACCACTATTCAGAAACTTAATAACCTGATGAAAGCAGAAAGCGACCTGCCTGTATACAATCAGCAAGTGGTGTTTATATTTGATGAATGCCACCGCAGCCAGTTTGGAGAAGCGCAGAAAAACCTGAAGAAGAAATTCAAACGCTATTATCAGTTTGGTTTTACCGGCACACCTATTTTCCCGGAAAACGCTTTAGGCTCAGAAACGACCGCCAGCGTATTTGGCCGTGAATTGCATTCGTATGTGATTACCGATGCGATTCGAGATGAAAAAGTGCTTAAATTCAAGGTGGACTACAACGATGTGCGGCCACAGTTTAAGTCTTTAGAGACAGAAACCGACGAGAAAAAACTGAGTGCGGCTGAAAATCAGCAGGCGTTTCTTCATCCCATGCGTATACAGGAAATTACGCAATATATTCTGAATAACTTCCGCCAGAAGACCCACCGTACTTTCCCAGGTTCCAAAGGCTTTAATGCCATGCTGGCAGTGAGTAGCGTGGATGCCGCGAAAGCCTATTACGCGACGTTTAAACGGTTACAAGAGGAAGCAGCTAATAAATCGGCTACCTATAAACCGCTGCGTGTTGCGACAATCTTCTCCTTTGCCGCCAATGAAGAACAAAATGCCATTGGTGAAATTTCCGATGAAACTTTTGATACCAGCGCAATGGACAGCAGTGCTAAAGAGTTTCTTGACGCTGCAATTCGTGAGTATAACAGCTATTTTAAAACTAACTTCAGCACCGACAGTAACGGTTTTCAGAACTACTATCGTGATTTAGCCCAACGGGTTAAAAATCAGGATATCGATCTGTTAATTGTCGTTGGGATGTTTTTAACCGGCTTCGACGCTCCAACATTGAACACGCTATTCGTCGATAAAAACTTGCGTTTTCACGGCCTGATGCAGGCATTCTCCCGCACCAACCGCATTTATGACGCTACTAAAACCTTCGGTAACATCGTCACTTTTCGGGATCTGGAACGCTCAACTATTGATGCCATAACGCTGTTTGGTGACAAAAACACCAAAAATGTGGTGTTAGAAAAGAGTTATACAGAGTATATGGAAGGCTTTACTGATGCTGCTACTGGTGAAGCTAAACGCGGCTTCATGACAGTAGTTTCAGAACTGGAACAACGGTTCCCTGACCCTGCCAGTATTGAAAGTGAAAAAGAGAAGAAAGACTTCGTTAAACTGTTTGGCGAATACCTGCGTGCCGAGAACATTCTGCAAAACTATGATGAATTTGCCACGCTAAAAGCCCTGCAACAAATCGATCTTAGCGATCCTGTTGCGGTAGAAAAATTCAAAGCAGAACATTATGTGGATGATGAAAAGTTCGCTGAATTGCAAACAATTCGTCTCCCTGCTGATCGCAAGATTCAGGATTATCGTTCGGCCTATAACGATATTCGCGACTGGCAGCGCCGTGAGAAAGAAGCTGAGAAAAAAGAGAAATCAACCACTGACTGGGATGACGTAGTTTTTGAGGTCGATTTGCTGAAGTCTCAGGAAATAAACCTGGATTATATCCTTGGACTGATTTTCGAACACAACAGACAAAATAAAGGCAAGGGCGAAATGATCGAAGAGGTCAAACGCTTAATTCGTTCAAGCCTAGGGAACCGTGCTAAAGAGGGCCTGGTGGTCGATTTTATTCAGCAAACGAACCTAGATGATTTACCGGACAAAGCCAGCATCATTGACGCATTCTTTACCTTTGCTCAACGCGAACAGCAACGTGAAGCAGAAGCATTGATAAAAGAAGAAAATCTCAATGAAGATGCAGCAAAACGCTATATTCGCACGTCTTTAAAACGCGAATATGCCACCGAAAATGGCACAGAATTAAACGAAACATTACCAAAACTTAGTCCGTTGAATCCGCAATATAAAACGAAAAAACAGGCAGTTTTCCAGAAAATCGTCTCGTTTATTGAGAAGTTTAAAGGCGTAGGCGGAAAAATATAGCCCAATTCGTGTTTTTCTTGCGGGTTCTTAATTAAACCCGCAAGAGACCGTGGGGTTCCAAATGGCTAATATACTCCCCTTACCCATGAGCGACGATGCCGCCAAAAGTGATAGAGAACAGCCAGAAATAGATCGCGGCCATAATGATTTTGAATGCCGTGTTCATATTTTCAGCTCCTGTGATTGATTGGATACATGCCGCGCCTTGCGGCATGTTTTTATTTTCACTTTCCCTGTTTTAAAAATCAAGATTTATTAGAGCAATTATTGTTGATGAAGAAGCGCATTTTCATACTCCCTGACCATTAACGTAAGCACGCCGTGCCTCCTGAAAACACGCGCCACTTCAATCTTATCTTCCAGCGCGAACGCGATTTTACTTAGACCAATTTTCTTAAGGAGATCAATCTTTGCTGGGCCGTCATTTCTGTCATCGGTGGCAGGACGCATAGATAGCAAAGGCTCAGCCCCGTTTGTTACGTACTTCCGCAGCCAGGCTCGTGTTTTATCCCTTGCGATCTCACAGCGCCCGGTTACAAACCAGACCGTGTAAACGTTAAATAACTGGCGCACCATATCAATAACTGGAGTGATGGGAGTATCGGTGTCACAGGCGAGATTAAACTCGTTCCAGTCCTTTGTTAATGCACCTTTACCTGGTGGCGGAAGCAAATGCAGTCTGTCTTCAGTTGCCTCTGATATTGTTCCATCAATATCGACTATGACGATATACGGACGTTCCTGGTGTGCATGTTTATTGAAAATACTCAAATGCCCTCCTCATTGGACGAAAAAAATGCTGGTGGGCGCACTCCACCAGCATTAAAAGTGACACTGTAACTATCAGCGGACGTAAATAGTGCCGCCGTTCTCTTTTTCCCATGCATCGCTACGTGCATAGCAAACATCGAGAAGTCTTCTTGCCGCAGTTTCCTCTAAACCCAATTCGACAACCAACTGCTCATGACGGCGGGTAACCACATCAAACAGGGTATGCAACCCTTTAGTTGCCAGATCATCAATGAATTCCGGTTCGAACGGCAGCTCTGCATCTGCCAACATAACCTCTTGCGCCCACTCAACTCGACGGACCAATTCCGGGCGGCGGCTTTCCATCTCTTTACAGATCAATTCATGGAAGAACTCTACCCAACCTTCCGGCTGGAACTCGCGGAAAATTGCCAACGGCTGGAAGTTTGGCATCAACCATTCGTTGATTCGGATATCAATGGCATAGCCCATGTCGCAGCAGAACTGATAAGCAAAGTCCAGCTTAGACACGATATAAGGACGCTCGTTATTGAACTCTTTAGGCGATGAGATCCCATAAGCCAAGAGGCGCGGGAAGAAGGAGATTTGCCCTAACGTCGGATGAAGTTTGCTTGCAGGGAAACGGCGCTCAGTAATGCCATACATTTCCTTCTTGAGCGTCGTAAATTTGGCATTCTCATTAACCAGCGCGGTAACCTCTGCTTTTTTATTAGCAAATGCCACGCGCGCTTCGCTTGCATCTTTAATAGTTTTTTTGAGCTGTTGGTTAAGGTCGGCGACCTGCTTACGCAGTTCCTGTCGCTCGCTTTTAGCTTTGTTATAGCGTTTCTCAAGGTTAAAAGGATCAAGTTTCATGATCTCTTTATATTGAGATTTTAGCGTTGAAATCTGTGAGTTCTGCAGTTCAACCATCGCGGTCATTTCATTGAGTTTTGTTTCCAGCTCAATGCTTATACGTTCGGCATTATCAGCACGCTGGTTGGCGTCATGCGTCGCATCGTCGATCGCGTCCTGTTGCTGGCGTCTCAAATGTTCAATTTGCAGCTGAAGCTCTTCAATTTCTTTACCCTTCAGACCGAGATCCAACTGCATATTTTCAGCTGCATCTACCAGGGAGTTATGGCTATCAGCTTCTGCGTTATAAACATCAATAAGCTGTGCGTGAAGCATCTCCGCTGACTGAACCGCATTATCAAAAAAACGTGCTGTGAGGTCATCACAACTAACGCGGCGTTGCGCGGCCCGGATGTTCTGGATAATGGCCGGGATACCGGCATTAAGGACGTCAGGGATAGATACATTTTCGATTGATTGGTTTTGTGCTGAAGTGCTCATTTCAAAGTTCCGTATTAGCTTGTGCTTCGGTCATTTTTCCTAAATATGAAGGTGGAAGGACTACGCAATTTGTATCCAGTCCCTCACCTATGGCAGCCTGTAAAATTCTGGCTAAGGAGAGTCTCTTGTTGCGATACCTGGTGATGACATGCCTGATACCGCCGGTCGGCGTAACAAAGGCGATCAGCCAGTAGTGATATTTCCGTCGGAATGGCCACATAGTGCACCTTATAGATTGCTCTAATAAAAAACGTGATGAGTGTACATCACGTTTTAAAAATATGGAATTATTAGAGCAATATTATTCTGATTCTCGCTCAAAAAATGAGCTGATAAGGGGAAGCCAATCCTCTGACACTTCGCGAGGTCGCGGTTTGCCGTGGAAAAAGATTATTCGGCAGTCTTTTGGTAATGCCCCATTCCCCCTGGAGTAACGCGCGCTCGCATATTTCGAACCAGGTTCCACAACATCGGCCTTGTAACTTACAAACCATCCCGGATACAGATCCTGAAATGCTGGTGTATCATCACCCATAACCTTCCGCAAAAACCCCTGCTCACCCCAGCATTCAGTAGTAACACAACGAGCAATCCAACCTTCCGGATCTTGCCAGAATGCACTCCAGATATGCGCTTTTACACTATTTGGTATCCACAGGGCACCGCTGCCACGATATTGTGGATGGTAAAAATCCCTAAGCATGGTGAAGCTGGTTGGTGGATTCTCTAGGATTGGGCGTATATCACCGGCAATAACCGTGTCCAAATCCAGATAGAACAGATCATCGGTTATATCCGGTCGGAACAACTCGATTTTCGCCCACCAGCCACGGCACTTTTGCCACTGGTTGATCAATGGGACAACTTTGACGCCAGGTACATGTAAACGCTTTAGGTCTGTCAGGCAAATAATTTCATAGCCTTTTGGCAGTTGATTAACCAGCCACTGCACATCGGAAGCGTTATAGTCACCACCAGAGCGAAGAACTAAAGCAATCTTCATGCTGCACCATCACCTTTCACTTTCATCAATGTCAGGTTTCCGCAAAATACGGCACCTGTGTCGATATAATGCTGATTCCAGAATGTCTTCGGGCTTTTCACCGGAGTGTGACCAAAGATAAAACGATCTGCGCCCGAAATTTCGCCACCAATATCATCCATCGAATCACTGATACGCTCGCGCGCCCAGACAACGTTGAAAAGCGGCACCTCCTTACCGAATTGGTATTCATTATCCGGATAGTCGGCATGGGCTATAACGATAGTTTCTTGCCCGGTGTTCAACTCAATGATATAGGGCAGACGCTTTACCAGCTCCACCAGCGCCCAGGCTAATATTTCCTGATCAGTGTCCAGCATGAAGAACCATTGTCCGCCATTCATTAGCCAGTTATTCACGTTGCCATCTGGACTTAACGCATCAATCATCAGCCGCTCATGGTTCCCCATCACTGCCCTGAACCAGGGCATCTGCAATAGTTCCAGACATTCGACATTTTCAGTACCGCGATCGATAAGGTCGACGACCGATATCAGTAAATCCTGCGCCGGGTCAAAATCCACACGATGGAGTTCGGACATCAGTCTGGTGTAGCAACCATGCAGATCACCAACAACCCAGACATTCCGGTATTGTCACTGTTGCAAAGTTAGCGATGAGGCAGCCTTTTGTCTTATTCAAAGGCCTTACATTTCAAAAACTCTGCTTACCAGGCGCATTTCGCCCAGGGGATCACCATAATAAAATGCTGAGGCCTGGCCTT